>QWCT01000568.1_pt1 | contig 23530 bp, 28 predicted proteins | sample 1972681 | NCBI WGS metagenome assembly QWCT01 (sample SAMN09866701, study PRJNA288562) | Human oral metagenome isolate pre3_saliva, whole genome shotgun sequencing... | isolation source: mouth | host: Homo sapiens | place: USA: California | reverse complement strand
GTACGATTTGATATTGAAGCAAAGAATAATTCTCTCAAGATACATACCACCATGTCAAAGGAGATTACCGGATTTACGAACAGTGTAAAAGATGACATTAACAAAAGAGGATTTGGCTTTGTATTTTCTTCAGAGAATGCAGTATTAGATGGAGAAAATATCAGCCATATAATGGTATATAAAGCAAGAAACTTAAAACTTTCAGGTGGAAGTTATGAACCTATTTATAAAACTCAGACCGCTAACTATATTGAGAGGATTTTAAGGCACGCTACAGGAGATTTTAAGGCGGAAAATATAGCAAAGTTCTTCTCAAATAATCCGTCCAGTCAAAAAAGTATATGGCTTTCTAAAAAAACAAATATTAACGGTATACTGGGAAGTAATGATGATATTACTTATGAAGCGGATGAAACGGCAGGTGTATGTGCTATAGAGATAAGTTTTGGAAATGCCGTTAAGAGAGTTGAAGTGCCGCTAAATCGTGTGGCGGGAGAGTAAGGATACATATTAAGATGTGATATAAAATGAGAACTTCATTTTTGAGTTGATTACAAAAAAATTTAAATATTTGGAGTAGTTTTATAAAAAATATATATTTTCATAGGAGGTAGCACAATGGGAATTAGGTTTAGAGTAACCGGTTCGGAAGTAGCAGACTTTGATGAGAGAAGCATAGTAAACGCAGAGTTTTTGTCCGAGTCTCCAAAGGATTCCAATGCCAAAGCAACAGATTACGGTCTTGGTGTAAAGGTATGGGGAAGGGTTTTATACAATGTCGGAGCGGATGTTGATGATGTATTAAAACTTGCCAAGTGGTCTCAGATTCCTTCCGAGAATGCGGATTGCTACAGAGTAGCGGAAGTAACAGTGGTATCTGCCGGCTCTGTTGTAAGAAAGTATGTAATTCCGAATGCATTCGTGGTGGAGTATTCTGAAAAGGCGGATGATGTAAACGGTACCGGAGAGTTTTATATCCATATCCGTCAAAAGAAGGATAATAATGCAAAGGTGGCGGTAGAAGGCGGATATGCCGGAGAATAAGAAATAGGAGGGATTAGAGCATGGCATACAAAGTAAAAATAGAAGGTAATGAAAGCTTTGAACTTGCAAAGGAATGTGTAAACAGCGTATTTTTATCCACAGACATTCCTATTGATTCAAATGCTCGTACCAATGATGCCGGTGCAACAATGGAGATTACCGGTAAGATTTTAACAGCAGTAGACGGAGATCCTTTTGACTCAACAAGAAATATGGCACTTTGGTCAATGGTTTCGGCACAAAATAAAGACTGCTACAGAAAGGTTACCGTAGAACAGATAGTAGCGGGAATTACCAAAAGAAAATATGTATTTCCGAATGCTTTTGTAGTGAACTACAAAGAAAGGCATGGGGATGAAGAAGGAGTAGGAAACTTTACTCTTGTAATAAAACAGAAAAAAGATAAGATGGCAGGTCTGATAGTTGAAGGCGGATACGCAGCCGAGTAACAAAAAATCAGTCGTTAAAAGTTTGGGCTGCAAGACATTTATTGTCATGCAGCCTATTTTTATAAATTATCTTAGAAGCCTACATAAAGGAAATTATAGCATTTAGGGAACACCACAATGATGAAGAGTAGGGAGATAAATATTTCCTATACAATTAAAAGTGGTTGGAATGGGAATATATGAATAGAAGATTTGTATTTGATGTTTCAGGAATAATTGCAGCTATCTTGTGTGTCGTAATTGTCGGATTTTTGGGAAGAGGATTAAAGGGCGGATATATATTTTATATGTTTTCTTTTTTAATTTCAGGTTCTTTGATTTACTTTGCAGTAAGGGACTTTTCTTTTAAAAAAGAAAAGATACAAGATACATTTTTGTCCGAGCTTGTACTTTTAAGTGAAGAAGATACCGTAGTAAAAACATGGAATATTTTAGGAAAAAACTCATTGGTAATCGGAAAGAAAAACAGTGAAGAGGATATAGACATAGATTTGTCAGATACTTACTTTTCGGGAACCGTAAGTGATGTTCATGCAATACTTAACTATGTGGACGGGTCATGGTATATAGAAGATATGCAAAGCAAGAACGGAACACAGATTAAAGGATTTTTAGAAGATAAACTTTATAACATTAAGGACGGGCAAAGTAAGCTGGCAAAAAAAGACTATATTTTTATAGGGCTTAATAAACTACAGATAAGGTAAGGAAGTTATCATGGGAAATTTAATAAGATGCAAAAACGGACACATGTTTTCAAAAAGAAGATACGGAAATATCTGCCCGTATTGCAACATGGACATGACGGAAAGAAAAGAACTTGAAGAATCATTTGATGATAAGGAGCTTGAAGAAAGTTTGGTAAGAATAAAAACCAAACCGGTGTGTGCATGGCTTGTGTGCATCAAGGGACCAAGATACGGAAAAGATTATCGTGTGGTATTTGGGAAAAACTATATCGGAAGAACGGATGCCATGGATATTCAAATCATTGGAGATAATGCCATAAAGCAGGAAAACCATGCTATTTTATCCTTTGATGAAAAAGATCTTGAAGCAACTCTTATCTGTACAGAGGGTGGAGGAATTACCTACCTAAACGGAAAGGCAGTTTACACTCCACAGGCTCTTGAAACTTATGATGTCATTACCATGGGGGAAAGTGAGTTTTTATACATTGCTTTATGTGGAAAGCAGTTTTCATGGTAAATGTTTTTAATAAGCAATTGGAAAAATTCCATAGGAATAGGGAAAATGTAATAGACATTTTCATGGAAAATATAATGGGTATTTCTAAAAAAATTAAGGGGAAAACAGATATGGGGACTGCTTTTTGGATGGCTTTAATTCTTATTCTAACCGCTTTTTTTATTCTTTCATGGAGAGTGTATACATGGATCAAAGAAGAAAAAATCAGGATATACGATATAGGAGCCTTACTTGATATCGGAAAAAGACAGGTTCAGGCAAATGCATACGGATTCAAACAGGAAAAAGACAGACTTATGGCAATACTTAGCACAGGGGAAGGAAAAGAGTATACCGGGAAGGTTGCAGCACTGACTACAGTAAGAACTTTCACTAAACTTTATAACCGATATGATAACAACCAAAGCAGTCGCTATTTCTTTGACAGAGCCTTTGAGATGGCTAACATGAATGTCTTAAATGCACTTAGAGGAGAAAACGGAAGGGCGTATGCAGCCTGTCTAATGCTTAGAGGAAATCTTTTAAGCTATGCCATTATGGGGCATATGAATATTTATATTTTCCGCAGAAAAGAACTTATACTTCTTAGCAAGGGTCAGATAATGGAAGAACTTATAAAAGAAAAGGTAAATAAGGGACTTTTAAGTAAGGAAGCGGCTCGTAGAATTTCTGATACGGATAAGGCATATAACTGTATAGGAAGGGACGACTATATGAAACCGCTTATGCCTAAAGAAGAAATAAGGCTAAAGAAAAAGGATATGGTTGTTATAATGACCGCCGGAGTAGAAAAAAACATCTCTGTCAGGGAACTTGAAATAATCATTTCAAGGAAACATAGCTGTAATGGAACGGCAAAAGAGATTATTGAAACAATAAAAAAGAAAAATAACGAAGACTTGGACAATCTTGGACTAATAATTATAGGGATTTAGGAGGCTTGAAGAAGATGCGTAAGCAAAACAGTAAATTCAATACAAACTTTATTTCGGAAGAAGGCAGTTCATTAAAAAACAGTGATTTTTTTGCTTATGCTGAACTTGATAACTTTGCCTGCTATGTGCTTGCTGACGGTATTGAAGATGTGGCGGATACCGAATCGGCAAAGGAAGCGGTGGAAAGTATCATAGCAAAGTTTCAGGAAAAGCCTTCCATATCTAAAGGGAAAATACACGGATACTTAAACCATGCCAATGAAGTGCTTTTAAAAGCTGAAAAATACATGAAGCTTAAAGCATCAATTGTAGTTGCCATAACTGATTATGAAAGTGTACGCTTTGCCTATGCAGGAAATGCAAGGGCAAAGCTTTACAGGAATAACAAGTCATTTTATAAGACTACGGATACATCACTAAGCAGTGAAATGGTATCAAAAGAAATGATTAGCGAAGATGCCCTGTCAAGACATGAACAAAGAAGTAATCTATATGCCTTTTTAGGGCAAAAAGGATTTTCACCGGTGATATCGAAAAAGATAAAACTTGTTGATACTGATATTTTAATTCTTTATACAAAAGGGGTTTGGGAAAATGTATCGGAAGGAGAGATTGATAACATCTTTGCCGACAGCGGAAAAGAGCCGAAAGATGCCATTGAGAAGATTGAAAAAGTACTTCTTGATAAAGAGTCCGAGTACATTGATAACTATACGATTGCCGGTATTTATATTGATAAGGTATTTGTCGAGTCGGATACCAAAAAGAAAAAAAGAAGGAAGATGATTTTAATAGTATCAATTGTGTTGGTGGTTGTGATACTTGCAGCTGTTATTGCCCTTTACTTTTATAACCGATACAGAAAAGAACTTAGGGAAGATATGAATACACACTATGAAAAGATGCTTAAATTTATAGAAATGGAAAACTATACAAAGGCGGATACTGAGTGTGAAGAGTCCATAAAGAAGGCGGAAAGCCTTAGAGATAAGGAAATGAAAGACCTTTTGTACCACTATGAGCAGGTTATAGAAGGAATACTTGAAGCGGATGAAAAGTATGATGCTAAAAGCTACAAGGAAGCAAAACCTTTATATGAATTTATACTTAGTGAAATTCCTTATGCAGACAATGCAGGACTTTCCTATGTAAGAAAAAGGCTTGATTTTATTGCAGGGTATGAAAGTGTAAACTTAAGCCTTGATAACGGAGATATCCTTTTTGATTCGGAAATATATGATAAAGCAAGAGAAAGGTATGTTGATGCGAAAACTGAAGCAAGAGATATAGGATATGAAGAGGGAAAGTTAAAAGCGGAAGCAAAGCTTTTAGCGGTAGATCAAGCTATTGAAAAGGAAAATGAAGGGAAACAGGCGGAAGCTGATAAGCAATCTAAAAATCTGCAATCCGCAAACGATATGCTAAGTGCCGGAGATGAGGCACTAAGTAAAGGAGATTTTTTATCAGCAAGAGCTAATTATAATACGGCAAAAGATATTTTGGAAAAATCAGGTGAAAGTGCCGGACTTGAGGAACTTGAAAAAAAGATATCCACTGCGGATGAGAAAATAAGCTTAAGTGAAGAAGAAAAAACCTCTGCCACAAGTTACGCAATAACAGCAGATGAGGCTTTTTTAAAGGGAGATTTTGAAACGGCAAGAGATAATTATGAGTATGCCAGAAGACTTTATGTAAAACTTAATGATGAGATAAATACCATAGAAATGGATAAGAAGCTTAGTGATGTGCAAAAAAGAATTGATGAAAAAGAAAAAGAAGAACTGAAGGCGGCACAAACAGCAGCACAAACCATACAGCAACAGACAAGTGAAGCGAAGTCTTCTTCAAGCGTAAATGACGAGTAGTCATCAAGTATTTATTTAAAACTTGTATATGGGTATAGATGTTAATTGGTATTTTCCTATTAAAGATAAGAGGGGTATTTTTATATGAATGCAGCGTACTTGGATGAGTTTGACATAAAAAAGTATATAAAGGACAGGCTTTCAGAGATAAAAGATGAAGATGAGTATGCCCTGGCAAAAAGTGTTCTATATGACGGTCTTTACAGGATGAGTGAGGTGTTTGAAGAAAGGTATAAATCACTATATAAAAAGGTATATGATGAACTTGAAAGCAAAGAAGAAAGCTATGAGATTGCAATACTTTTACTTTCAAAAAATGAAAACGTGTTTTTAAGGATGTTTTTTCCGATATCGGATTTAGATGTTTTGGAAGATAAAAAAAATGATATTAAAGAAGACTATACCGAAAGTGAAGACCTTATAAAAACGGTTTATCTTAATGCAACCGATACTGTATGTAAGGAATTTTTACAAGAAAGGATAGGAGTAAGTTTTACAAATAACGGAGAAAAACACACACTTTCAGTACAACCTAAAAAAGCCCTTCGATACAGAAAAGAAGTTGGTAAACTTTATGAAACTTTCTCTTATAACGGACTTAGATTGAATACAGTAAATACCGCCTACCTTGACCGCTTTTTTGATATTGACCTGTCCAAACTTCCTCAAAATGCAAGAAATGTAGAAGTGGACTACGGGAAATATGCAGATATGATAAAAGAAGAACTTTATCCGGTATGGAATGTAGAAAAAACAGTATTTAAGAGCAGTACATTTTTAAGTCCGAGTAAAGACGGATTATACTATGAACGGGAAATGGTTAAGCAAAGGGATAAGGAGATTATCTTAAGACTGGTGCAAAAGACTGAAGGCATGGTAGGAATAAGACAGGAAGAAGAAAAGATTATAGTAAAGACCTATGAAGAAAGTTATTCAGATTTGGAAGGATATCATATCTTTGATATACGATATACGAAAGAAGAATTACCAACCGGATTAATAAGTAACAAAAGAGAAGATGGAATGATTGGACGACTTCTAAATAAAACAGAAGAAAAAATCCATACCGAGGCGGAAATAGAAAGGATTATTGAAGAACTTGATATTGGAGAGTATGTATCACTTAAATCCTGTGAAAGATTGCCGATATGGAAAGAAGTTTCGGAGGAAAGTAGAATACTTCCTGATATGAATAACTTTTCAAGTAGTGACTTTCCTCTAACAGAAGAAAGCCCAAAGCTTGTTTTAAGGTTTTTAAGAAACAGCGACAGCAACCTTTGTGAAGCAATGGTAAGATATGCTGTTTCTCAACTACAGATAAGCTTTGATGAATATATCTGTGTAGGGGTTTTGGAAAACACCTATTATACAAAAGGGATTGTATAGAAAAAATATAGAACAGGAGCAAAGCATGAACTGTGTATGGGAGATTGTACTTAAGGCACAAAAAAGCGGATATAATTTAGAAGAGCTTAGATTTATAAACAGTGGGAGTCCAAGCCCTTATACTGAAAGTTCCTTTGATTTTCTAAATTCCGATACCATTGAAGAAAGTGAAATAGAGGTAAATCCGCTATATCGTTTTGCAAATGAACTGGGCGAAGTATTCTTACCCGATGTGAAGGGGTATGGGAAGGCAAGAGAAATATTTTTAGATGTAATAATGCACTATGTAGCGGTATGGGATCTTAGAAGCGGAGGAGATAAAAAAGAGCTAAGGGCAATGTATATCTTAAAAGAGATAGAAGAGGGAAGGTTTCTAAAAAGTATAAGAAAAAATCTACTTTCTCTTGACTTTGAAAAATCTAAAAGAATTATTTTTTGCCTGCTTGATTTATGCAAGTGCAAAGATTACATCACGATTTTTAGAAAGGCACTGAGAGAACTTTATCCTAAAGCAAACCTTTACATCTACTCTGAGAATTTAAGGAAACTTACTGTTTTTACCGGGGTAGATGAGACAAGAGAAGATAGGGAAAGAATTGAAATGCTGAAGAAGCTTTTTTTACCGATATCTTATGAAATGGATATTTTTTGGAAATACCACTTCGGTATTATAGGGGTTGATGAAAGCATGAAAATCGGAAAGACGGCGATGTACTAAAATATTTTAAGAAAAAACGCAATATGTGTTTTCCAGGCTAAAATCACATAATCGTAGGTATTATCGACTTTTCCTATGTGTTTTGGCATATGCACAAAAAAAGAAGACGGAAGGAAACTAAGATGGGGTATAAGCTTAACAGGAACATAACTAAAGAAGAGCAGGCTGCGGCATATACAAGAAAAGAACTTGAGTTGATGAGTGAATATCGACTTAGAGAGATTTGCCTAAGAGAACATATAGTAAAGGGACTTGATAAGGATATGACAAGTAAAGAGCTTATAGATGCTATACTTTCCTACTGTCAAACCTTTGAAGATGAACTTATCAAAGAAGAAAAGGAAGGCGGAAGAGAGAGGATTGAAGAGTGTTTTGATAAACTAAGTGTAAAAGAACCCGAAAAGGATGAACTTAGAATATCCGGCAAAATTAGTATTTATGAAGGAGCGGCACTTAATTTCCTTGATGATTATAAAATAGAATACAAAGAAAAGTTTCTAAATACCAATGCTTTGATTGTAAGCGGAGATAAAAAGGTATGTGCCGTATTCAATGTAGTTGCCATGGGAGATAAAAAAGATTCTTTATACCTTGTAAAAGAGGCAGCCCTTTCAGGTATAGTTACGGATATAAAAGACTATAGTCTATACCTTATGGAAAGAGATGCATCAAAGTTTATATACCGTATATATATGGGAGAAGAGGAAAAAGACCTTACAAAGTACAGAATATATAAGATTCCTTTAATGGACTTTGAAATTCTTCCCCTGATTGAACTTCACATGCCCATAGCACTTGATCTTGGCTCGACCAATACCACTGTAGCTATATATGCGGACAGCAGTTACTACAGACAGATACATACGGCAAAGCAAAGAGAAATCAAGGAAAACACTATATGTCATACCCTGTTTTTAGAGTCGGTGGGAGGAGAAACCTTTATTGAAAAGATGATACCGACGGTTGTAGCCGTAACAGATGTAAATGAAGACGGTATAGATTATGTTTTTGGAAGAAGAGCCTTATGGTTTGCAAACTTAAGCTATACGGATAAAGGATTTTCCGTATTTTATGATATTAAAAGATGGGCAGGGGATTTTGAAAGAAAAGAAGAACTTACGGATACCAAGGGAAGATACAGGTATGTACAAAGGATAGAGATTATAGCCGAATACCTGAGATATGTACTTAACATCACAAGAGATAACTTCAAGTGTCAGATAAAAGAAGTATATATCACAGTACCGGTTAAGCAAAAGCATGTGTATGAGCAGATGTTGGAGCTTTTATCGGAAATGCTTTCTATAAGTCTAAAGGTTACCTTAGATGAAAGCACTGCCGTACTTTACAGCTTTATCAGCAAGATGAGAGAGAAAAATCGTCTTAAAGACGGAGAAAGTTATAAGGCACTGATAATGGACTGTGGGGGAGGGACAACGGATCTGAGTGCCTGTAAGTTTAAGGTACAGGCAAAGGGTGATATACAGACCTATACGATGGAAAACAGCTATAAAAACGGTAACACGGACTTTGGAGGAAACAATATCACCTACAGAATCATGCAACTTTTAAAGCTTAAACTTATATCCAAGCTGTCAGGCTTAGACAGGGATCTTGGAAACGAAATAATTGATGGGTTGCCTACAGACCCGTATAGGTATATAGATGAAGAAGGTGTTGAAAGTTTCTATAAGGGGTTACAGGAGGCTTATGAACAGGCGGAAGAGATTTTACCTACAGCTTTTAAGCGTTTTGAAACTTATGGAAAAGAAGGGTATTACAGGGTAAGGAATAATTACTTTTTTCTATTTACATTGGCGGATGAGATTAAGCAGGAACTTTTTTCGGGAAATGATATCGTTATAGAAGTTCCTGAAGAAAAAAACGGGAAAATGGGACTTTTAAGACTGGAAGCGGACAGGTATAAGCTTTCAGTCTTTAGAGGAGAAAGGCTTGAGATTTTAGAGGGGATGCCGAAGCTAAGTTTTAACCGTTATGAGGCGGAAAGGCTGATTGCAGGAGAAATATATGCCGTTATGAAGGTTTTTATGGAAAGACTTTATAAAAACGGAGAACTTTATAACTTTGACATGATAAGACTTACAGGACAGTCCTGTAAGATAGGGTTATTTAGAGATGCTCTAAAAGAATTTGTACCCGGCAACATGATGCAAAGTGGAGGCAGTGTTAAAAAAGAAGAGCTAAAACTTGCCTGTGTGGACGGACTTATGCGCTATCTTTACGATAAAAGAACCGGATATGCGGGATTTGACATAAGAGAAGAAGAAGCTCTAATTCCCTATAAAATAAAAGCACTTTCATACTCAGGCAGACAAGAGATTCTTATAGACGGATTTGAAAGTAACAAGATGACGGGAAGCCTGCTTAGAAGCCTTGAAGATATCCTGCTTAGAATGTATCTGTATGATGCTTCGGAAAGTGTACGGTTTGAGTACCTGTTTCACTTCAAAAAAGATGAGGCAAGAGAAACTGACAAGATGGAGCTGGCGGGAAGGTACAGCGGCTATATAAAGCAGGAAGATACGGATGACATACAAAACGGGGAACTTAAGATATTTGCTTTTGTAGATTATAAAAAATGGGGATTTCAGATCGTGCCGATATACAGACTTGAAGACACACTATACGCAGGAGAAGGACAAGAATATAAGTTTGAAACGGATGAGTGGATTTGTGATTTCTTTGATGGAGAACACTAAAGACATAAAGGAGAAGCTAATGGAAAACAGATACCCTTTGTTTGAAACGGGAAGAATCTTAAAAAAAGAAGCACTTGAGGTAATAAGAGACTATCCGAAAGACCTACTTTCTATACTTTATGATGGATATACAAACGGAGTCATAAGAGGATTAAGATTAAGTTCAGACCATGAAAACAGAACCCTTATTATAGGAAGGGGACTTGTAAAACTAAAAGGCGAGGTATACCTGATAAATAAAGAGGTAAAGGCATCCTACACTCATACCGAACGAAGGAAGTATCTTAGGTTAAAGCATAGTGAAATAAGGGATAAAGATTGGAAGATAAGTGAAATAGAGGCTTTTCTTTCTGATGATGAAGAAAGTAAAGACGGAGAAATCCTGCTTTGCGACTTTTTATTAAAATCGGGTTTTGTATTAAGGGATACCTACCTTGACTTTGCAGATATGAAGTCAGAGTATGATACCATACATTTGATGAATGCCGATTATGCAGGGTATGGAGAAAGCTCCTTTAATATAGAGGTCTTAAAAATGTATGCAAGAGAGTACCTTAATACAAAAAAGTGCGAAGAAACAGACCGAATTTTTTGCTATATGGTATTAAACAGCATGGAAGGAATAGAAAGAAGCATTATAGAAAACTATATAGCAGTTAAAGAAGGAAAGGCAAAAGGAACAAGCTTAAGCAATAAAGAAATTTATACCGGACTTTTGGATATATTAAGCAGTGCAAAAGACCCTGACGGACATAGAGGTACAGGATTTAGCCCCAAAAAGATTTTAGTAGATTAGTGATAATTAGGAGCCGGTAAAGTTGTAAATAACAAGGAGAAAAAGATGTCAAATATTATGCGTTGCCCATATGGACATGTATTTTCCAAAACAAGGAACGGTACTATATGCCCGACATGCGGCTTTGATCTGGATACCCCTGAAAAGGTATATGTGAACTTACGGAAAGAATGTGGACTTTCCCTAAAAGAAGAAAGACCGGTATGTGCATGGCTTGTATGTATAGAGGGAGCAAGAAAGGGAAAAAGTTATGTCATAAGTTATGGAGAAAACTTTGTAGGGACGGACAGGGATAATGAGATACAGGTTTTAGGGGATGAAAAGATAAAGGAAAAGCATACCCTTATATATTTTGATGAGGAAACAGGTGAAGGGATACTGTTACCGGCAAGAGCGGACGGGATTGTATATATAGATAATAAAGCTGTGTATGAAAGGCGTATATTAAAAGAACAAAAAATACTGGAAATCGGAAAATCAAAATTTATTTATGTAGTATTTGAAGGCAAATATGGAAAAATGTGGCAGGAATGTATAGAAGAGAGAAAACTATATAAAGAGAAGGAGAAAGAAGACAAGGAACTGGCGGCACAATTAAAAAAATACAGACTTTTAAAAAGGGAAATAGTCAATGAAGAAGAAAAATTTGCAAAAAGAAGGGAAGAAAAAGAGGCGGATTTTACAGAAGAGTATCCTGTGTGCGGTTGGTTGGTGTGCACTAAAGGAGCCAGAATTGGAAAATCATGGGTACTTATAGAGGGAAAAAACTATGTAGGAAGCAGCGACATAATGATGATACAGATACTTGGAGATGAAGAAATCAGAGGTGAAAAACATATAGTGATAGTATTTGATGTCAGAGAGAAAAGAGCTTTTCTTTTAGGTGAGGAATGTATGGGATTCGTAAGGGTGAATGATAATGCGGAGTATGGAGTAAAAGAACTAAATAATGGTGATAAGCTGTCATTCGGTACTGGTGAATATATGTATATAGATTTTGCTGGCAGCATACATATTTGGGAAAGTAATAATTAATAGTGTAGGTGATATTTAAGTAACAAAGCTGGATTTATATAAAAATGCCCTGTATATAAGGAGGTTGACATGAGAGCTGAATTGTTGTATGTGGAAGGTTTTGATTTTATCAATATAAATGATTATAAAAGTATAATTATTCCAAATCAACATGGAACGGTATTTATCAAAGGAAATATAAGAAAAGAAAGCAGATAGGATTGCCTTGAAAAAGTGGGAAGACTTGTAAAAGTATCGGCTAAAACGGAGGAAAATACGACAAGAGCATTTTAGAACATTTCAAAAAACAAGTACGTCTTATGATGAGATATTGGAACTGATTGTTAAAGAATATAATAAAGGTGCCTTTATAAGTGCTGTCAAAAAGCAGGGTATGGTAAACGGCTTTTTATGTCAATGCAGGGAAAATGACTGGGAATATATAAAAAGACTGGCAGGAAATAATGAAGATGTAATTTACTCCGACTATATGACTGAGGGAGTCAGGTTTTTTATGGGAGTCCCAAACGGAAGGGATATAGGATAGATAAAAAGTGAATACTATGAGTTCGGTACGGTAGAAAAAGAATATTTTGGGATTCCGTTTGAATATGTAACTTACAAACTGGTTTTAAGAGATATCTATGATATAGTTGATAATGTTAATTTCAACAGAGAAAAACTTAAGGTTATCAGCAGAAAATCAAGATTTGAACATAATGAGATTATACATGAATATTTGCTTGCAAGGGAAGGAAGTTTAAGAGGTGTTCCTTATGATAATGAAAGATTAAGCGGTGCAGCGGTATTCGGGAAAGTAACAGGAGTGGAAAACGAACTTGTGAGTGTAGCACTTGATGATGATGAAAATGATAACGGCGGACAGAGTTTGTTAAGTTATGCCACAATCTATTCAAGCCCTGACGGAGGCGGATGGTACTGTGTGCCGGAAATAGGGGACAGGGTTATGGTAAAGTTTCCTGACAGTAAAGATAGTAATGCCTATGTACAGAATGCGGTTCATGTGGGAGCCGGAAACGGAAGGAATAATCCCAAGGTAAAGTTTTTCAAGAATAAAGAGGGAAAAGAAATAAGATTAAGTCCTGAAAGTATCATAATTACGAAACAAGTATAGAGCTTATAGATGATGACGGTGTATATATAAAAAGCAGGGGTATACTGTCAATTGATGCAAATCTTGAGGTGGATATTGAAAGTAAATCTTCAAGTATAAAAGTGATATCTAAAGACAGCATACAACTAAATCAAAACGGAACCCATATGGAATTATTGGATAGAGCTATAATGAGAGGTTCAAAAGTGTATTTAACCTAATAGCAAAGAAGTAGGGAGATAAGGAGCATGGATCAGCATAAAAAAAGTAATCAATTTTACATGGGCTTTGACAAAGAACTTAATGAGCTGTCAGTTCAGGGGATTGCAAAACTTGAAAGATACTTAGAAACTCATAAGGAAGAAATAGAAAAAGAATTTACTTTAATCATGAATACATTGATTGGTAAAAAGAAGAATAATTTAAGATATTGGTCCTATGTCAAGATTTAGTACAAATTAAAATGAGAGGTTCTACCGGCTAAGATGCCGGAAGAACATTTGTCTTATTATAAAGTGCTTCAAACTCGTAAGGAGACATATAATCACAATGACTATGAATCCTTACCGTGTTATAAAAGGCTTCAATGTACTCAAATACAAGCTTATAAGAGTGGTTGTAGTTTTGAATACTGAATCTGTTTAGTCATTCTCTTTTAATCAATAGATGAAATGATTCAATGCACGCATTATCATATGGATAGGCACAACGAGAATAGCTTCGTTGCATAGTTTTTGTGGCTTCACGCCAAGCATTTGATACGTACCGGCTACCACGATCTGAATGTATTATTAAAGGCGATTTGATGTTACGATAAGCCTTTGCTTTATTAATTGTGGTTATAACATTTGATACTTCCATAGTATTTGAAAGAGTCCAGGATATTATTTTCCTGGCAAACAAGTCCATGACACAATTAAGGTATACAAAGCCATTTTGAGTCCATATATAAGTAATATCTGTGCACCATACGGCATTAGGGCGTTCCGAGTTAAATTGTTCATCAAGTATATTTGTAAGTTCAGTACTAAAATCAGAGTCTCCAGTGGTGGTAGTAAAAGGCTTAATCCATTGGGCTTTAATACCCATTTCACGCATATATTTTCCTACAGTGCGCTCAGCAATAGTTTCACCTGACTTGCGAAGTTCTTTGGTTATTTTAGGAGCACAATAGTTTTGTTTTGAAGTATCATAAATAAGCCGGATCTTCTTCTTAATAGTTTCTTTCCTTTGAATAGTAGGAGATAGTTTTCTATTAAGAAAAAAATGATATCCGGATCGAGACACACCTAAAAATTTAAGCATTCCGGAAGTAGAGACACGGTATCCAATTACTTTAGCTGCCTCTACCTTTGCAGAAACCTCTGTATAGATAGCAATAGTTAACTTTTCCCCGGAATGCTTATGGCTTTTTTTAGTACATCAAGAGCATCCTGAGTCACGAAGCTCACGTTTAAGGAGAGCTATTTCTTTTGCATCATCAGATTGATAGTTACCTGAGCCACGAACGGGAATGTCACCGTCATTATTACGAAATTGACTTTCCCATTTGGCAAGTGTACTAACAGCAATACCAAGATTCTTGGCACATTCAGCTTGAGTAAGATCCGGATGCTCATTTCGATAGTTGACAGCATCCAGCTTAAACTGTTTTGAGTGATGGTTTCTTTTACTTGACATAATGAGTTCCTCCTAAGGTTTATTATATAACAAATAAGGGAATATCTCATTTTGTTTTGTACTAATTATATTCTAACACCAAAGGAAGAAAAAGACAAAGAAGAATTACAGGAGAGAAAATATAAATTTTTAAAAGGGAAAATGCCAACAGGAGAAGAAAAATATATAAAGAAAAGACTTGATAAGAAACTTTCAGTAGAGGAGGAATTTCCTATATGTGCATGGATTGTATGTATAGAGGGAGCAAGAAAAGGTCAAAGTTATAACATTATAGAAGAAAAAACTATATAGGAAAAGATGATACTATGAGTATACAGGTGCTTGGAAATGACGAAATCAGGGATATAAGAGATACAAGAGATACAGTAATAGCCTTTGATATGAGAAATTTAACAGGAACCTTACTTGGAGGAGAATGTAAAGGATTTATAAGGTTAAATGGTAATGCAGTATATGAATCAGCAAAGCTAGAGAGTGGAGATATTATAGATATAGGAAAAAGTAAGTTTATGTATATGTGCTTTGCAGATTATCATAAGTGGTAATTAGAATAGTGGTAATTAAATTTGTTTGTATAAATTCATTGGAATAATCTATATAAGAAAATTTAACGGAGGAAACTAAGCTATGGGATTAAATTCACAGGGACTGCCATATTTTTATATAAGAGAGGAAAAGAATAATGCAAGAGGTATAAAAGTACATATTTCACCTGATATACCAAGGGATAAGAAATTTTATAATGAAAATTTTTATAATATTAGAGAGGGAAGTATACTCAAGGTAGATAAGTCAGATACAGCTGTATTTTCTGATTTGATGACTGGCGTATATCCTCTTGTTTCAGAGAAGTTTATGAAGTTACTTCGTCTTTATAATATAGAGATATTTTCAAAAAGAGTTGCACTAATTGAAACAGAAAGTAGGAAAGTCTTAACCTACTATCTATTATATACAGGAAACCATTATAAGAAGAGTATAAATAAAGATTTAAGGCTTGCGAATAAAGATGACGATATAGGGTTTATTATAAGCCTTGATTTTGCTGAAAGTCTAATAAGAAGAAATGTAAAAGGCATAGAATTTATAGAGGTGGAGGAAGAATAGATGAGGGAAAATATAATAAAAATAGATACTTTTGATGTTATAAGCATTATAAGTTACAAAGCAGAAAATGAGTTAAGTAAACAGGGAAAGGCTGTAATTAAGGCTATTATAAAAGATAAAAAGGAAAGTGAATATATAGATATTGCAAGAAAAACTCATTGGGTAAAAGTTATGGCTGTTGATGAGAATGAAAAAGAAAAAACGATATTCTTTGGTTTACTTAGAAGCATAAAATTTGGAAAAGAAAGTGGGAGTTCTATTATGGAGCTTGAACTTGTTACAGGGACATATTTAATGGAAGATAAGAAGCATACAAGAAGTTTTGGAAGAAATGAGGAGCTTAAGAGTATACTTGATGTATGCAAAAAAGAGTATGAAAACTCTCATTATATAATGGGAGATATTAATAATAGAACTTTAAGTTTTACAATGCAGTACAGGGAAAATGATTGGGAATTTATTAAGAGACTGGCAGCCTCTAGTAAGACGGTAATTATACCTGATTATCATACACAGGGAATCAAATATTACTTTGGACTACCTGAAAGAGATATTAAGTCCTTTACTTCTAATGATTTTAGATTAGTCATAAATAGAGATTATATAATGTATGAAGTAAGTTCAAGAGAGATATATAAGTTAGGAGATAGGCTTAAATTTAATGAAAAAGTCTATATAGTTTCAAAAGTTATATCAGAAACTTTAGGGAGTGAACTTTACCATACCTATTATTTAGTGCAGGATATAGCTAATATATTAAAAGGAATAGATAATTATAACTCTAAGCTTATAGGAGTTTCGCTTAGTGCCAGAGTAACAAAAGTAGGAACAGAACAGGTTATGGTCAGTATAGATGAAGATGAAAGTACCAAAGATTTAGAAGGTATTTGGTTTAGTTTTTCAACAGTGTATTCTTCTTCTAATGGAGCAGGGTGGTATTGTATGCCTGAAAAAGGGGATAAAGTAAGACTTTATTTTCCTACTGAAAAAGAGAGTGATGCTTATGTGTGCAGTGCAGTTCATGAAGATGAAGGCAGTGGCATAAGAAATAATCCTGAGAATAAGATTTGGAGAAATAAGTATGGCAAAGAGATTAGGCTAACCCCTAATAGTATATCTATAACCAATAATATGGGGGATTATATAGAAATCTCTGATGATGAAGGCATTAAGATAGTAAGTAAGGGAAATATAAGCATAAGAGCCAAAGACACCATTGAAATAAGCAGTGAGGACTCTAATATAGCCTTAACAGCAGATAAAAGGATTATGCTATTACAAGAGGATACACAGATTATTCTAAAGGACGGAATAAGAGTAAGTGGAAATGGAGTTAATATAAGTTAATTTTAGGAAACTTAACATTGTATTCTAAAATAGTTTATGAAAAACAGTCTTTAGAATATATAAAAGCTATTGATAGGAGAAATATATGTTAATAACACAAGAATTAAGCATTGAAACTGATCTTCCGATATTTCAGGTAGAAAGCTTTATAGTAGAAGTAAGTCCTAATGAGCATATCAAATGTAAAATGTATGGAATACTAAAGAAAAATGATATAAGAGAACTTGTTTATCTGAATAAAGAGGGGGCAGATATAAGTATAAAATATAAAGAAGCTAGTATTTTTAGAGGAATGGTTGAAGATATAAAGATAAATTCAGTAGCAGGTATACATCACTTTGAGCTTACTGCTTATTCATACAGTAAAAAACTTGATATAGAAAAGGAAACAGGGCTTTTTCAGGATATAAATGAAAGCTACGAGGAACTTATCAAATACTGTGCAAGAAAACATGCAGGAAATATAATAGCAAATATAAAAGATAGAAAAATAGAAAAGCCTATACTCTGTTACAAAGAAACTGTTTGGGAATTTATAAAAAGAATGGCAGGAAGCCTAAACACCTTTATCTATCCTGATACAGTTACAAAGAGTCCTAATATATGGGTTGGACTTAGAGAAGGTGAGAATATAAATAAAGAAGATATAATACTTGAAAGTATACAGCTTGAAAAACATAATGACAATGACGGAATTATATATGCTTTCAAGTCATATATAAGTTATAAAATAGGTGATGAGCTAAAAGATAGTGGAAAGAATTTAACAGTATATGAAAAAAAGGCAGAGTTTAATAAGGGAGAGCTTATATTTTACTACCTTACAGCAGATAGAAAGCACCTATCAAAAAAGGCAGAGATATTTGAAAATGAAGAGATTATAGGTTTAAGTCTCATAGGAAAAGTTAAAAAATGTGAAAATGAAAAAATATATATAAGTCTTGACGCAGATGATAAAAAAGCTCTATATCCTTTTGACTGGTATCCTGAAACAGGAAATGGATTATATGCAATGCCGGAGGTAGGAAGTAGAGTAGAACTTTATGTATATGGAGCTAACAAGGGAGAAATGTATTCTGTAAGATGCAGAGATAGTAGGAGTGATGACAAGGATATAAGCTTACTTGAAATAAGTAAGGAAAGCAAACTTAGCTTATCGAAAACGAATATAACTTTCCAAAAAGAAGATATACTTACAGCCGGAGATAAGCATATAAGTATGATTGGAGCTAGGAATTTAAGTATAAATGCAGAAAAAAAGATAAGTTTAAAAGCAAGGAATATAAGGCTTAAAAGCAGAGATGAGATAGTATTTGTCAGTAAGTAAATAAATTCAGGAGGTAGGAAATGACAGGGAATAGTGATGGGCTTCAAGAGATGTATGAATATAAGGAGATGAAAGGTAAAGATGGTTATGAGTATGTTGTAAGAGGGGCAGAGGCATTTTGTGGACAGGGAAGTCAGTCTTGTATAATGCAGTTACCTAACGATCATGGAATATATACATCAGATGGGCGTCCACTTATAAGAAACACAGACATAGGGAAGGAGAATATATCAGGTTTTGGGATTTGTAAACTTACAGGAAAAGAGTGTATTCCTGAGTTAGAAAAATGGACAGTTAATACAAGTAATTGGAAGATAGATAATCAAAATACAGAAGAAGTAGAATATGCAATAGAAAGAAATGCTACCGCAACTTGTGTACATGGAGGGATAATTATATTTGATACATCTGGTCAAACTTCACCAAGCTTTGATAATCTGGAATTTGAGGGAGCAGAAGAAATACTAGAGGATAAAATAGGAAATTGGGGAAGAGCTACTGATAGAAAGGATTTTCTAGGGCATATAAAAGTTAAAAATGCAGGTGTATATAACTTTGGAATTCATCCTTATGCTAATATAGGAAAAGAAAACTTAGGGAGTATTTTTTTATATGAGAAAAAATGGTTAAGTAGTAATTTGAAATTTCTGGGTAGCTATGAAATAAAACATCATAAAGGACAGAAAAAAGAGGAATTTCTTAACCTTAAGGGAGCAACAGGTACCAAAGATTATGAAATAACTGATATAAATATAGAATATTGGCAGAATTGGATAGATATTGTACTTGAGTCAAATAAAGACTATTATATAGAAATTGATTGTACGAATGTAGACAAACTATATTATAAATTAATAGGTAATCAGGAGACGGCACTTATAGACAATGCTAGGTACTCATCTGGAATTTGGTTTTTTAATGATGCATTTAAGCAAAGATATACATATTTATATGCAATGTCAAGGTTTGGATATACATATGGTCAAAAAGTGGAAATACCTATTGTAATTATGTATTTATCTCCAGAATATAATAAAGCATTTAATTTATTAATTGGATATAGGATAGCTTTTGATAAAGATATAACAGGTAATGTTTCCAATGGATTAAGTATAATTTCACTTATATTGGGAGGAGTTGGAATAATAGAAGGCGTATCAACCGCAATAGCAGGAATTACAGGTTTGGCTAGCTTTGGATTAGGAGCAATAGCACTAATATTGGCATTTATGCCTAAGCCAGTTTTAGAAAAATTGAGAAAGGAATTAGATAAGGTTCAAAATTCGTTTGTAAAAGTTACATTATTTGATGTAAATTCTGGTGATAAGCCAATTAAAAGTAATTATAATATACAAAAATTCAAAGTTGAAGAACATACAGAATATATAAATAAAAAATTAAGTATATATGGAGAGAAGTATCTGCTAGGAGGGATTGGGTTACTTAAAAAAACAAAGAATATAGATGATTTAAGTAAAGGAATGGAAAAAACTTTTGCTAATATAAATCAACACTTTAATTCTGGTAGGTAAAATGGTAGAGATGAAAAACAAACATATTATTTTTGGGCTGATTTGCATTTGCTTTGTTTTATACTTTATTATTACGAATTTGAAATGCAAAACAATAATAAAAGGGGATATTTTAGTTAAGATACAAAGTGGTATTATTGAAAAAAAAGAAGATATTACAGAGTTTAATGTTCCTGAAGGAGTAACTATTATTGACAACTATGCTTTTGGAGAATGTTGGAATTTATGTGTGATTAATTTGCCAGATACAGTTAAGATTATAAGAGAAAAAGCATTTTGTAATTGTATTAGCTTGGAAGAAATTATTTTACCAAATAGTTTAGAAAGGATAGAAAATGGAGCTTTTTTAAATTGTAAATCATTAAAGAATATTAAATTACCAGAAAAAATGATTATTATTGAAGGTAACACTTTTTCGGGATGTACTTTATTAGAAAATATTGATTTACCTCAGAAACTAACAGAAATAAAAACAAGTGCTTTTGAGGATTGCAAAAGCTTAAGAAAATTAGTGTTACCAAATAGTATTAAGAGTATTGAGAATTGGGCATTTAAAAATTGTAGTAGTTTAGAAGAAATCAATGCACCAGAAAATATCAAAAGCATTGGGGAAGATATTTTTGAGGGAACAGCTTTTCTGACTCAAGCACAAACTGAAGAAGATGGCGGTATATATTGGGGAAGAATACTATTAAAGTACACGCTGTTAAAAGAAAGTGTAAAGATAAAAAAATTTACTAAAGTTATTGCAGCCAAAGCATTTAGAGATAATAAAACAATAAAAAATATTGAGCTACCTGAGGGCTTATTAGAAATAGGAAATACAGCTTTTGCTTATTGTGAAAGTCTGGAAGATATAAACTTACCTACGAGTATTGAAAAAGTAGGATTGGATATTTTTGAGGGGACAAAATATTTAAAAAAATTACAGGTAGACGAGTATGGTTGCAAGTATTCAGAAAATATATTGTTAGAATATAAAACTAAAGGGATTGATAAAATAAAGATAAGAGAAAACACAAGGATAATCGCTGGAAATGTATTTTATAAAGCAGAGGATATCAAAGAGGTATATATTCCTGAGAGTGTGAATTGTATCTGCACTCAAGCTTTTATTGATTGCAATAATTTAGAAAAAGTTGAGTTTGAAGAAGATAGTAAATTGGAGACCATTGAGAGTTATGCTTTTTCAAGTTGTAATAGTTTGAAAAGTATTAGCTTGCCGATAAATCTTAAGAGTGTATCCCAATTTGCTTTTTGGTGGTGTGGTTTTGAAACTATAAGAATACCAGAAAATGTGGAGTATTTAGATTTATGGGCTATTGCAGATTGTCTTTATCTAAAAAGGATAGAACTTCCTAAAAGCCTAGAGGGGAAGTATTATTGGATTTCTGATAGACCAAAGCCAGAAATTGTGTTTTATTAGGACTAATATCTACTTATTACTAATTGAATATTGAAGTTTGACTAATAATAAAATAAAAATAACTAAGAGGTACTTATGAACGACTATATTGATGAAAAAATAATACCAATAAAGGTAAGTAATACCGATGAATCTCACCAATACCTAGAAGAGGGTTACTACATATCAGGTAGGCTTGAAACTTTCTCTAAGGAAAAGTATTTTGAGGGGTTAATATCAGTCTATATTCCTGATTCATTTATAAATATGCCTGATGAGGTTAAAGAGATAAAATATCCTACTAATTTTAGACCTGATATAATAAAAACTAATCTTTCAGGAGATATAGATTTAAGCTTTAGTATTCTTACAAATGTAGAAGAAGTTGGTGTGGAAGTAATGACAGTAGATTTTATGAATCTTCTTAGAAAATCTCATAAGGGAATAAAGTTTGGGGATTTAAACTGTTTAAGTAAAGAGGGATTTATAGAAATGAGATACTTTGATTTTACCTTAATGGGAGTAGATGAAAGGTTATATCACTTAATAGCTATGGGAGAGATTAATGAAAAAGTACTTCAAGTAACTTTTAATTGTAGGGAAAATGATATTTATGAGTGGCAAAGAGTAGTTATGGATATATTTGGAAGTATTGAATACCGAGGTAGATAAATTATGGAGGATAAGGCTTTTTTAGAAAAATACTTAAAAAAATTTAGGTATAAATGGATTACTGATAAAATACATTCTTCCAAAGAATACTTTGATGAAAGTCTTTTAGAAAAAAGTATAGGGATTTTATCTAAAGTATATGAGATACAAATGGAAAATGAAGATATAGAATTATCAAGCCTTATACTCTTTAGCTTAAGCTCAAGCCTATATACAAAAACTTATAAATATATGCTTTGTGCAGTAAGTGGGAACTTATATATAGATAAGCCACTGGTGATTAGTTATTGGAAGCCTGAAAAGATAGATGAGGAAGTGGAAGATATAATAAAAGAGCTTAAAAGCAATATATACTTACAGGAGCAGAAGTTAGAAGAAACTATAAGATTTGTATTAGAGGGTTATAACTATATAGTTACCGGCTACTTAAGCAGGGTAGCAGAAAGGGTAGTCAAAACAGAAACTTTTACGAAAATCAAAAAGAGTAGGGATTTTAAGATACTTTCAGGAGCATATATGGGAGAGCTAGGGCAGATAAAAGTAAGTGTAAACTAATATGCTTTTGAGTAAGTATAAAAGTTAAGTGAACATCAAAATAATATGACATTCACTTACTATGATGCACACGAGTATGTGGTCAGCACAAAGGCAAACGCCTAAAGACATTTGATATAATAAAGCAGAGAGGAGTAATCTTAATGAAAAAGAGGATTATAAAGGGAAGTTCTATAAGACTTAACAGTGATATAAATATTGCTGCCGATGAAGTTGTATTTAGTGGGAAAAAGTCAAAGACATGGGAAGACTTAAAACAACCATTTAAGGATGAATCTAAAACATTTAATAAGATACTTCCAAAACTGCTTGGAAGTATAAATGCAACAGCAGGAGTTCCAAGTGAAAAGGATAAGCTTATGTTAAAACTTCTTGGTGCTATCTCTGTTTGTGGAAGTGTAGATATAACTAAGAAAGCTGACGGCTTAGGATATGAGGTGTCTTATACTAATGTATTAAACCGTGTTAGAAGTAGAGCTAAGGAAAGTTTAGGTAAACTTAGTGAAAATGAGATAAAAGAAGAGATGTATAAGATTATATCCGAAATGCTTGAAAAAGGGGATGTGAAAAAACTCGATTGAGTTTTTTCACATCTCCCTTTTTACATTTATTGTGTATAGTTTACTGAAATCATACGCGAAAAAAGCGCACTTCC
>QWCT01001329.1_pt1 | contig 23724 bp, 18 predicted proteins | sample 1972681 | NCBI WGS metagenome assembly QWCT01 (sample SAMN09866701, study PRJNA288562) | Human oral metagenome isolate pre3_saliva, whole genome shotgun sequencing... | isolation source: mouth | host: Homo sapiens | place: USA: California | reverse complement strand
AATATTTAAATGTATTATAATCAATGTTCAAGCCATTTATTTTCTTTATTTTAAATTTTTCTTTTGTATTATCATCTGACTTGTCATACGAATTTCCTGCATTTACAGTCACCAAGTAATGATCATTGCCACTTTGAAAAATATAATCGTAATCTCCTAATTCTTCAACAATTTTAGCATTATTCGAAGAAATTCCATCTATTTTTTCTCCAAAATAATAAACGCCATTTTTATCTTTCCCAAATTCAGCATTCAAAATATCAAAACTACTTCTATCAATATTTTTCGACATTTCCAAAACCAAATTATAATTAGAGTCAGGATAATCATTTTTTAAAGCAAAAACATTATTTTTATCCCTAAAATAGTAACTCTCTTCCATTCTCTCAAAAGTTTTCGCATCCGCATTTTTAATATCTTTACGATCATCCATATAAAAAACTCTATTCTTATCTTTCGCTATCCAATTATCAAAATATTTAAAACTCGCAATATCTATATTTCCTAATTTTTCCCCTTTATTATAGACATTATTTTTATCTCTAGCAATAGAATACCCTAAAATTTCAAAAGAATTTCTATCTGCTCCTGTTATTTTTTCCAAATTATCTTTATCAATATAAACATTGCTTTTATCTACATAATAATCGAAGTAGGAATCTTTATTATTCTCTAAAACCTTAAAACTTTTCACATCAAGTCCATCAATCGAAACTTTTTTCGTTTTTATTTCATTACTTGAAAAATAAGAAAGCAAATCAGTTTCAAATTTATACAAGTTTTTATCATCTTTTACATATTTGGCATCCAAAATCTCAAATCCTTTAGGTGAAACATCTTTTATCTTTTTCCCAATAAAATAAGTATTCTTGCTATCTTTTCCAAAAAAGCCAGCCATTTCCATATTATCTTCTCCAACATTTTCCAAAGTCTTCGCATCCGCACCTTTCACTTTCGACTTGATTTCAAAATATGGCATTTTATAATAAACTTCTCCATTTTCCTTAAAATATTCAGCATTTGCAATAGTTCCCGCTAAAATAAATAAAATCAATATTTTTAATAGATTTTTTGTTTTCATATTCGCTCCTTATTTTTAATTTTTCGTTTTAATGTTAGATTTATCTAAATCCTTTTTAATAAATGCTCATATTCCCCTTGTCATTCAAAAATATTAACCACATTGAACATCAACAAAAATATCTGAAAAATCTTTATTTTTCAATTTTTCACTATTAATAAAAAAGTTCACAAATCCAGCATCAAAAATTAAAGCTCTCCAATCTCCATCTTTAGACAAATCACTTCCTAACTGAAAAAGAACCGTATCGTATTTTTCTTTTTCTCCTTCCTTTTCTCTAGGGTCATATCCTTGAAAAAAATCAGGATATCCGCCACAATGCGTTCTTGAATCAATTCCACACGCCTTTTCATCTACTATTTCCATATTTTTGTCAATATACTCATTCCATTTAAAATTATAGAATATGTCATCTTCTACCTTTAAAAATATATCTTCCTTTTCTTTTTCCGACAATTTTAAATTCATTTTTTCCAAAGTTGTCTCAAGATATTTTTTCTGTTTTTCTTCACTTATTTCTGAAATATTGTACATCGAAGAAAATTCCAATGCATACCCAATTTCTCTTCCAAGCGTTTCTCCAAAAGGAAAATCTCCACAATCAAATTTTGGATTATAAATCTCCTTCAATTCTTCTTCGCTATAATGTTCCCCAATATTTTCATAATAAATCACTTTCAAGTCATCTTCATTGTAAACTTCAAAATCTGTATCCCCTTGCATATAAATTTGAATAAGCCCCTTTTCAGGAAAATTTTCAAGTCCTTTTAAATCCTCACAATTAATTTGAGCAAACAAAGCCATCGTTTCATTTCCATCTTCATCGTCATCCTCATCATCTTCACAATCTGAAAACGCATCATAAAACATCGGTGCTCTTTCTCCAATCGGAATATACGGAAATCCTCCCACTTTACTCTCCGTCAAGGAAATTTCTTCTCTATCCAAAAGTTTTGCATGACAAAGTGGTTTAATATTAAGTTCCACATTATTTTCCCTAATTTCTTTCAAAAAATCCCCTTTTATTCTTTCTAAAATCTCATTAACAATTTCTTTATTCAAATTTGACATTTTTATTACTCCCTCTTTTTAAATATTTTTGTTTTTTCTTAATATATTTTACCTCATTTTTTGTAATTTCAAAATTATTAAAATTTCAATATTTAATTATTTTTCTTCATAATTAAGAATCATTTTTTAATTCCAAAATTCCAGTTCATCTTCTTCCATAATTTCTTCATCTTCATTCTCATTAATATCTAACAAAATATCATCAATTCCTAAATCATTCATTTCAGGATCAATTTTATCAAGAAAATTGGTAAATTCTCTTTTAGCCTTTTGAATGCTGATTTTATCACCTGTACGAACAATCAAACTATAGTTGTCTAAATAAGACGAAATACGATTACGGATTTCCATATTTACAATTTCAGAAAAAATCCTATTTGCTCTTTCTATTAGCAACTTATCTTTGTATTGATTTTCTGATTGAATTTTCAATTCTTCCAAGATTTTAATTCTTTCATTTTTTTCCTCTTCTGACATTTCTCCATTGATAATAAGTTTATTTCTCTTTTCTCCTGTACTCAATGCAGTTGCTTCCACTTCCAAAATACCATTTATATCATAAGTAAATCTCACTTCAACATTTTCACGCCCAGCCAAATTTTTTGGAACATTTATTTCAAAATCTCCCAAAAATAAATTTTCAGCTATATTTAAACTTTCTCCTTGATAAATCGCAATTCTTATCACTGTCTGATCATCTTCTGTCGTAGAAAAAAATTGGGATCTGCTTGTAGGAACTGTCGCATTTCGAGAAATAATTGGTGCAAATCTTTCTCCAATCACTTCAATTCCAAGAGTAAATGGACATACATCTGTCAAAATTCTTTCCTTAAATGCCTTATTTCTCTCCTTCATTCCAACAGTCACTCCAACTCCATAAGCCACAACCGTATCTGGATTTTGAACTATTGATACAAGTTTTTTCCCATCAACAAAATTTGTACTATCTAAAAATGTATTTTCTCCACGCATTTTGTTAAAATATTTCTCTACAAACTCTTCAATAATACCTAGTTTTACACCTCCGCCAACTAAAATTACTTTTTCTATCTGGTGAGCATTCGTATTTCCGTCTTGCAATGCTTTGTCTATCGCATTTTTTATTTTCACAAGTAACGGTTTCACTGCTTCTCTAAATTCCTTCTGAGTAATTTTCGTTTTATAATTTGTTTCTCCAATTTTCATTTCTATTTCTACATCTTTTATACTTATTAATTTTTTTGCTCTATCAGCCTTCGTGTACAATTTTACTCTTTCATCACGACTCAAATCCAATACAGATTTCTGAATATTTCTCAAAAAAATTTCGCATATTTTTGTAGTAAAATCTTCCCCGCCAAGCATCGTATCCCCGCTTATAGAAATCACTTCCATAATATTTTCAAATGTTTCGAGCAAAGTAACATCAAATGTCCCACCACCCAAATCAAGCACCAAAAATTTTAAATTTTTGTCTAAAATATAACTTCCTAGCGACAAAGCAGCAGCTGTTGGTTCATTTATAAGTCTTTCTACTGTAATTCCTGCCAATTCTGCCGCTATTTTTGTATCCTTTCTCTGCTTATCATTAAAATATGCTGGAACACTGATAATCGCTCTATCTATTTTTTCATTCAACTGTCTTTCCGCATTTTCCTTCAAATGTTTCAACACAATCGAAGAGAGCATTTGTGCATCAAAAACTTTATCTTTTATTTTGATTCTCGCACTTGTTCCCATTTTTCTTTTAAAATTACTTGCAGTTGCTCCAGAGTTCATCATCCTTCTCTCCTTCGCCAATTCTCCTACAGTTATCTCATTATTTTCATCAATTCCCACAACAGACGGAATCAAAATATTTCCATACTCATTTTTCACAAATCGTATTTCTCCATTATCATCAATATATGTAGCTAAACTATTTGTTGTCCCCAGATCAATTCCAATCATTCTTCCCATTTTTATTTCCTCCTTGATATTTTTTTAAGACAAATACATCTAATGTATTTAATACTTGTTTTGAAAAATCTTTTAATCGATTATATCTAATATTTGTAGTTACAATCATTTTTGTGATTATAATTGCATTAAAAAATATATATTGTAATATTAATTTCAAATAAGGTATATAACCTAAACTTATTGATGCTTCATCACTAATCTGAATAATTTTCCCTATCAAAATTATTCCACTAATTAATAAAATAGACAGATAACTAGATATTCCGTATTTTTTACTCCATTTAAAATCTTTTTCATTCGCAATATTAATCCAATCTATAATTGTAAACAAAATAATTCCTATCATCGCCACATTTTTAAATATATAAATAACATAAATTATTACTAATACCGCTGCCATCCAAGCTAAAAATTTCAAGCAACTTATCACAGTCAAATATAATACCATCATTATTGAACTCATTACCATCATTACGAATTTAAAATTATTTTTTGAGTTTTCTTCATTTCTGTTATTAAAACTTTTCATAGAATTACTAATTTTGCGATACGAACTTTTAATTTCACTTTCATATTCATCTTTTATCATATGCATTCCGATTCTACGCAACATATATTTAAAAATATTTTTATCTTTGCCTACTGCATCAAAAGGATACAACGCAATATTTATTCCAAATACCTTAAAAACCATAACATTTAAGTAATTTTGGATAAACATGTCATATCCTTTTTCATTTTGCCAAATATTTTTACTCTTAATTTCTTTTGTAATTTCATCTAAAATTTTATTATCCATCTTAGAATTTCTTTGATTTTCCCCTAAAATTTCTAAAACAATATCATTCTGTTCATTAGAATCACCAAGATTATAAATCAAAAGTTTTTTTTCAATATCAGTTATATTACTCCAATCGTTATTTTTCCTCAAAATTTCCCTAATTTGCTTCTTCTCAAATTCATCAAAATTATAATGATATTCAGACAAAAGTACATCGTACTCATATAGTGGACGATTTTCTGAAAAAATAAGTTTTCTAAATTGCTCCAACCACTCAGATATTGATTTTTTCTGTTCTTCTTTTTTCTCAAAATTATTTGTATTCTCTTTTTCCTCTTTATTTTTTTCAAAAGTTTTTTCATTCTCATAATTATTTTTATTAGAAAAAATATTTTCAAATTCACTTTTATTCTTTTCATCAGAAAAAATATCTTCAAAATTTCCAAAAAAAGATTTTTCTTTATTTTCTTCAAAATCCTTTTTCACTCTTTCAAAAAACTCTGTATCTTCGTCATTTTTCTCAGCCGTCTCACTCTCTGATTTCACTTCATTAAAATCAAATTTTTCAAACTCCAAAGCAACTCTATACGCTTCATTAATCTTCATAAACATCTCAGGAAACTCCTCAGGATGATATTTTTTCAACATTTTAGAATATGCAATTTTTATTTTCTTCTTATCATCTGTCGGCTCTATTTCCAGTATTTTAAACGCTTCGTCAAAATTCAAAATCATCACTCCTAATTTTTTCTCAAATAATAGAATAGATATGTTCGATAACCTAAGTTTACAAGGAATAACCTCTAGTTTTAAAATATTTATTTTGTCAAATCCTAAATTTATATAGTTATTGAACAAGTCTAATATAAAAATAATATTTTATTTATTTTACAACAAATTTTTTAGTCTTTTATTCAATAGTAGTAAATCCCTTTAAATTTAAATAATTTTACTAGTTAGTGAGTAACAACATAAAACGGCATAAGTAATCTAATTCCTTCCAAAAATTCCTCAACAAGCTCATCCAAACTCTCAAATCTTTCAATCTCTTCCACATCAAACTTAACCAAAACTTTCCTGATTTCCCCATTTTCCAAATTTTTAAGAAATTTCTCTCTATTTTTTTCATTTCCTTCAAATCTATCCAAAGCACAGTTTTCCTTACTTTTCGCAAATTGCACAAAATAATAAAGCGGTTCATTAATCGGAACTTCCAAAACTTTATTCTGATTTTCAAGCGTATTTTCCCCAATTTTTCTTTCAACAAAACTCACTTCAAGCGAAATCCCAATTTTCTTAGTCTTCTCATTTTTAAAAACTCTCAAAGCAATCCCTGATTCAGTATCACTATCCCCATCTTGTCGCAAAAACACCCAAAGATAAGGTCTTGCAATCTGAGCCTGATTCATCCAGCTACTAACTTTCTGCAAATGAAATCCATCTGTCTTTTCTTCCAAAGCCTTTGCAATTTCTGTAAAAACTTTTCTAGCATTTTGTCCATTTTTTCTAAAAAACTCCATATCTTCCTTTAAATCTCCAGCTTTTTCAGGTTTTATATATTTTTTTCCTTCATAATTTGTGTATTCAATTAATGGTTTGTAGTTAAATTTTTTTGTCATATTGATCATTCCTTTTTTCAATTTTTATGAAATTATACCATATTTCCAAAATATTTTTTAAATATTTTTCTTACTTTTAAAGTATCAAATATATCCAAATCATTTTAAACCTTTAAAAAATACGAATTTTATTTCCTTATAAAAAATAAAATGTGCCCAAAACTTTTGAAATATCAAAAATTTAAGACACAATTTAATACAATTTATAAGTTAATATTTAAAAACCATGTTCTTCCAATATCAATATAGTATTATACTCTACTTCCGCTTCTCGTGAACCTCTATCCATTGCCATTTTATAATATTTTTTAGCATTGCTATAATCTTTTTCATCTCGATAGATTGCTCCTACATTTATCATCGCATCTACTTTACCTTTTTGAGCAAGCGGTATCAAATATTTTTTAGCTTGTGCAAATTTCCCTTGAACTTTATATAAAATTCCTAAATTATATTCAGGATCATCGTTATTTCCAAGTTCTATTGCCTTCAAAAAATACTTTTCTGCTTCATCGTATTTTTTTTGATAGTAGCAGGAAACTCCTAAATTATAGAAAACTTCGCTTTCTTGATATTTTTCTTTCAACAATCGATTATAAAGTTCATCAGCCTTCTGATAATTTCCTTCTTGCCTGTAAATAATTGCCAACTGAAATATTGCATCATTTTGATTTTTTGCAGCCAATTTTTCTAAATAAAATTTCTCTTTATCATAATTCTTTTGTCTATCATAAAACATTGCTAAATTAAACATCGCATCATCATATCCCATATCAGCAGCCATTTTATAATACTTTTCGCCTTCTATTATTTTTCCTTGCTCCATATAAAGATAACCTAAATTATATATCGCATGAACATCTTTCTTTTTAGCCAATTCCAAATATATTTTTTCAGCTTTGACATATTCTTTCTGTTCCAAATATGATTTTGCCAATTTAAATTTCTCATTAGAATTTGGAGTTGAAAAAACATTAAAAGAGAGCATAAAGATTGAAAAAATTAATAATATTTTATTTTTCATTGTATAGTCTCCTTAAACTGTAATACACTAACATTCCATCTCGAATAGTTTCTTACGAATCTCAATATCTATTTCTTTTTCTATAACTTAACTCTTAACTTCTCTTTTTTCCTTGAGTATCATTAACCCTTCATTTTTTCTAATTCTGATTACTTATATTTAATACTTTTTAAAATTTTATTTTTTACTTAAATACTTTTACACAACTTTTTATAATCATTATTTATCCAGTTTCTATAATTTATCCAAATTGCATCATAAAGCGGTTCGCCTATCAATTTTTGAACATATAATTTCCCTTCTGGAAAATATTTTTTATTATGGACTTGAATCGTAGTAACAACCTGATAAATATCATCGTGCGGAATAGTTTTATAGTCTTTCGTTGACAGCAAAGGAAGTAAATAGCACTCATTATCAAAATCATATACCCAATCATCCATTAATCTGACATTATAACCACAATGTATCATTTTATCAAACAAAACTTCAGCCATCGTAAAGGCAAAATCTCCTTCGTGTCCTCTACCCATTTCCTTCAAATTACCAAAATTTTCTTCCATTTTTTTCCAAGAAGGTTTTTCAACATATTTTAGCTTAATTTTAGGCAAAAATTCAAATTCTGGTATTTTTAACCACTCACTTTTCTCGAATTTATTGTCAAGTACGAAAAATGTTTGACTTTTACTATATTCATAATCCTTCCAGTTCTTTAGAATTTCTCTGTAATAAAGTTCAGTATTTCCTTCTGGGTTTAATTCATTACCGTATAAACGATTATCATCTATACGGCAATCTACATAAAAATCACCTTTATCAAATTCTTCAAGATAGCTTCCGTAATTATTATATGGATATTTTAAAAGAGAAATATCAATCTTAGAATCTTTTAATGAAATTTTTTCTTTAATAAGTGAAAATATATTTAATAAAAAATTTTCTTCCCTTTCTTTTCCTTGATATTTTTCTTCATCATAGTTATATATTGTTTTTATATTTCCAGAAACAATGATTTTTTTCTTTCCATTAATTTCTATTCTTCTCAAATCTGTTTTATCAGGATTTATTAACTTTAAATAGTTCAGTCTGTCATAATTGAACCAATTTTCAAAAGCCTGTATCAAGGAATCTTTATAATTAAGGTTCATTTGAGATCCATTCCAATTTTTCATTCCTTCAGGAAAATATTTTTCGTGAAAAAGATGAATATTAATGCTCACTGACATTTTTTTATCAGTAGTTCCACCCCCGATAAATAAAGGTAATAAATAATATCCAGTTTCAATCTCATAAATATACTGATATTCTCCTATTTCCTTCAATTCTACTTTTATCCCTTTTTCTGTCAAAAATTCAGAAAACACTTCTGCAATCTTCATTTTTTCTGGACTTCCATAATAATAATCCAAAAGCTGCTGTGTATCGTATTCTAATACACTAGGCAATTTGTTTTCAAACTCGCTTAAATTCTTATTCACAAAAAACTCCTCCTAGTTTTATCAAATTATTTCAAAACCATTCTGGTATAAATTAACCAAATTTTAGTTACTTATATTACATACTTTATTCTGTGGCTTCCATCTGCACTGAAATATTCTTTTCTTCATAATTAAATTGTGCCCAAAACTTTTAAAATACAAAAATTCAAGACACAATTTAATACAATTTATAAGTTAATAATCAAATTTTCATTCAAGAGATTAATTTTTTAGAAATTTTTCTAAATTAAACTCTCAATTCTTCCCTATCCTCAACAATTTCATCCTTATATCTATCCAAAATCGGATTAATCTCATTCTTAACAAAATCTTCAGTTTGTTGTCCCGCAAATCCAGTGTAATTAGCAGAAACTAAGATTCCTTCCATATCTTCTGCTTTAAGTCCCAATCTACCATCTTTTATAATTCTATCAATTAATCTGTTAGGATTTCCATTCAATTTAATTTCCTTTGTTTCTTCCATCGAAAGTTCTCTAATAATTTCGTGAACTTCTTGTCTGTCCATTCCTTTTTTAACTGATTCCATAATGATATTTTCAGTCGCCATAAACGGCAATTCCTTTTGAATATTAGCTTCAATTACTTTTGGATAAACAACAACTCCATCCATAATGTTAAGCCAAATAATTAAGATTGCATCAACTGCCAAGAATGCTTGTGGAATAGACAATCTTTTACTTGCAGAATCATCCAATGTTCTTTCAAACCATTGTGTTGCAAAAACTAACGCACCTGTTTGTGAGCTTGAAATTACATATTTTGCAAGTGATGAAATTCTTTCACTTCTCATTGGATTTCTCTTGTATGCCATCGCACTTGACCCAATTTGATTTTTTTCAAATGGTTCTTCCAATTCTTTCAAATGTTGCAATAATCTAAAATCATTTGTAAATTTATGTGAAGACTGAGCAATGTTTGACAATAAATTCAAGATTTGTGCATCCACTTTTCTATCATAAGTTTGCCCTGAAACACCTTGTTTTTTACCAAATCCAGCTTTTGCAGTAACCAATTTATCCAACTGTTTTACTTTTTCAAAATCTCCTTCAAACAATTCTTTAAAACTAGCCTGAGTCCCAGTAGTCCCCTTAACTCCTCTAAATCTCAAGTTTTCCAATCTAAACTCCAATTCTTCAAAATCAAGAAGCAACGAATGAAGCCATAAAGTTGCTCTTTTTCCAACAGTAGTAAGCTGTGCTGCTTGAAAATGAGTAAATCCTAAAGTTGGCAAATCTTTGTATTGCAATGCAAAATCTCTCATTTTTTCAATTAAGACAAGCAGTCTTTTTCTAATAACTAAAAGCCCTTCCTTAATTTGAATCAAATCAGTATTATCTCCAACATACGCACTTGTCGCTCCCAAATGAATAATTTTTCTTGCATTTTTAGCTTGTTCCCCATAAGTATGCACATGAGCCATAACATCATGTCTCAATTTTTTCTCAAATTCAGCCGCAACTTCAAAATCCACATCATCTTTATATTTTTTTAGTTCCTCAATTTGCTCATCAGTAATAAAATCAAGACCAAGCTCTTTTTCAGCCTCTGCCAAATTTATCCACAATTTTCTCCAAGTTCTAAATTTAAACTCTGGTGAAAAAATATGCAACATTTCCTTACTCGAATATCTCTCCGCCAACGGATTTGAATATATGCTCATATCTGCCATTTCTAATTCCTCCTAATTATTATTTTTTGTAAATTTAGACTCTGAACCTAAATCCCAATTAAATTCAGTCCCTAATTTATCCCAATCAAACTTTTTATTTTTTATTCTTAAATTTTTATGATAACAATTTTCACAACATGTTATTATTTGAAATTTAAAAGAATATGATAAAATTCCTAAAACTAATAATTAATTATAATTTTATTTATACTTATTATTCCTTTTTGTATAAACAAAATCTCTATTTACAAAATTTTCTGTTGACTAATTATCCCAAATATAAATTGTTCCGTCTTTAAAATAAATTTTCTTTACCCAATCTTGATTTTCAGTAAATTTAACATCAAATGGTTTATATCTAATTCCTTTATCTCTTTCATTAGTTTCGTCTAAAAATCCAATTATTTGTATTTCTTCATCACTTTCAATAAAATTTCTTATCATTTTGGTAGAAACTATTTTACTTATCATAATTTTTGGCTTTTTACCATTTACTTGAAAATCTTTTTCTGTGTATACTTTTTTATTTTTTCCAATTGCCTTAAAATTTTCATATTCTAATTCTATCTTATTTTCATCATCTTTCGATAATCCTTGTCCAACTAATTTTAAAGTAATTGTATCAAAAGATAAATTTTGTGCAACATTTTCTTTTAAAGATTGTTTAACTTTATATTTCCCAACATTTTGTGCTTTATCCGAAAATGAAATTGCTCCTATAACTAACATCAATACTAATAATAATTTTTTCATTAATCATTCCTTTCTTTAAAGCTAATTTCAAAAAATATCTTTTATTCTCTTTTATTCTCTTATATTTTTATAGATTTCAATTAATTCAAAAAATTCTATTTCACAAACTCTCCCAAATCATATCTATAAATATTCTGAGTTCTTTCAGGTCCAACTGAAATCATTGAAACACGGCATTTCAATTTATTTTCAATATATTCAATATATTTTTTACAATTTTCAGGCAAATCTTCGTAATTTTTTATTTGAGTAATATCTTCGTTCCATCCATCCAATTCTTCGTAAATTACTTTCAAGTCTTTAGATTTTCTCAAGTTTCCAGGATATGAGTAACAAACTTTTCCATCAATTTCATAACCAACTGCAACTTTAATTTTTTCAAATCCGGTCAATACATCTAATTTTGTCAACACGATGTCTGTCAATCCGTCAATTAGAACCGCATATTTTCCGATTACTAAATCAAGCCATCCGCATCTTCTTGGACGTCCTGTTGTAGCACCAAATTCATGTCCAACTTTTCTTAAAGTTTCTCCGTCTTCATTTTCTAATTCTGTTGGGAAAGGTCCTTCTCCAACTCTTGTTGTATAGGCTTTCATAACTCCAAGCACTCTTGAAATTTTTGTCGGTGCAACTCCAGTTCCTACTGTTACTCCACCAGATGTTGGCGATGATGAAGTTACATAAGGATAAGTTCCATAATCAATATCAAGCATTAACGCTTGTGCCCCTTCAAAAAGTACAACTTTTCCTTCTTCAATTCCTTCATTAATTTCCACAACCGCATCAATAATTCTAAATTTAATCTTTTCAGCAAGTTTCATAAATTTATCATAAAGTTCTTCCAAGTTGAAAGTTCCTTTACCATATCTAACTAACATATCATTTTTTTCATTTACATTCCAAGTAAGTTTATCTCTAAATCTTTCTGGCTCCAATAAATCTCCAATTCTAATTCCATTTCTAGCAATTTTATCGATGTAACAAGGTCCAATCCCTCTTTGAGTAGTCCCAATCTTATTTTCACCCATCGCTTCTTCCTTCGAGCTGAATTAATAATCCCAGATGGCAATAAATGTAAAATAAATTTTTCATCATTTACAACAACTGTATGTCCTGCATTATTTCCTCCTTGGAATCTAACTACATAGTCTGCTTTTGGAGATAAGACATCGATTATTTTCCCTTTTCCTTCATCTCCCCACTGAGTTCCTACAATTACAAAAGTATTATTTTTCATATTTTTTCCTCCTATTTTTTAGAGCTACAATCTATTAAAAAATTTAACAAATTCCCAAAAAGCTTTTTAATTTTAGAAATAATCTTTTACTTCTTATTTTACTATACTTTTGAAAATTTTTCTAGTATTTCAAGCCTTTTTTTATTTTTTTTATGAAAATTTAAATTATTTATCGCCTTTTTCTAAAAATAATTAATTTATCTTAATTTTTAAAATTAAAAATATTGAAGATAAAAAGTTAAAATTATCTTAACAAACAAAAAAGCTATACAAAACTCTTTTTTTGCATAGCTTTTTTCAATTTTCTCTATTCAAAATATCAAAAATTCTCACTAAAATACATCTTTATCAGATAACTTCGCATCTTTTGTCTTAAACATTTCAAGTAATTTTTCTACTGTCAATTGTTTTTTTGCTTCACCTTTTATATCGAAAATAACTTCTCCTGCATGAAGCATAATCAATCTATTTCCATAAGTTATCGCATCTTGCATATTATGAGTTATCATCAAACTTGTAATATTATTTCTTTCAATTACTTCTTTTGTTTTTTCCAAAATAATTTCTGAAGTTTGAGGATCAAGTGCTGCTGTATGTTCATCTAACAATAGTATATCAGGACGATTTAAAGTAGCCATTATCAACGACAAACATTGTCTTTGTCCTCCAGATAGTAATCCAACTTGAGTAAACAATTGTTTTTCTAGCCCTAATCCTATTGTTGCTAACAGTTCTTTGTAATATCCTATATTTTTTGTATCTAATCCAAAGGTAAAATTGAATTTTTTCCCTTTATTTTTAGCCATTGATAAATTTTCTAAAACTGTCATTGAAGGCGCTGTTCCCACTGTTGGATTTTGATAAACTTGTGAAATCCATTTTGCTCTTTTGTGTCTTTCAATGGTTGTGATATTTGTACCATTCAAGATTATCTCACCACTGTCTGGAACAACAGAACCATTCAAAACATTTAATAAAGTTGATTTACCAGCTCCATTACTTCCAATTATCGAAATAAAGTCTCCATCCTCTATAGTAAAATTCAATCCTTTAAACACTTGTTTTTCAGTTCCCAATTCTGAGAAGAAAGTTTTATATACATTTTTTAATTCTATCATTTATTTTCCTTCTCCTCTCTTAATTTTCATTGCTTTTGCTTTTTTCTTACCTTTTTTCAATTTTTTAGCTGTTTCATTCCACAAAATAATTGTTAAAATTACTGCAGTTATAATTTTAACATCTGTTGGTTTAATTTCCAATGTACTAATTAAACTATCATTGAATTTAAGCGTTTGATATAGATTTTTTGTCCAGCTGTTTGACATCAAAGCTAAATTTATTATGAAATAGTACATCAATGAACCAATTGTTATTATAGAAATTTCGTTTATTAATCTTGATTTTTTCAAAACTCCTAATCCAAGAATTATAGCTGCCAATCCAATTACCAATGTTCCTGTCCCTGAAATCAAGTCAGCAACTTTCATATTTTGTGCAAACAACGCACCTGACAATGCAACCAATCCATTAGATATCATCAATCCTAATATTTTCAATCTTTTTTCATTAACACCTAAACTAACTACTAATTCTTCATTATTTCCCAGTGCTCTCAACGCAAATCCGAATTTTGAAGTTAAAATATAGTCTAGAATCATTTTTATTGCGAATGCAACAATTATAACAAACATTAATTTAATATCTTTTGTTGTTACTACATAAACAAAAAGTCCAATTGTAGCAATCACATAAACTATCATTGTTTTTATTACATATTTATTTTCTTTTATTTGATAATCGTAGAATCCTTTTAGAACCAATAAAATTATAGTTACCAACACAAACGGAATAAAACTTTTTTCATAAGAAATTATCTCAAAAATATTTCTTTCTGATGAAATAAACACATTTGGAACACCGACAATCCTAGAGTTTATACTGTAAAATCCCGTCATTACTAAGATTCCAGATAATAATCCGTTAATTTTTAAATAAACATGTAACGCTCCTGTTAAATAACCTGCTATCATTCCACCAATAACTGCTAAAATAAGTCCTATAAACGGATTTGTAATTCCAAAAAAGCCATTTTTTGATAAAGAAAACGCTGCAAATATAAATCCTCCTAAAGGAAATGTCGCATCTACTGACATATCAGGGAAATCAAGTATTTTATATGTTATGTAAACTCCCATAACCATAATTGAATAAATAAATCCTGTTTTTAAAGCCTCAGGTAGACTTTGTATAAATACTAATAATTCGTTCATCATTCTTCCTTACTTTATTTTACTTTTTTATTATTTCTTTTTAATAATTTCAGCATTTGCCAATGCAGGATTTTTTACATCGATTCCTAAAGCTTTTGCTGTATCTTCATTTACGTATAATTTCATTTTTTTCGATGTTTCAAATGGTATATCTGAAACTGGTTTTCCTTTTAAAATTTCAATTGCCATTTCTCCAGTTCTCTTACCTAATTCATAATAATCTAATCCCATTGTAAATAAAGCTCCTAATTCAACAGATGAATTTTCACTTGATACTACTGGTTTTTTAGCATTTATAGCTTCCGAAGCTATCAAGCTTATACTTGAAACAACTAAATTATCAGTTGGCAAATATAAAGCATCTGTTGAAGCTACTAAATTTTTAGTTGCTTGTGCTAATTCACCAAAATTTGTTACACCTTGAACTACAACTTCTAAATGTTTAGCTTGTGCTTGTTTTTTAATTTCTTCAACTTGCACAATTGAATTTTGTTCAGAAGTATTGTATAAAACTCCTATTTTTTTTACTCCTGGTTTTAATTTTAAAAGAATATCTAATTGTTCTCCAACATTTTCTAATTTATCACTTGTTCCTGTTACATTTTTATTTAATATTTTTGCTACAGCTGGATCAGTTACTGCTGAAAACAATACTGGTATATCTGTTATATTATTTGCCAATGCTTGTGCCGAAGGCGTTGCTATACCAAATACTAAATCCTTTTTATCTGCTTTATAATTACTTGCGATTAAGTTTGCTGTTGTTACTTCTCCATTCGCATTTTTTTCATCAAAATCTGCTTTAATTCCAGCTTCTTCAAAGGCTTTTTCAAATCCTTTTTTTACTAAATCCAATGACGGATGTGTCATAAATTGTGTAACACCAATTTTATAAGTTTTTCCTGCTGTTTGTGTTTGAGTGGTTGATTTTTCAGCTGTAGAGTTTTTTTCACTACTCTTTTTTCCACATGCAAAAACCATTAACGCACTCATGGCTAATATTAAAAATTTTTTCATATCCTAATTCCTTTCCTTATTTTATTTTTATATATTATTTTTTTGATAATTTCAACATTATAATTAACGAAATTCAAAAAAACATTAATATCAACTTTATGTTTTCAAAAACCATTTTAATTTATTATTTTAGCTTTTGATTTTATATCTTCTGGCAATGTAATTCCTAATGCTGCCATTGTTTTTCCATTTACAACAATATCATTTAAAGACATTCTTTGATATTTAATTTCTGAAGGTTTTTTACCATTTTTCAAAATATCAATTGCTATTTTACCAGCTTGTTTACCCATTTCGTAATAATCTATTCCTTGTGTGATCAATGCTCCACCTTTTACATGTGCAGATTCAGCACCAAAAACTATTTTTTTCGCTGCTGTTGCTTTATCTGTCAAAAGATTTACTACTGAAGCTACTAAATTATCAGTTGGCAAGTAAATTGCATCAGATTCTCTTGTTAAAGCATCTGCTGCTTGGGGAATTTCGCTAGCTTGAATAACACTTTTCTCTACTACTTCTACACCTAATTCTTTTGCTGCTGCTTTTAAATCATCAACCTGAACTTTTGAATTTTGTTCTGAAGAATTGTAAATAACACCTACTTTTTTTATTTTACTATCTAATTTCAACAATAATTGTAATTGTTGTTTGATATCTACTCTGTCACTTACTCCTGTTACATTGTTTTTCAAAATTCCTGCTGATTCTGGATCAGTTATCGCTGAAAATACTACTGGTATTGTATTTGTCGATTGTGCTGCAGCTTGAGCTGTACTTGTTGCAATAGAATAAATTAAATCCACTTTTGAACTAACAAAGCTATTTGCTATCAAATTTGCTGTTGCTGCTTCTCCATTTGCATTTTTTTCATCAAAATCTGCATCGATTCCCGCCTCTTTAAAAGCCGCTTTAAATCCTTCTCTAGCACTGTCTAATGCTGGATGTGCTACAATTTGAGTAATTCCTATTCTATATTTTTTAGAACCTTCCGTTGAAGCAGAATCACTTTTTTTCTCCTGACTAGTGTTCCCATTTCCACAACTTAATATCATTAATGTCATAAGACTTAATAATGTTAATATTTTTTTCATATATTCCTCCTACTATCCTACAAAATTTCTACTAAATAATACCATTTTTTTTTATTAAAAGCAAGTGAGTTTTCTTTTTGTCTATCACAATTATTTTTTTGAAAACTAAGTTACTTTTCTTAAACTTTACTTCCTATTTAAAAATAAAATTGCCTTGCAAACATACTTTACAAGACAATTTTTTCGTTTAAAAATTATTCACTTTTTCCTCTTGTAACAACTTTTATAATTTCATTTATTGCAAATGGAATTAATGAAAGTCCGATTACTATTCCCCAATGACTTGGATCTAATGCTGTTACTTTAAACATTTCTGCAATTGGTGGGATTGAAATTAATAAAACTTGTAATATAATACTTATTATAATTGAAATTATTAAAAACATGTTACCGAAGAATCCTACTTCAAATATATTTTTTTTACTATTTCTCATTGATAATGAATAAAATAATTGAGAGAAAGTAAGCACTATAAATGCCATTGTTCTTCCGTAAGTAACTATTTCTGTACCATCTTTTGCTTCTTTTATAGGAACGTCTCCAGAATGAATAATTCCTAAATAAAATGCTACTAATGTTAATATTCCTATTAAAACTCCTCCAACAATCGCTCTCATTCCAGCACCTTCTGCAAAAAAACTTTCCTTTGGATCTCTTGGTTTTCTATTCATAACGTCTTTATCACCTGGGTCCATTCCCAATGAAATTGCTGGTAACGTGTCAGTTATTAAGTTTACCCACAATAATTGAGTTGGAACTAACGGCATTGCCCATCCAAATACTGTTGCAAAAAAAACACACAATACTTCTCCTAAGTTACAAGAAAGCAAGAACATAATTGTCTTTTTAATATTGTTATAAATATTTCTTCCTTCTTCAATCGCATGAACTATTGTAGTAAAATTATCATCTGTTAAAATCATGTCACTAGCACCTTTAGAAACATCTGTTCCTGTAATTCCCATTGCAACACCAATATCAGCTGATTTTAGTGATGGTGCATCATTTACTCCATCTCCAGTCATCGAAACAATATTTCCTTGCTTTTTAAATGCTCTTACAATTTTAACTTTATGTTCTGGAGAAACTCTCGCAAACACTCTATAATTATCGATTTCTTTTGCAAATTTTTCATCTGGAATCGAGTCAATTTCTGAACCTGTTAAACTTTGACTAATATCTGTAGCAATTCCTAATTCTTTAGCAATCGCAACTGCTGTATTTTTGTGATCTCCTGTAATCATAATTGGTGTTATTCCAGCTCTTTTAGCTTCTTCTATTGAACCTTTTACTTCTATTCTAGGCGGATCAATCATTCCAACTATACCGACAACAACTAAATCTTTTTCCATTTCTTCAGGAACAATTTCTGTATCAACATCTTTAAAAGCAACTCCTAACACTCTTAAAGCATCATCTGACATATTTTCAGCCACTTTCAGTATTTTCGCTTTAGCTTCATCAGTTATTGGCAAAATTTCTCCATTTACTAAAATTCTATTCGATCTCATCAAAATATTGTCAATTGCACCTTTTGTATGTACTCTAAATTTATTACCTTCTTCATTTAATGTTGACATCAATTTTCTGTCAGAATCAAATGGATTTTCTCCAACCCTTTTATATTCAGCATTCAATGTATTTTTTTCTAAATTAAATTTATCACCCAATACTACTAATGCTACTTCTGTTGGATCTCCAATATCTTGTCCACCATCAATCGAAGCATCTGAACATAATACAAATGATCTAATTAATTCAGTTTCGTCTACATTCGCTTTTTGATTTCTTTCATCTGAAATGTCTTTTAAATTATTCAAAGTATAAGTTTTTACAACTGTCATTTTGTTTTGAGTTAATGTACCAGTTTTGTCTGAACATATGATATTTACAGCTCCCAATGTTTCTACTGCTGGTAATTTTCTAACAATTGCATTTTTTCTAGACATGGATTTTACACCTAATGACAATACAATCGCTACAATCGCAACCAATCCTTCTGGAATTGCCGCAACCGCCAAACTTATTGAAGTCATAAACATTTCTACAACTTGTCTACCTTGTAACATTCCTACAACAAAAATAATTCCACAAATTGCCAAAGCTCCATAACCTAGAGTTTTTCCTAATTCCTCCAACTTAATTTGCAATGGTGTCAACATATTTTCATCTTCATCTAATATTTTCGCAATCTTACCAATTTCAGTATCCATCGCTGTTGCAACAACAACTCCTTCTCCTCTACCATAAATTGCTATTGTCGACATAAATGCCATATTTTCTTTATCTCCAACAGATATTTTTTCATCTGAAGTAATAAAATCTGCATTTTTTTCACTTGGAACTGATTCTCCTGTTAATGATGACTCTTGAATTTGTAAATTAGCACTTTCAATAAGTCTAACATCTGCTGGAATGTATCTTCCTGCATCAATTATTAAAATATCTCCTGGCACTAATTCTTCTGAATTGATTTCTATAACTTCACCATTTCTTCTAACCAAACTTTTTGGAGCAGTCATCTGTTGTAACGCTTCCAATGCCTTTTCAGCTTTTGACTCTTGAATAACTCCAACTAACGCATTAATTAAAACAACCGTTAAAATTATTAAAGCATCTGGTATTCCTTCTGTTCCATGTGCAATAATATTAATTACAGCTGCACCAATCAATACATAAATTAACACATCTTTTAATTGTGCTAAAAATAATTGTAATAAACTTTTTTTTGGTTTCCCTTTCAATTTATTTAGGCCATATTTTTCAAGCCTCTTTTTTGCTTCCTCCGTTGATAATCCTGTTTTAGAATTAACATTTAATTCCTTTAAAACAGCCTCTTGTGATTTAGTAAACCACATTGACTCCACCTCTTTCTTAAATTTTATATTTTTGGTATATTATACACTAAATTTGTATTTATTTCACTCTTTTTTTACAAAAGTTCTAAAATCTACTGAAAATATACTGTATTTCGTAAAATTTTCTTAACTGCTCTTTTAATTCTTCTTTTAAAAGACATCACAAATCCAATAATTTCAAATATTAACAATACTGTCAAGCCATTTTTTATAAATCTTCTAGTATCTTCATAATATTTAATTGTTCTTGGATTTTTTCCAGCTTCAATTAATTTTTCATTTTTTTCAAGATATTTAGGCTCTAAATTTTCTTTTGTTCCTAAACTTTCTATATAATAGCTAGGATTTTTGAAATTCAGTTTCTTTTCATTTAAATAATTTTTCAATTGATCTTCTGTCATTCCCTTTTGCACAAAATCCTTATCAACCACAAAATATCCCGCGTATTCTTTCAATTTTTCTTTTAATATCAAATTAGACATATCTTCGTCATCCCAAAAATATGTAGCATTTTTCATTGTTTCCTCATAAGGAACTATCCTTCCAACCCAAACTTCATTTATTCTAAGTAATTTATCTACATAACCATATTCATTTCTTGTATAATAATTTTGTTTTGAGCTATCGGAATAGCTATAATCTTTTCCTATCAATATAGCTTCAACATTTTTATTCTCTTTTGAAAATTTATCTTCCAAATAGAAATTTTCCGTCAAATTTAATCTATAATTTCTCGTTATTTTTTTAGAAAAATTAACAATCAAAATCAACGTAACTATAATTGATAACAAATACAATAATTTCTTCATTTTTTCTCCTTTTCTGTATTTTCTCCGTTTCTTTTATTATTGAAATTTTTTCTTCCTCACTAAAAAGTATTCATATTTGTATATCATATCATTTTTTTTACAAAAATTAAAGTCTTTCATTTAATATAACTATTAATATAACTATGCTTCTCATTTACTAACTCATATAATTTCAACAAAAAATTATTTAGAAAAATTTTTGATTTTATCTAAATTTGAAGTTGAAATTCGATATATTTTGACTCCGTAGCTTTTTAGCTTGTAATATGCTGAATGAGAGTTGTAAGATGTATCAAAGATTACGATATCTGAATTTTTTAATTTATCTGAGTTTCTAAATACGGCTGTAGCATGAATAAATTCTATCTTAAATCCTTTTTCCTTCGCATATTTTTCAGCTTTTTCAATAACTTTTTGACTCCATCTACCACCAACTACTTTTACATTCTGATTCGTCAAGTCTATCGTCTTTTCTTCTGACAACTCTTTTATATTCACATTTTCAACTATTTCAATATTCTCAGCCTGTTTCATATTTTCAATTTCTTTTTCAAGACTTTTTATCCGAATACTCAATTTTTCAATTTCTTTTTTCTGTTTTTTAATGGTCTTCTCAGCCTCTTTATTCCTGTGTTTTCTCAAATCTTCCTTCAACTTCTTATTTTCTTCTTCAAGTTTATCACAAATAGAATTTAAAAATTTATTTTCCTGCTCAATTCCCTCAATATCAGTAATTATCTCTTCCAAATCCCTTTCTTTCTCACTAACCTTATACGAATTTATATTAAAAAACTCAAATCCTCTCTTAAAATTTTTTCTCATCAAAAAATATTCCTTCATTTTTTCATCAAAAAAGCTGATAAATTCTGCTGAAACATTAAATTTTCTATTTTCTTCATCAAATTCCAAACCATATTTTTGCGATAATTTTTCCAAATTTCTCTTCTTAACATTTATATATTTTGCACTTATACTCTCTTGAAATTCCTTCTCAAAATCCTCATTTTCCAGTTCTTCCACAGCTTCTTTCAAAAATGTCTCTTTCCCCAATATTTCCTGCTTATTCTCTTTCAATTTCTCAATATATTTAAAATATTCTTCCTTGAAAAAATCCAAAAATTCAACCAGTTTATTCGTACTTAAAATATACATTATCATTTGCTCTGGATTCAATCCTCTTCCGTTTACCCTTAAAATTTTATCCCTCTGAAATTCCCTCAAATAGTCTTCTTTCACAAAATTCAAACATTTCTTTTCAACATAAGAATTATTTGTTTCTACAATTTTTCTCAAAAAATCTTTATTTGACTCATCAATTTTCCCAATAATATCAATTTCTCTCTCAAAAAAAATTGAATTTTCATTCAATTTTTTCCCAAATTTTTTTTCTAACAAATCATTATTAAAATTATCAATCACTAAATCAAAAAAAATATTTTTATTTATCGATTTTAATTCTTCAATTAGTAACACAACTTTTTCATTCTTTTTTGCCAATTTTATTCATCTCCAATCATCAATAATATGGCACAACATCAAAGAATTGTGTCACATTTTATTTTTCTGTAACATATTTTATAAATTTTTTGAATATTTTTTGTGCTGGAACATTGTTTGCAGCTAACAATTCTGGATGCCACTGTAATCCAACAATCAAATTATTGTCACAATCTTTTTGAATACCTTCAATAGCTCCATCTGGACTTTGTGCAATCACTCTAAATCCAGGTGCAACATCCTTCAAAATTTGATGATGAAAACTATTTATTAGTCCTGTTTCTTCTCCATCAAAAATATCTCCTAAAAAACTACTCTTATCAATTTTTACAGAATGAGATAAATCATCTGATTTAGTTTTTTGAAAATGTTGAATGAAGACATTTTTTGCATAAGAAACGTCTTGGTATAATGTCCCACCATTTACAACATTCAAAATTTGAGCCCCACGACAAATTCCTAAAATAGGGTTTCCTTTCTTTTGAGCTTCACTTATCAATAATGAATCAAACTTATCTCTTTCAAGAAATGTAGCTTCTAATTTTTGCATAGGTTCTTCGTTATAGCAAATTGGAGATACATCATGACCTCCTGACATAATTAAAGCATCAATTGCATCAACAGCTCCTCTAATAACATCCTCATCTGCATTAATTGGGATGATAAAAGGAATTCCTCCAGCAGCAATCACTGCTTCCACATAATTATTTCCGACGCAAGCTCTTCTATGTCCTGCAAATAATCCTTTTTCTGAAATTTGTACACTTCCTGAAATTCCAATTATAGGTTTTTTACTCATTCTCTTATCCTCCTTCAAACTAAAGCAATTCACAAATATATTTAATCACATTTTGTTTGTATAGTCAATTAATTTCATTTAACTAACATTTTTAACGCTCTACTCCAGACTCAATATCATTGTCTTTAGCCTTTCCAAAATCATTCGGATACAATTTTTCTAAAATTTCATCTGTTTTTCCATTATCGCTATCTAATACTTCAGGAAAAATAATTTTATTTGTATCTTTATCTACAAATACAGCTCTTTTCAATTTTGTATCATATGCAATACAAACGTCTGTATCGTCACATATCATATTTTTATTTTTCATTGCATCTACTGAAAATGTTGGTTTATCAGTCTTCTCTCCTGTTTCAAAATCATTATAATATACAACTTTATATTTTTGATCTGACAATTTTTCTATTTTTAAAGTTGTATCTTCAGTACTTATTTCCCTATTTAATAATTTTTCCTCATAAAATTTTCCATCATTTGTAAACGGTAAATCATATCCTAATGCAAAACTACTAAAACTTCCTAAAAACATACTCAATATTAATATTTTTTTCATAAACTCACGTTCTCCTTTTTCTTTTTCACATTGTGAACTACTCCCGCTTTTAGAAGCGGGAGCTTCTTGGGAAGTACCTGCTTTTGCTAGCCAAATATATTTACCAAGCTCTTCGGACAGTCCCTGCCCTGTTTTTTTTATTTTCCTAA
>QWCT01000555.1_pt1 | contig 23761 bp, 27 predicted proteins | sample 1972681 | NCBI WGS metagenome assembly QWCT01 (sample SAMN09866701, study PRJNA288562) | Human oral metagenome isolate pre3_saliva, whole genome shotgun sequencing... | isolation source: mouth | host: Homo sapiens | place: USA: California | reverse complement strand
AGTGTAATTAAATTTTGATTTCTTTCTATTTATTTTGTAGTAATCAAGCCGTCAGGTTCGATTGTAAATTCTGGTTTGTCAGCCAATCGTCCGTCTGGAAGTAGCAAGTACCAGCCATCATTGTATTTAACAAAGCAGTCTGATTTCATGTCCCCATCCTCTGAGTCAAGATAGTACCATTTCTCATACCATTTGACCCATCCTGTAGCCATTGAGCCATCTCGGTTGAAATAGTACCATTTATCAGCAATCTTCTTCCAGCTTGTAGCCATGTATCCGTCTTTGTCAAAATAGTACCATTGGCCATCTGTGTGATGTAGCCATTTGTCAGTATAAGCATATCCTGACTCGTCAAAATAGAACCATGATTTATTTTCCTCAATGTACTCAAATTCTGCCTTAGGATATGAGCCGTTAGCTCTAGCGTACCAATCGCCTTTATCATCCTTTTGCCAGCCTTTTTTCACTTCTTCAGGTTGAGCATTTGGATTTGTTAATCGGTAGATATAGAAATAAGGTTGTCCAGCATAATACCAGCGCTCGTCATGATTGTTGATTGAGATACCATTATACGCATAATTGCAATGAATGATATTATCACTATCAATGAACATACCAGTATGTCCGAACGCTCCAGCACTTGCGCCTTTTCTGCCCCAGATAAAGATGTCTCCACGCTGGGCGGTGCACTCGGTATTCTCAGCAATTAGTTCATAACCGTTTTTAATAAGCCAGTCATGTTCATACTCTGTATTTACTGCCCATCCAGCAGATACTGCTCCAGCACTCCTCAAAGCATAATAGACTGAACTTGAACAGTCATAGCTATCAGGGCCGTCACGGTCTTCCATGCTGTAATAGACTTGTCCTTGTCTAGCTTTCATCCAAGCAATAGCAGTTTCAATATTGATTGTCATTTATTTTTTTCCTTTCTTATGGTAAAACGCCCGGCCAAGGCTCACTCGTTAAGTACGAGATAGAACTTACCCGAATATCCCCGATGTCTCGGTCAGTAGGGACAGGATCAGTAAACTGGAAGCGTAGCATATTGCTATCTCCACTACCGCCAAGATACCAAGTTCCATAAGGCGTTCCCTTGTCGTTATAAATTCCACCAATTAAAGAAGATTCAGAACGAAAACCGACAGGAACACCGCTCAACCCTAAAATGTAGCAATTTCTTTCCTTGTCGCTTCCCTGTGGACTATATCCAACGCCACCTCTACGAACAACACCGAACCAACCCCAAGAAAGCCCACCAAACTGATACATAACCGTGTCGTTTTTGCGTCGAACTTTTAAGTAAGAGTTGCCAAGTTTTGAAACAATGTTCAGCGTTCGCCATCCAGTGTCTCCTGTTAGCACTTCCCAGCCTTGATTGTCGTTACCTTTACGTTTTATCCATTTCAAAGCGCCGTTTGTAACCGCCGTATCGACGTAAGTAGTTCCGACTGGTGCTACAACCTTACCGTTAGGCATACCAGTGCCGTGGATTTCGTATTCATGAACTTGACCACTTGCATTTGCACTTGCTGGCAAGATAATACTTCCACCACCGTCTGATAGGGTTACAATGTTCCCGTTGATGCTGATTCTCTGAGGGATACCAACACCGTCACGTCCATTCTCTCCTTTTGGACCAGTAAGTCCAATAGGTCCTTGAGGTCCGACTGGTCCAGGTAAGCCAGCAGGGCCTTGTTCTCCACGAGGTCCTGGCTCTCCATCTCGCCCACGCTCACCCTGTAAACCTTGTGGACCACGTTCGCCATCTGCTCCCTTTGGTCCAGGCTCCCCAGTTTCTCCCTTGTCGCCTTTTGGACCAGGAGTCAGAGAGATAGTCTGTAATTTTTGCTTAGTTGCAAACTGACTTGTATCTACACTTGGCTTGTTCTCTAAATGTTCAACACGTTTTTTTAATTCTAGATCATTATAAGGTGTTGGAATTTCAGATTTTAAAGCGTAATCTTCTAACGATTGGTGTGAGGTAAGATAATTTTTACTTTCAAGCTCCTGTCTTGTTACTAGATCGCTAGTATCTTTTTCAGGCTTGTTCTCTAAAGCCACTACACGCTCTACAAGTGGTTTATCATCATAGATGGTGTCATTATCAGGCTTGGTCTTCAACGCTTCAATATCGGCTGAAATATGGCTGATTTCACTACGTAGATTGCTATCGTCATACGTACCGCCTTGTGCTTTGATTTTTTCAAAAAGCGCATCCAACTCTTGCTTGGTCACAATGTCATTGACGTTAACAATTCGCCCTGATTCACGTTCAATGATTGGTGTTTTAACTGCTTTATCAATCTCACTCACATGGACATTAAACATAAAGCTATATACATCTGCTGATTGCTCTACCTTCTCAAAGTAGATGTAGCCAATGACAGATTCGTCCGTAGTGATTAGCGATGTATCAAATTGAACCGTAAACGAATTATCTTCGATTGCTGCATCTACTTCCTGATATCGCTTGGTGGTTTTGAAATAGAATAAGCAGATAACTTTAGTAGCGGTCAAGTTATCAAGCGTGAACTTAAATTCAGCAATGCTTTTATCATGACTATAAAATTCTTTATAAAGCCTATCTACGTCTCGATTGTTGGCTGAAACGGTTAATCTCTTTTCAATAACCTTCTTCAAGTGCTACCTCCTTTCTTTTAATAAAGAAAGAGAACCCCAAAGGGTTCTCTGATTTATTTTTCAGACCAAGCATCATTCATCTGCTTAACTGCCGACTCAACGAATGTGTCGAGGTCACTGTCAGTCATGCTGATATTGTATTTCTTAAGCTCAGCACGAATCTTAATACGTGCCTGTTCCAGCTTCTCCTCGCCCTTGTAGCCAGTTTCAGCTGATACTTGCTCAACTGCGTTGACCGCATTTTTTGCCAAGATTTCAACAATCTTGATTGTTTTCTCTCCGCCTTTTTGAACGAGGTATTCTTTGACAGCCTTAACTGCGATACCTACCAAGATAACAAGAATGCTGATAGCACCATTAATTAAAATTTCATTGATTTGTTGCATTTGTATGTTCCTCCGAAATTTCTAAGTTTAAATATTTGTTAAACAAGGCATCAATTCGCCCGTTGCCACCTAGTTTTTTATAGCTTGAGTGCATCTTATGAATAATATCAGACTCATGCACCGTTGTATATCCACGTTTTAGAGCAGTAGTGATGTCCCGTTCTAAACGTAGATACATTGTAGCTAAATGCGCTTCATCATGAACTGCCAATTTATTGTTGATCTCAATAATATTCTTTTGATTATCCTCACCAATAACGTGGATAGTGTTCAACTCAGCCTTCAATTCCTTGAATTGTTCCTTGTTTAAATTCCCAGCTTTACTGGCTCTCATTCCAAACCACCCAGTGGCCACTACTCCGATTGTAGGGGCTAGTTGTGTGATAGCGTGTATTAATTTCTCAAACGCTTCTGACCATGCCATAACTCCCCCCTTACTATTGTGCTACTGGTTGTGTATCTAGTTCACTTGACGGCTTAACAGTAGGTGCTTCCCACTTCCAAACCGCAAGAATTCCATTTTGAGATGGTGAGCCTTCAAGTTGTTTGAGTGATTCGCCCTGATAGATGAATTGTTGGTTAGTTTGAATTAAAATACGTTTGCCTTCACCGTTAAGTTCAACATGTTCAGGGTCTTCGATCGCAAACATTGAACCAGGAGCGTAGCTCTCACCAGTTTTTACAAGTGGAAATAGTTCAACAAGTTCCTTGTAGGTTGTTCCATAAGCAATTTTCTCACCCATGATTGAATCTTGAGCCATCACACGAACTACTTTGTTAATTTTTTCAGTGATTTCAAGTAACTCGTTCTGTTTATTCTCAGTCTGAGCGAGCTTCTGTTCAGCTTGCTCGATTTTAGATTGAGCTTGTACGATTGCTGACCCAGGATCTAGTTCAGCTTTAATAACATCAAGAACCGCTTGAATAAGCGCTTCTTCATTGTCTTGAGTGCGGTCTCCTACAAGCTCCCGTTGGTTGGTGCTGTAACGGTTGCCTTCCTGTAGTCGGATTTCTACAACAGTTGTAGTTTTGTCTCCAAATCCGCGAGTATAAGGTTTAGTTGCGAGTGTGTAGTTATTAATTGCCATTTGTCATTTGTCCTTTCACTTCTTCAAATTTTGCTTTTAGTTCTTCGTTTGACTCAATGATTCGTTTCATCTGCTCCAATTCCATAGCTGTAACTGTGTATAGAGCTTCTAGCGTTGCTGATTGAGTAGCCTCATTGCTGATTCTCTCGCTCAATGATTTAATCGTGAGACTACTAATCTGCTTGTCTTGTTCGTTCATGTTGTTTCCAACCTTTCTACTTTTTGGTTCAATTCCTGAATAGCCTTAATTAAATAAGGTACGAGTTCAAATGCACGGTAAGAATATGCCCCATCTGGATTTTCATAAAATGCTTCTGGTACATATTTTTGAACATCTTGAGCCATGATACCGCATGAAATATCTTCTGTTTTCCCATCGTATTCTTTGCGATAAGAGTAAGTTTTCAGAAGGTCGATAACTTCCAGAGCAGATACCTTACTATCTTCAATGTTATGTTTATATCTGCGGTCTGAGATTTCTTTATTGATTGGTATCCAAGAAGATCCGCCGCCTTGTTTATACATATAGAAATAGCCGTTCTTTTCTTTAAAATTTGTGTAAATATCAGAGTAAGTCCAAAATCCTGCTATGTAATTTTCTTTTACATAATAGATGTTACCCGTAACTTCCAAATCCCCGTGGATTTTAGGTGTATTCCAAAAATATGCCTTGTTATAACAGAACATCTCTCCAGTTCTTTTTACATACCAAGCATATGGCCCTGGTTTCTCCCAGTTATCCCCCCAGTTAACCCAAAGGGAAGTTTGACCCCAACCTGTGCTACCATTACTCATACCAACTGCGAATTGGTTAGTACCAGTTAGCCAATATGTGCTTGGGTCTTTGTCATGTGTACCGATTTGGAATCCACCAATCCGACCTTTAAAACCTTCAAGCAAGGTTGCAGATACGACTACTGACCGTAATTTGTTGATAAAGGCAGTTTTAGCAGCAAGCGTATCCGTGAACACATCACTAGCTACAAGTTTCTTAGCTAGAGCAGTATCAAATATCAATTTGTCTGCTGCAATCGAATTCGAGCGAATGATGTCAGTGTTTAACGTTCCAATTCGTGCATCGCCTACAAATAACCGCTTAAAATACCCGTCAATTGCTGTGATTTCATCTGCAAGCGTGCGACCTTTCAGTCGGATTTTATTCGCTTCAATCAACGCATTATTACTGTTTAGGTTGACTTGTGAGATGATATCTCCTGCGCTATTCAAGGCCTTAATAGCAAAGCTATCTTGTAACAATGTCATAGTTACACGGTTATACTCATTGTTATAATCGGTACTATCTACAAATTCGTCAGGAATTATGCGCCTATCTACAATCATAGGTTTGTGAATAACGATGTTTCCTGGACTCGTAAGAGTAAATCTAAGTGAGTACTCATTTAGCTCTCCAGTATTAGGTATATCTATATACCCTGTGAATACCTGATTGCCTGTTTTGGTAATCGGTATTGGAAAGTCGTAGTACATGTTAAGATTTGTAGTGTTATCCAACAACTGAATTAAAACCCTACCGTCTTGTGGCACCTTGTCAACCGCTATCTCAATTCGATACCCAAGACTTTCTCCTTGTTTTACAAATTTCTTTGTTAAAGGAAACCGAACTCCTAACCATCCAGACATAGAGTCGGTATAGTTGATTCTGATACCGTTATGATCTCCCCAGCCAACACGACTTAAATGTGTATCTGTTGCGACTGATGAGATGTACTTAGGAATTTTAGTCGGAGCGTAGAATAGATTATTTAGATTACTAAATCTCTTGCCTACCTCGACCTCGAACAATTCTGATGTCAAAGCCATTCTTGCTATATTTGTACTAACATTTGAGTCGTTTGTACCCAAAATGCGCTCATATAACTGGCTTGTTTCTTTTACACGCTGAAAATCGCTCTGGTCAGCTTTGCCACTTATTTGAGTAGAAATTGTAGCAAAACGGCCATCCGAGGTTTCTTTATATTCAGCTAACTTTTGTGTGACTTGCGTTTGTGTTGCTTCAGCCATCTTGTAAGCATCGTCAAATTGACTTGGTTTGTACGGTCCAGTCTTTGAACCACGAACCAGTATAGGCTCTTTAAACTCAACCCAGCCATTCTTAGCAAGATAAATATAAAATGGATAGTTATAATCTTCTCCAAAAGCAAAATCTTCTTGAACCGTAAAAGTTTTTTGGAACTCTTGCCACTCCCCGGAAACCTGACTATTAGGCGTCCCAATATCTGCATTCAATAATAATTTATTTAACCCGTGGTTTTTAACATTAAAAGCAAAAACGCTATCAACTTTTTCACGGATTCGATACTTAAAACCAAGCGTATAGGTTTCACCACGATAAATTTTTTTGACGTAAATCGGAAGTGTAAATCCGCTGAAATTATAACTTGTTAACCCTTGCGCTTTTACCGTAAAGATACCATCACTTACAGATACATCCACACCATTTCTAGTAGCATTTACTAACGTGTGCTTATCCATTGTCATCGAATTAACAATCAAGTTGTTATCATCTGTAACGTACTTCCCAACGTCCGCCTGGAATTTTTGGTCGCTCATGACTAAACGTGAAGCATTTCTTGAAATATCACTCTCTGAACTACCTAAAATTCGCTCATAAAGTTGAGCCGTTTCTTTGACACGTTGGAAGTTAACATCGTCGGCCTTGTTAGCAATTCGACTAGAAAGATTTGCTATACGTTCACTGACCGTTTCTTTGTATTCAGCAAGTGCGTTTTCTTGCCTGTTAACTTTATCAAACATTGAAGTGAATGTGATTTGATTTTCACTAGCAATACGCTTGGCCTCCTGAGCAAGGTCGTCACTCGCCCCGGCTTTCTTGAGAGCTTCTTCTGCTTTACGCTTGGCCTCGTCAAATCCTTCTGGACTGAATTCATGAAATCGTCTGTCTATTTCGTCTGATAAAGCCTTCTTATTCTCCTCAGCCTTAGCCTTTACGAGTTCTATTTGGTCATTGAAATCATTCTTGATTTGGTCAACCTTAGCATCGAACCCTCTATCAGCTTCTTTAATTTGGTTTTGAAGTTGAGCTTCAAACTCGTTAAATTGCTCAATTTTTTTGGTAATAGTTCCAGCATATGAATATTGCGCATCGTTACCAGCTTTGCTGTCGGCACTAATGCGACCACGAAGTCCACCTTTGAAGTTGAAAGATTGGCTCAAAACTGGAGATTTGAACGTCTCCCCTGTGTTGGTTTTGATAGTTACCCACTGGCCAACATCAAGTAATAGATGCCCTTGATAATTCAGGCTAAACGGGTAGTACCTGATATCTTTGATACTGTGATAAAGGTTGTCCAAAATCGATTGCGACATGAACAGATTATCTAATTCCAATGAACGACCAGTACGCAATCCGACCGTGAGAGTTTCTTTGTCCTTTTTACAGGTTATCCCTGCAATTTGATACTCAATCTCACTCTTGGTCAATCCGTGCATGAAGTAGCTATCAGCAGTAATCGTGATACCTGAGTCGGTCAACTCTTTGATTTCAAGTTTCCCTTCTCGGTTGAAAAAACAAGACATCCCGAGCATTTGAGTGGCTAGACTCAAAACGTCTCGAAATGTCATTTTTTTATCTTTCGGAATCTGCTCGATTCTGTAATTCATGGATGCAAGACCCATGTTTTCATTGGCAAGTTCGATACCTGTTTTTAAACAGATTTCTTTGATTACATTTCTGATTTCTGCTGGGTAGGCTAAGTCTGTGACGTGTTCACGGTTCAACTTAAACATTCCATCCATGAGGTCAAGCTTGGTCGTTTTACGGTTTCGGTCAATTTCAATGTCGTTAATGAAATATTCACCCATTTTGACCCATTCATAGGTTCCATCGACTAAAAGGCCAATCTCTGGGTAAATTTTATCTAATTTGTTGAACGATGTAATCACGCTCGCAAAAACAATCTTGGCACTACCTGCGCACGTTCCTCCTGGCTTGTAGGTATCACCTTTGATGTATCCGTAATCGAAACTAGCCTCGTTGATATCTCTAGACTGATACTGTCCTACTCTGATAGCAAGGGTACGGTTTTTAGCAAACATAGCTTCATTGAATTTCTGTCGTCTGAATACGTCCATATTTTTAAAACCTACCTTTCTATCAGATTGAACTTAGCGCCAGACCATGGCTTGAATTTTTCAGTAAATGAGTAACTCGGAGCCGTTCTGTCTCCGACATAAAAAGTCTTTGTAGTTTGACCTGACATAGGGTCAGGATAGGACACCGTGAAGAATTCAGGTGATACGGCATTTAAAAGCTGACTCATTTCTCCTTGAGTCAGCATGCCCCACTCACAATCTAATTTGCGCTTGGTCGTGATACGGTCACGCACCATGTCTCCGTTAGCATTGCGTCCTGTTTCTCCGTCGATGTCCTGAATACCTACTTGAAAAGATTTGGGAGGCTTAACAGCCACCCCATTAATAATTAAGCGTGCCATTTTACCTCCCTTTAAATGTTAAGCAAGACTTGTCCTGCACGTTCTTGTTCTCGATTGATTTCTTGAATAGCTACACGTCCAAACTCATGACCGCCAATCTGGATCACGATGTCGCCAGCCGGTAATGAATAACCTGTAGGTGCATTGTTAACAGGCATTCTTTCGGCCAATTTTTGAGCCAAGATAGAAATCCAACCTGTATTCCGTTCAAGAGGCATTACTGCTTCTTGACCAGCTTCACCGACCCCGATGATGCTAGGAGAGTTGAATACACCACCTCGTGCATACCAATCTACAGAGAATGATGGAATTCTAGGAGGCATCAAACTAAAGCTACCAGATATATTAAAGTGAGGGAGTTTGATTTTTGGCAAGCTCCAATCAAAGTTAAAGAAGCTTTTTAGTTTATCGATACCACTTTTAACGATGTTTTTGGCATTATCCATTGCATCATTAAACAGATTCTTAAACCAGTTGGGGATTTCTTTCAAGGCATCTTGCATGTCTTTCCATCTATCGCCAAACCATGAACCGATTTTTTGGAAAGGATTCTGAGTTTTCTCTTTTGCACTCTCAAATTTCTCGCCAAACCATGTATCAGCTTCTTTTACTCCATCTTTGATATCATTCCAACGGTCACCGAACCAAGAGCCAACTTTTTCAAAAGCTGAGTTCACTTTATCCCTACCAGATTGGAACTTATCGCCAAGCCAAGTGTTTGCTTCGGCAAGCGCGTCTTTAGATTCGTTCCAACGGTCACCGAACCATGAACCCAACTTGCTAAATGTATTGCTTATTGCATCCCAGCCTTGCTTGAATTTATCACCTAACCAAGTATTTGCATCTGAAAGAGCATTGGTAACATCAGTCCATTTTTCTCCAAACCAAGAACCTAAGTTCCCAAATATATTTCCAATAGCGTCCCAGCCCTCTTGAAATTTTTCTCCCAGCCATGAGCCAATCTCTGCTAACGCATTTGTCACATCCGCCCATCTATCACCAAACCATGAACCTAGATTACTGAAGATGTTAACGATAGCGTCCCATGCACCCTGGAACTTTTCTCCAAACCAAGACCCGATACCAGAAAAGATAGCTACAATTGCGTCCCAAAGAAGTTTCAATACACCAGATACAAGATCAATAATGCCACTAAAGACGCTAACTACTATATCTTTTAATCCGCCAAATATACTCAAAAATCCTTCTTTGATTTTTTCGCCATCTCCAGTTAAAAGTCCTGTAAGTACATCAAATACCCCTTTGATGATATCAGCAATACCACCAATCACATCAGAGATAGTGTTAAATAAAACACGCCAAACTTCTCCTATGTATTCAATTGCAGGGGCTAGCACAACCGTTAACTTTTCTACAATAAAGGAAATGACTGGGCCGAAAACTTCATTTATCGCTTTAGAAAAGTCGGCAAAACTTCCAATCATGCCACCTATTTTTTCTAAAGCTGGTTCAATATGGTTTTTGATTGTATCGGCGAAACCGTGTCCTATCTTTTCAAGAACAGGTTGAATATTATCATTCCACCCATTAACAAAAGCACCAACTACATCTGACATCAAGGCAGAACTTGATTCAAACAAAGGTTTTATATGCTCATCATATACTTGATTAACACTTTCAAAAAGCTTCTTCATAGAGCTTGATAAAGCTTGAGCAATAGGCTCTACAGCTTTAAAAAGACCCGTAAACATTTCTGTTATGCCAGCCTGATTTTCGGTGATAGTCTCTTCAATAGCACCGATAATATCTCTTGTGTATTTAGCGGTGACTTCTTGCACGCCCATAAAAGCGTATGTAAAGGCGCTGATTAACCCTGCGCCCATATTTGTAGCAGGTTCACTTGTAATTGAATCGTAGAAGATTTGTCCGATACTTTGAGCAATATTTCCGACACTTTCAACGATTTCTCCACCGATATCAAACATACGGATTAACCATGCTTTGATATCTAGTTTCGTTTCATTAAGTGATTTATTCAGACTTTCAGCGATAAAGACGGCAATACCCATGATTACGTTAGCGAGAGCGCCCGTCGTTTGCCCCAAAGCAAAAGCTAGTTTTTCTCCAAACCTTGCTGCTGCTTGTAAAACCGTACCATCTTCAAAGATATCCTTGATAGATTTCCAGATACCACTCAATGCATTTTTCAGTCTTTCAATGCTATCCCATCTAAAAGATAGTGAGAAACCTTTTTTAAATAAATCCCAGAGCTTCGCTAAATAGTCAAATAAACCTTTTAACTTATCTCCAAGGCCGTCAAATATGCTCTTGAATTGGTTGTCCATGTCGGTAAGGGCAACTTCTGGTAAGATGTCTTTGAAAGGTGCGCCACCACCCCCTCCTTTTCCTTTCTTACCTTTGCCACCACCGCCACCGCCTCTACCTTTGCCAGCTCCGTCTCCGTCGTCAGGGTCGTCTTTTTTGTTTAAGAGGTTGATTTCATCAAATCCCATTAAACCTAGTAACTCTTTAACGGCTTTCTTGGCTGACTTGGCAGTGTCGTCCAAGTTATCAGCAATACCACCTGAAGCATCGTCTGCATCATCCATGGCATCAGCAAGGTCACCAGCTCCGCCTGCTGCGTCTTTTAAAGCATCGCCAGCGCTACTTGCTGCACTAGCTACACCGCTATCTTTAACGCTCGCTTTCTTGTTAAATAGCAAGGCGATAAACTCTGCTAATTTGCCAGTAACATTTTTCAATACCATAGCAAACGAGTTCAGAATAGGCATGATAGCATTGATAATCGGTAAGAAAGCATTACCGATATTGAGAGCTGAGTCTTTTAACAATGATTTAAACAAGCTAATGCGCCCGTTTACTGATTGTGACAAGGTCGTGCCATACTTAGCCGTAGCTTGTTCTAGGATGGCCATTAAACGGATTTGTTGTTGAGTTTGGTAATCAAGCTGGTCCCAGCTTTGACCATTCGCAAAACGTCTAAAAGCTTCTGTGGATTGGATCATGGCCACGTTTACGTTGATACCTAAGTCCTCGATTGCTTCGGTATTTCCAAGCAAACCAGAGCGAATACGCTCCATGACGTCCGTAATGCTACGTCCTGAACCCTCGGCAATAACTGCCGATGTCTGAAGCATCTTAGCAGTATAGGCGCTTAGCTTGTTTGAGTCTTTGATAAAGCCTGAGAATAAGTTAGAATAAACGGCACCGTAGTTTGTCGCTTCTCCTACGCTCATATTCATAGCGTTAGCGTTGTCATTAACCCATTTTAAGAAAGATTGTGAGCTCTCCCCCATTTGGCGTTTAATTTGGTTGATTGAAGCTGTAACCTCAAGAGCCATCTGTGTCGAATACATACCAACGTCAAGCAACTTCTTGCCCAGATAAGCAAACCCTGCGAATTTGGCTAATTTACCAAAAACGCCTAGCATTGAGCCAGACTGTGCCTTAATTTTGTTGGTTGACTCTTGCACCTTGCCAGATGCATCCTTGACCTGATTCTCGACTTCTTTCATTTTCTTCTTGAAAGGCGCTATTTCAGCATCAATCATTACCTTGAGTTCGTCAAGAGTAACTCCCATTTATTATCCTTTCGTTTTAAATTTCCTATTGTGACTTTCAGCAAACATGCGCATGCGTTCTTTATGTAATCGCATTTCTTGTTCTTGCCTTGCTTTTTCGACTTGCTCTCTCTCTTCCTGGAATAATTCAGGCGCATAATCCCAAACCTCAAGTGGCTTGGCATCTTTTGAGAGCAACAAGGATACATTATTAGCAATCATTTGCGAAAGCCTGTACGACTCAATAATTTTGTCTTTTTGTTTTTGGATTCTAACACGGTTGTAACTTTCAATCATTTCTCTGATTTCAAGAACCGTTAAATCCCAAAAAACGAGAGGCTCCCCCCCAATGTCTAGAAACATAGGGTAAAGCCTCTCAACCATTTCAGTTATAGATGTAACTGTAGTCTGTTCTACTCGACTACTTCCAGTTTGGTTTTCTTGGGAGCTTTCTTCTTGCTTGGTTTCTCCCGTGGCATAAAACCCGAAACTTGGAGCAATGGCAAGATAACATCCGCCATGAACGCTGCCTGGTCTCCACCATTATCAACATACTCGTCGTAAAGGTCAGATGTATCTTCAAATGAAATCCCGTGTTCAAATTTTTGAAGCGCCCCGTGGACTAAAAGTAACATGACCTTGAGAGGTGGCAGAGTAAACTCCTCTCCTTTCTCAGGCATGAATACCTTGAGCAAGTTTGCTCCAATTTTTTCTTCAACTTTAGTTCCTTGCAAGGAAGTAAGGCGGAGTTTCAACTCCTTATCCTCACCGACCTTCCATGTCGTATATGGTAGAGCCATTTAATTAACCTCCAATTCCGTCTGTGAATTCAAGTTCAGATTGCAATGCGATTTTAAGAGTAAACTCAATAACAGAGTTCACACCGCCGCCGCCAAGTTTGACAGATACCTGTCCTTCAAATTTGACCTTGGTGTTGTCTGGGTAGGTTTGTTCAAAGAAGAGCTTAGTTTTGTTGTCTGCTGCGTTACGCAAAACACGGTAAGGAGCATCTGCCCCGTCGTTTTTATAAGCGAATTTGTATTCAAGCTCCCCAGCATCGCCAATACCGAACTCATATTTTTTAACCTTGTCTTCAAGGGTGGTATTTTCAACCTTTTCAGGTTCAATACCGAATTCAGGTACTTCTTTTAGTCCTGCAAGTTTGGTATAAGTTCCTTTAGCTGTTCCATAAGACAGCGTAATTCCATTTGCTAACATGTATTAATTCTCCATTCTGTATTGATAAACAAGCTCAGAGTCAAGGTCGACAATACCTTCAAATCTCATCAATTTATGCCTCAAATGAGAGGGGTCAGGGATATCTTGACTTTCAATCCTACGCAGGCCTAATGAAGCGAAAATCTCATTGATTTTAACTGCAAGGTTGCTAGTGCTATCATTATCGAAGATATCAACCTTATAGCGAATTGATGTTTTTTGTTCCTTATCGTCGAACCAGTCGCCTGGCTTGTTTTGTTCTTCCAAAAAAATAACGACTGGGAAGTGCTCCCAATCGCTCGGATAAGTGTCGGTCACATTATCTGCGACCTTCTGCAATTCTTTATAAATAACTGGCTTAATATTGATCATCTTATCTGTTCTCTAATCTTTCTACTAACGTATTTTGAAATACTTCTCGATATGCGGTCATGATTGTCTTTTAAAGCGGGGTACAAGAAAGGTTGTGCTGGTTGACCGTACATCTTGTAGAACTCTCCCATTTTTTGGAAGTGATACTTTCCTACGTCAATCTGGTCTTCATGCACGAACCAAGGCGTGGAGCGATAAGACACATTCACGTCAGGAGAAATCCCAGCGTGGCTAGCTAGTCCTTTTGGACCAGTTCCGAGCTCAACATATGGAGCATAGTGTAGATTTGTGTAAACCTCACCAAAAACTCGGTCCCCCTCAACTTTAACCCTTGCTTTGATACTGTTTCTTAGTTCGCCTTCATTCGATGGCGCTCTTAGTTTAGCATCTGCCTGGACAATGGTCTTAGATGCATGCAAGACTGCTTGACTAGTAATATCGGTCGCTTTTGCACCGTACAATTTACGACATTTAGCTATGAGGCTATCTGCCCCTAGAAGCTCTGACACGTTCTACCTCCAATACTTGATGTTGGCTATACACTTTTTTTGAAATAACCCGATGCGTGACCTCTGTCTTGCTATCGATACAGACCCCGTCTTTAACGTTGATATCTGCATCCTTGCTCGCATTTGCGTTCAAGATATCGTTGACACGGTCTCCGTAAATCTCAGATTGTAGCTTACTAGTCGCTGGCCAAAGTTCAAGTCGTACTTCCTCAACCTCGTCCGCATATCCCTCTTTAGCGACTCCCTCGTCCGATACAGTCTTTTTAAACCGTCTGAGAGGGTAGGGTTTCAGTCTACTCTTTTTCAAAAACATGACCAGCCACCCTTGCTAAGCGATGCATTCGTACACGCTGTAAAACGCCCGTAGACAACCCGTTGTCAGAGTAGGTAACAGATATACCACCCTCGCTCCTAGATTGCTCTCCTTCACTTCCTGAGCGGTTGTAGAGCTCGATTACAAGCTCTGGGATAAGTCTTTCAAGGGCGGGTGTTAGTTTGTCACGGTTTGTTTCAGATAAGATAATATTTTCAGCCCGTAAAATTAAAAGCGAGAGGACTGCCTCGTCGCTCTCGCCTATTAACGTCTTTAATTTTTCAAGTTCCATAAGACCTCCTAATCTAAAGGAGTCGTCTCGTCTCCTTGTGTTTCGGTTTCTTTTTCAATGATTTTAATGATATCCGAAATAGACACACCGAAGCTAACCTTTAAATTATTTTCAAGTACTTCAAAGCGCTCGTCCGTAATTTCAAAGACTTCATTTTCTTGTCGTCTAATCCCAGCTTCCCAGTCATTGAATGATTGTATAGCTTTAACTTTCATTATTTCTTAATTTCCGCAAGCACTACCTTAGAGTCGTCAGAAACAGCCACTGTGTAGAACTCATCAATTGAGATTTCAGTAGTACGTTTCAAAGACTTACGGTCTACTTCAACGTTCGGGTCACGTTTAAGGTAAACTGTCAATGCTGCAGTGTCCTGTTCAGTTTCGTCATCATGAGTAAGCTTGATGATAGGGCAAGTGTAAAATGCGCTAGTTGTGTCAAGTTTTACTTTCTTAGTAGGCACGATGCGAGTGTTTGCAATTGTACCAATCTCACCAGTCATAACAACGTTAGCTGGATATTTATCAGCTGAGATGAAGTTAGGATCCTTACGCAAAGTAGTTACTTGTTTAGGGTTGACAAACATTACTTTTTCAGTATTAACTTCTTCTTCAAACAAATCAATAGCGTCCACGATAACGTCATAGCTGATTGCTTTAGTTTTAGAGTCGTACTTACGTGTGTTTGTTGCCAAAAGAGCATCCAAGGCATCGTTGTCGATTTTAGATGCAACTGCAAGTGCAAGTTGGTTCTCAGCGTTTCCTACTGGATCGCCATAGCCAGAAAGAACTGCCTCGTCGGTCAATTCTACTGCCTTCATTGCTTTTTTGATTGTAGCAGTCTTAGTAGAAGTACCAAGGGTAACTACACCAGCCTCTACACCTTCGTTTACGTCTTCAGCGTCGCCAATGTAAGTGTAAGATGGAACCGTGATAGTGTTACCAGGTACACCTACCAAAGTACGGTCAATTGTTGCGAATGGTGCAACACGTAGTTTTTTAGGTAACTTAGCTGCTACCATGTCCCCCATAACTTGAGGATTTACAAGATTTGCAATTTTAGTTTGTGTCATTTTTTAAATTCTCCTTTTTCTAATTCAAAAATGAATCATACAGTTCAGGGTTTGTCTGTTTTAAGTTTGCCTTCTCTGCATGGGTCATTCTGTAAAATTGAGCTTTAGTAAGCTCGTTGTTGTTTTGTGGCGCAGTCTTGATAGGTGCGCTACCTTTCATTCGGTCGGATACACCTTTCTGGACTGCATCCTCCCAAGTTTTCTGAATACTTGCGACTGATTCAGTCACGGCTTCAGCGTTTGACAAATCAACCACGGCCACTAATTCAACTGGTAAGCCACGTTCACTTAGCATTGCCTTAGCTTCTGCGGTCAATTCTTTACGAGCAAGCACCTGTTCACGATTGGCCAGTTCTTGCTCACGTTGATCCAACTGATATTTTTGTTTCTCGTCAGCGTTCATCTTGGCAAGTTTCTTAGCTTCGTTTTCCTTGGCTTCTTGCTCTGATTTCCACTTAGCAAACTTCTTATTGATGATTTCATCAACGTCTGCATCTGTGTACTTCTTCTCGTCTTGCGGTTGGTGTTCATTAGTAGGTTCTGCAGGCACCACTTGTTCTTCAACCGTCTCGACTGTTTGTGTTTCTTCGTTCATTACGAACCTCCTATTTTTAAAGTCGTCCCCGACTGTATAATTCCATGGCTTTTTTTGTCATCAATGCTCGGACAATATAAAAGCCGCATCAATTCTGATACGGTTAAGTAACGATATTAAGCAGCAGTCTATTCCTGCCAGTCAAGATGTCGGATCACCTACTTTCTATTTTTAAGCTCTTTGTTTAAGTTTTTCATAAACAAAAAGATAAAAGATACCAGTAATAAAAATACCAACCACCCGAAAGCGATTGATACCCATCCCCAAATGAACATGTTTTTACTCCTTTCTATGCATCTTCTTGAGACTTAGCATTCTTTTCTACCCATTCTTTGAAAGCATCAAAAGTATTCATGTTTTTAAGAGATAAATAACTGTTAAGTTCATCAATTGCTTTATCAATAGAGGTATCATTGAAGCAATATCCATTTATAGATAGATCAAAAATTTCAGTTCCGTTTTCTTTATCAACAATCCATAATTCCTCACCATGCCAAGCACTCTGTGGATCATAACATTTCTTAGATTGTATCTCAAGACCGTTATTTTCAATCAATTCTATCAACTTTTTATACTTATTCATCAGCTCCTCCTTTCTGAGCACGAAAAAAGCACTTAGATTTCTCTAGGTGCTTAAGTAATTATTGGTTATTTTTTACCCGAAACCGTGTGAAAACTTATCTGGCAATTTTTTGCCAAGTTTGATGCTTTTAGTTAAAGTATCTTTTACAAACGAAGCAAACTCTTCCAAATCGTCGCCTGTATAACTGTAATTTAAGGTGTTTTTATCCACTGTAGCAATACCTTCACACTCTCCACTCACTGCAGAATATTGTCGCATAGTGGCGTCGTCTTCAATCTTGCTCAAAGTAATAATCTGTCTATCAATCTTTGCCATTTTTAATCGCCTCCTGGTAATTAAATTTTATATTAGCTTTTTTATGAGCTTCATCATAATCCATTTTTTCATGGTTCATGTAGTATGACTCAAGACTCTCGTGTTGTAGCATTATTATATCGCTCTCTTTCGGTTTGCCTGTGTATAACCTTTGGAAACTTCGAGCCATATCATAATGCGGATAAAAGTTCATTTCCCTCTCTTCAAAGGCGTCATAATCCCACAATAAATACTTGTTATCTAGGATGTGCTCTAATGCTTTCGATACCGTAGAATGAGGAAGATTACTACTCTTCATCATTTTTTTCACAACATCTTCTCTGTCTGAATTTCTCAACTGATTATAGTATCTTACTGCAAAGGCATTTTTTTGCTTCTCTACGTCTCCACGAGCAGCGCTTATTGAACCGCTAGAAACCTGAGGGGCTAACTTTTCCATACCCTGATTATAACTCTTTCCTCTGCCTTTTGCAACGTATTTGTCATACCACTCTTTATAACTCATATCAGCAGGTACGTACTCGACCTTTCCTGTTTCAGGATTTCTAGCCCTACGCTCTAACTTGCTGTAGTCGATATCATCATCGTGTGCGATAGTCGTAGACCTACACCACGGATGTAAAGGTGGATAATTGACACCAGGAACGGCGTCGGCTGTGTTATAAACCTTGTTGTCGTGTTGTTGACAAATATGTGATGTCCGTTTATCTAGCACGGCTACGAATTTGTACTTCGTAATCTCAGCATCTTCATAACTGAGCAATTCCATTTGGTTGTGGAAAAACGCTGACTCAGTCCGCACCAAACGTCTTGCTTTGCCTTTGCCGACCTCAAAACGTTCAGCAATTGCTTGAGATGTATCTCTTACGCTTCGTCCAGTCATAAGGCTTACTAAAAGCTCGTCTTTCACGCTTGAAGCAAGCGCCCCAGTGTTTGACCATATCCTATCTGAATAGGCCTCTCCTGTCCACTTTAGCCCTTGTAGACGTTTGATTTCTGTTTCAGGTAAGCCAGAAAAGTGGTAAGCAAGTCCCGTCTGTTGTTGCAAGTCAAAGGTAGCTTTGTAGTAACTATCCTTCATCAAGTCGCTATAAAAGCCATCTGATCCTTGTTTTTCAGAAAGATAGATAGAACTACGCATCAAATCCAAGTCTGCACTTAAGCGCTCTAACCGCTTCATACGATAGGTATAAGCTGGACTGTCTAAATCTGCCAGCAACCGTTGGAGGTTTGGGTCGTTCGGTCTAGCTTCGAGCATTCTGCGTAGATTGACAAGGTCTTTTTTGTCCTTCATGGTCTTTAAGACCTGACGAGCAACATTCTCGCTTAAACCGTAATCACGCTGGAACTTATCAAAGATTTTATTTATTTCTTTGTCAAGGTAAACCTTGGCTTCTTCGTAGACCTTGTCAAACTTATCCGCTTGCTTTTCTGCCTTATCCATTTGCTCATAGATAAGATTAGCCTTCCTCTTGGTCCAGTAGTCCTTGTTGTTCATCTGCTACCTCTTCCTCTGGCTTAGTATTAACTTTGTTAAAGAATAAGTCAGGGTTCCCAGCGTTATCCTGTTTTTCTTCGCTTAAAGCCTCAATCTCAGCGTCAGGATCCTCAACGAATGGTAAGAGTGAAATTAGTTGTCTGAGCGTAACTTTTCCATCAAGGTTATTAATAACCTGTGACAATTCAAGTAAATTCTTAGGCAATCCACGACTGAACTGAGGTACTATCGAATTTGCGTCAAGCGCAATCTGTTGTAGACCTAAGTACTTAGCGAAGATACTGATACGCTGCCTAAGCCCACGTTTATAGTTGGACTCTTTGACTTTAGTAATCATTTCAAGTCCGAGCAACTTATACTCCATGGCTACGCCCGAGCTATTCCCTGCAAAGTTTTCATCTGTCAGGTTTGGTACATGACTAAAAGTGTAAATATCATCTTTCAAGGCTTTACGCAAGATTTCAGTAGCGCCCTCATCCAACAAGTTCTTCAAGAAGTCAGCCTTAGAATCCATTGGAAGCTCCAAAAGCCCTTCTTCATTAAGGATAGACATAGCTTTGTGGGTTTCTTCGGGCGTGTCTCCTAACTGTGCTCCATACAAGACAAGGATAGACTCAATCGCTTGTTCTTTGTCGTTTACACGGTTACCCATCAAGGAATTATAAGCATCAATCAAGCTAATTTGTTGCTCATAATCGCCAATCGCAAAATTATTATTCTTGTACTCGATGATTGGGATTTGACCAAGGTGGTGTGGCTCTACATCAAGTTTCTTCACATACGAACCTGACGAATCACTCAAAACAATATGGTAGTGCAAGTTTTGAGTGAAAACCTCTGCTTGGTATGTCTTAGTGTCTTTTGAATCATCCTTAACCTCGTAGTAGTAAACTGCAAACAAGGGTCTACGTTCAATACTATCATCGTAGACTATAAAGGTATTCTCGACATCAAGACTAGCTGAATCAAGCTCGTTCAAGCCTTCCTTGACATAGATGTATTCATAAGCACGGCCATAAATAGCCATATTAAGAGCGTTCTGCGTGTCTACTTGGTCAACTTCTGCGTTATCAAACGCAACCAACAACGGCTCAATATCGCCATCCCCTGTATTGTTGTAGGTAATCGGACTGCCCAGAAAATAACCTGTGGCCGTGTCTGCAATATCCTTAGCATGATTGGCTACTGTTTTAAAGTTTGGAGCGTTCGGATTGCGCCTTTCATGTTTGAGAATAGAATGTTCGCCGATGTAGTAACGTTTTAATTTTTGCAAATCCTCTCGCTCAATTGCGTGTTTGCGAATCAGCTTGTAAATCAATTCAGCCTTTAGATCTGTTTCATCGTATCCATCCCGTGGATAGGTTAAGTATTTATACATGTTCTCCCTTTCTACAAACCATAAAGAGATCTTCTCTTTGCAGTTGCTTTTGGTTGTGTTTGTTTTGAGTAAATCGCATAGCGCAGGGCATCTAATACGTCGTCGTTTTCCTTGATTGGCTCGCCTGTTTTTTCATTCCAGATATACTGGTAAACCTCGTCTTTAAAACGGCTTACTTTATCTGATACAACAAAAAAGCGCCCAGCTTTCATGAACTTGGCGACTTCTTCAATTCCCGACAAGACCGCTTTGTTTGCGTTGAACGTCTTGATTTGTTCTCTTTGAAACCTGGCTACGTGTTCAGGTCGTGCGCTATCAGCCCAAAACGTGATGTTCCCATAACGTCTTTTTATGTCTTTAGCAACGTCTACCCAAAAATCAATCTCTTCATGTTGGTGTGCATGTTCCTCAAGTAAGTAGATAGAACCGTCAGACGTTTCTCCAACAACAACGATGGACCCGTAGTGTTCATACCCCCAGTCGACACCAGCATAGACTTTGATAATATCATCTGGAGCGTTATCGATATACATGTCCTCTTTGAAGTCACGATACACGGCGCCCTCTCCAGTTACCCATTGCCCGTAAATACCACGGTCGGTAAACATGCCAGATGGGGTTGTAGCTATTAGATTGTCTACATACCGCTGGTTCAAGAATGTGTTGTCAAAGATTGTAAAATGATTGGCAAGTATTTTCTTGTTGTCTGCTTTATCGATATAGTCAACTTTGAGCCAATGTTTAGGGTGGTCTGGGTTGGTATCGCAGATAACTCTAGCACCAAGACCAGAGCAACGCTTTAGGATTTCGTCAAATACGGCCTTATTTGCCAGCGTAGCCTCGTTTATATACGCTCCGAATGCTGTCATACCACGGATAGCTTTTAGACCCGCTATGGAGCCTGTAAACGTTGTGACGACGTATACACCAAAGAGTGTGAAATTCCCGTGCCTATCAAACTTAAAATCGTAATTGTACGAGTCAGAAATTTCTCTAAGTATATTTGTTTGAAGCGTTCCTGAGGAAACTGCACCGAGGATATACATCGGGTTCTTAACTCCGACTTTCTCAGCGTTTTTCTTTGCTCGTTTTAACTCCATTAAAAAAAGGTCATTGTCTAACTTGGTTTTACCAGCACGTACTGCGCCATGATTAATCATCATGTACCAGTCAGTAGCAACCGCCCTTTTTAAAATTTTTATTTGTTTATCTGTATATAGTCTATCAAGTGCCATCGTTTAAAGCATCCTCCAACTTGTCGAAATACTCAGCCATGACATCTTCTGAGTTTGCGCTACCTTCGAGAGTAACTCTGCGTTTTTGGTTTTCCAATTTCAAGGCTTCAATGCGCTCTTTTTGCTCACGCTTATCAAGGCTATCTTTTGTATCAATAGCGGTAAGCCTACTGATTTGTTCAAACGCTCGGACATTGCCTTTCATGGCCTTTTGCATCATAACCATAGCTAGAGCCATTTCATTAGTTGAATCAAAGCCCAGCTCTTCAAGTTGTTTCTTAACGTTTGGACTTGCAACCTCGGCTTGTAGTATTGTTTCAAATGCCTTTCTCAGATTGGCCTTTTTCCTTCGAGCCTTGCCTGAAGCGACTCCGCCCTTTTTTCCATATTTTCGAGCTTCGTCCGAGGTTGGGACTTTTAAATTATCTGCACCAGCCATCGCCTCACTTCCTTACTTTTTTAAAAATTTCAGCTCACTTTTTCAGCAGTAAGCCCTGTTTCTTCTTCCCAGCGTCTAATCGTCCGTGCGACATAGAGTGGGTCAAGTTCCATACCATAGTAAATACGTTCTGACTTCTCACATACCATGAGAGTAGAACCACCACCGTTGAAGCTATCTAGAACTCTGTCGCCTTTCTTGCTAGAATTCAAAACACACCTAGCAATCAACTTCAAAGGTTTCATGGTTGGGTGGATATCATTTCTAACTGGCTTATCTTCGTAGAAGATAGTAGTCGGAGTTGTTTCTTGCATGGTCTTAATGTAAGAGATTAGCTCGCTCTTAGTCATTTCTTTTAGGTTTTCTTCGTCCTCTTCAATGACCGTGGCTAGTGAACGATTGTCTACAAAATAGTGACTCGCTCCATCTTTCCAGCCATACAAGCAAGGTTCATGCTTCCATTGGTAATCTTGACGACCTAACACAATAGCATTCTTTACCCAGATGATAGATTGTTTTAGTAACCACCCTGTCTCTTTGACCGCAGCTCTAAAGTTCAACCCTTCCGAATCTGCATGCCAGATATAGAACGCCCCCCCTGGCTTCAAGTGGTTATTTGCGACTGCGAATGCATCCCTCAAGAACTGCCTGAAGCTAACGTCGTCCATGCTATCGTTCATAATTGTCATAGCTTCCTCGGTTCCACCTTGGTAGGCCACGTTATATGGTGGGTCGGTTACGTAGAGGTCAATCGTTTCTCCGTCGATTAGTTGAGCCATATCCTCAGCTGATGTGCTATCGCCACACATTAAACGATGTCGCCCTAATTGGAAGATATCGCCATGTTCAATACCTGTCTCTTCTTCTTGAGAAAACTCCTTGGCATCTTCTAGATCCTCAGACTCCTCGAAGTCGTCCAAAGAATAATCGACGTCCTCAAACCCAAACATGGTCATATCTAAGCCTTCGACACTTTCAAGTTCTGCGTAGAGTAGTTCTGTGTCCCACTCGGCAATCTCGCCTACTTTATTATCGGCAAGCCTGAACGCTTTTATTTGTTCTTCTGAAAGGTCGTCAGCAATTAAGACTGGTACGGTTTCGAGTTTTAAAAATCGTGCAGCTTTATATCTGGTATGCCCGTTTATAATTTCTCCGTCTTTGGTTGCTACTATTGGAACTTTAAACCCAAACTCTCTGATTGAGTTAGCAACTGGCTCTACTGCCTTGTCATTATTTCTTGGATTGTTTTTGTATGGTCGTAGCCATTCTAAAGGTTTATCAATTATTTTCAATTCTTTGTCCTGGAACCAAAAAACACACACCTTTAAGGTCTGCGTTTTTCGGGTTATATGGTCTCTCGATTTTACTTTTTGTAATATCGAGGTGGCTACTGACCTCGAATAGAATCGATATTATATTTACCTTTCTTATTTATTTTTGTGTAGCCTTTAAGGCGGTGCTCGGAGTCGAACCGAAGATAAGTTTTTGTTTGAGTTTGGAGATAAAACAATATACCCGTCACCGCCAAAGGAGAGTGTGGGATTTGAACCCACGGACCGCACGTAGGCGGTCACCCGTCTAGCAAACGGGCGCATTCAACCTGACTCTGCCAACACTCCATATCAAGGGAAGGCTTACTGCCTTACCCTTAATTCTTGATGATACTATAATAGCACGATTGTTAGACCAGTGCGCTTCAACCTAGTTCACATTAGTTCACATTAGTTCGCTTTTATCAACTACAACACCCAATTCACGGATTGCATCTTTCTTCTTTTTGTAAAAAGTAGTCTTACTGCATTGTAAAAATT
>QWCT01001263.1_pt1 | contig 23768 bp, 17 predicted proteins | sample 1972681 | NCBI WGS metagenome assembly QWCT01 (sample SAMN09866701, study PRJNA288562) | Human oral metagenome isolate pre3_saliva, whole genome shotgun sequencing... | isolation source: mouth | host: Homo sapiens | place: USA: California | reverse complement strand
CGGATGTGATTACGGCCCTCTCCACCGACCGACAGGGGCGGGGGAGCAAGCGCAGTTTGTGGGAACAAACTGACGTCTTGCATTACCGTCGTCACGCTCTGGTACAAACCCTACAGTGATTCTTGTGATCACTGCATACCATGCATTCAGACGTTTGCTGACTTACTGTCTTCACGCTCCGTTACATACCCTATAATGTTTCTTACAATTACAGCATGCCGTGCATTCAGGCGGTTGCTGATTGCTTGCATTACCGTCGTCACGCTCCGTTACATACCCGGTGTGTTTCTTGTGATCACTGCATGTCTTGCATTCATGCGGCTGTTGATTGCTTGACGTGCATATTGTTCGTGGACTCTTTGATGGAGCGGTGTGCTTGGATTACAGCTTCCGCCATTTAATGTGAGTTTGAGGTAAATCAATCTCTGACGAGTCACTCGCCGAGGTCGTGACGACGTTTTGTCGCTCGCCGAAACTGTAGAATTGAAAGTTTTGCTAGTGAATCGCTCACTAGCAAAATATGATCTTTCATAGAACCCACGTGTAAACCTCCATCCATTGGCAATGACTTGTATACCGAATCAAGCATTCAGAAGCTGTTTGGAATTTATTTCAGGGCTATCCTGAGGGGGCGTTTCTGGTCTTTGTCCATCATCCATCCTCACACTAGTCTTCTCAAGGCTTGTCTAATGATGCAACGGAATACCCAGAAACATCCTCTGAATGTTCTCCGAAATAGACGCCAAACAGGCTCTCAAAAGGCCACCATGGCACCTTCGGCAGTAATGCGATAGAGGCGCTGATTGGTGGTAGGAGAGAAGAGCGGGCCGAGGCGATCGATGTAAGGCCCGAGCTTGATGTAGTGGAAGAGGTGCAAGGGAAAGTTGGGGGGCAAGGCGACACGGCCAGAATACCAACCGACTTTCAGACTTGTCGTCCTCCGGATAAGGGTGGCCAGACGTGCCACTTCGTCCGGCTCCCCATCGCCGCCCATGAAACATACGCAGGTGATGGTAGCGCCGTATTGATCGAGCAGAGCCGAGAGCTCACTGTCTGTCAGCGGTTGCCCCACGTCGCTTTGCAGCCACGGGCTGTGGCAGCCGGGGCAACGGTGAGGGCAGCCGGAGATATTGAGGGCTAGCGTCGTCTCGTCGGGAATTTCGCGGAAGACGACATCGTAGCTGACGTATTTCAGCATAACGACATTTCGCTTTCGGCGAGTTCGGCCTCTGTCTCGGCACCTGCGTCCGCGGCCTCATAGTATCGCTTCGACGCCTCTTTCTGACGCCCAAGAGAGAAGTTGCTCACTCGCTTCATGTATCCGATGACTCGAGTGAGGTAGTCGACATTCGCACTGTGGCATTCGGGGCAAGCCTTGAGGTAGCGCTTGTCGATGTGTCCGCAGTCGCGGCAAAGCGTGTTGGGAATATTAAAGGTGAAGTAATTGCAGCCCTCAATGGCGGCCATGCGCAGGAGTTGCCGGTATTGCGCTTGAGAGAGATGCTCACTCTGGTTGGCGTGCAGAGCCGAGCCGCCGGTAAGGTGCTCAATGTATTGGCGTCCATGGAGGCGGAATTTGTCGATGAGGTTCAGCGAATCGTCCTCGACGATGTAGAAGTAGCTGTTGTAGCAGTCGCGAGGGACGATGTAGCCGTCTTCGCGATCCCACTTGGCATGCTTGACGCCGACGTTTTCGGCTGGGATCATCTCGCAGTTGAACATCACGTCTTTGGTGCGGTATTGCTTGTTGTATCGCTCAATCAAACCGAGCACACTGCCGGCAAAGGCGGCATACTGCGGGTTGTCGCTGATCTCTATGCCGAGGTATTCTGCGGCTTCGACCAAGCCGTTAACACCGATGGTGAGGTATTGCCGGCTCATGTTGATGTATCCGGCATCGAAAAGGGGGAGCATACCTTTCGCATGGAGCATCTTCAGATTCTCATTGTAGCCGAGTTGCACTTTGTGCACCAAGTCGATCACGTCTTCAAGGAAGGTCATGTAGGGGATGTTTTCGCGGCTCGCATGCTGTATGCAGCGATTGAGGTTGATCGTCAGCACGCTTTTCGATCCAGTGGAGACACCGCCGGCTCCGAGCGTGTAGCTGAAGCCATTGTCTTGGATCTCGTTGCGCAATCGGCAGCAGCTGGAAAGGGAGTCGGCGTTGTCGCTGACGTAGGTGAAAAAGGAGTGGCCCTCGGCATACATCTGCGCGGTGAAGTCGGCGTAATCCTTGTCGCGGATGTCGCCGTTTTCGCTGAGGAGCGCCATCGTTTCGACGGGGAAGGTGAGCACCGTCTTGGTGCGTTCGCGGTTAAACCAAGTCATGAATCGACGTTGCAACCAGTCGAGCGACTCCCATTGCGGGCGGGTACCGTCGGGGAAGATGAACTCTCCGAAGAGGCTGTCGAAATAATAGCGGTCGTAGTAGGAGATGTTCCAGAAGACGGCTTGAAAGTTGCGTGCACCGGTGGGCTGGTTGATGGAATAGACGACTTGCTCGAAGCAGTCGGTGATGACCTTATCGATACTGCGCCGCTTGAGGGAGAGGTCGGCGTCGCGATGGACGTTCTGGTGGTAATCATCGCCGTATTCCCGACGGACAAAGTAGTCCATATACATCAGGAACTCCGGCGTGGCGCATGCGCCGGAGAGCATGCTCGAGACGATAAAGACCATGTTGACGAAGCCGCCGCAGAAGGACTTGAGGTTGGTCGGTGCCGTGGAGTTGCCGTCGATAGACTTTGTGCCTCCGATCAGCCACGGGTACATTGTGATGCTGGCGCAGTAGTTGGCTAAGCTGGTCTCGTCGTTCTTATAGATAAAGTGATGGTTGAGCAGCGAGAGGTATTTGTCAGATAGCTCTTTGCCATACATTTCTTTCAGACGGTCGGTGAGTAGCCGGCGATTCAGGCGGATGAAGTTTTGCTTGGGCAGCTCGCCAATGAGCGTGGCGATGTTCTTGTGCTCCACGTTAGCGTTGGCGTCGAACTTGCTGCCGGTGGCTGCATTCTTCGCGTCGCAGTAGTTCATGAGGAAGGTCAACTTGTCGCGCACCTCGCGATCCTCGAGGTGCTTCTGCCGATAGAGGATGTACGACTTGGCCACGCGATAGTAGCGTTCGGACATGAGCGCCGTCTCCACTTGGTTTTGGATGTCTTCTACCGACATGCCGTTCGTGATCTGCACATGTCCGAGTATCGAGGTTAGGTCGTCTTCCGTTGGGAAGCAACCGACCGAGAGAAAGGCTTTCCGCACGGCGTTCTTGATCTTGTCGATGGAGAAGAGCACCTTCTTCCCATTCCGCTTTGTGATGTATGTCTCCATTTTGTGTTGGTGTAGTGTGTATCTATATTGAGTGAAACGTTTTGTGCAACTTCCGGCTCTACCTGACTTTATTGTGATGGCACTTATTAAATACCTTTCCGCCTTTATTCAAGCCATTTTCGAGCTGTATTGCAGGGGACAAAAGTAGACGAAAGTGGGAAATTCCTTCTGTCATGTACGAGAATAAAGTTCTCGACTTTGGAAAACATTGCGTCCCACATATTTCCGAAAAGTTTTCCATTATAGAGAAGCATGTTCACTGATTCGTCGGAAAATAATTCATTCATGGACGTCTCCTTGAGCCTCTTCGGGAAGCGTTCCTCGGCCCCTACGCTAACGAGAGTTCGACGTAAGCAATCCTTCGCTTCAGCACACTTTTCCCCAGCAGCTCCAGTAAATGCCGTGAGACCCAGCGCAACCTGCGCAAACGCCGCGGCAAATGCCGCGAGACCTGCGCAACCCGCGCAAACGCCCCGGCAAATGCCGTGAGACCTGCGCAACCTGCGCAAACGCCCCGGCAAATGCCACGAGACCTGCGCAACCTGCGCAAACACCCCGGCAAATCGTTAGAAATAAAGAAAGGCCGGGAACGGATGGTTCCCGACCTTTTCACTAATGGAAATTTCAGACGATACGACCCTCACAACGCATAGCGCGCGAAGGCTGTACTTTCTTTTAGGATTCTGTCGGCTTCCGATTGGCCAACTTGCGCGTTAGGGCGGGCACGATCTTGTGCAGATCGCCGACCAAGCCCAGATCGGCAACGGAAAAGATGGGCGCGAACTTGTCCTTATTGACAGCGATGATGTAATCAGACTCTTCCATGCCGGCCAAATGCTGGATGGCACCGGAGATGCCGAAAGCAAAATAGACGTCGGGGCGGACAGTTTTGCCCGTTTGACCCACCTGACGTTCGTGGCCGATGACACCGGCATCGACCATCGCACGAGACGACGAGACTTCGGCGCCGATCGTTTCGGCCAACTTGGTGAGCATGCCGAATCCTTCGTGGGTGCCTACGCCGCGCCCGCCGGAGACGAGCACATGTGCCTCTGATATGTCGACCATGGCTCGCTCAACGCTCACTTTTTCGAGGAGTTTGATGCGAAACTTGGAGCGGTCGAAGTGAATCGTTATGCGTTCGACTTCGCCGGAGCGGGTGTAGTCGCGCGGCTTTTGACGCATTACGCCCGGGCGGACGGTCGACATCTGCGGCCGGTGCTCCTTACAGAGGATAGTGGCCATCAGGTTGCCGCCGAATGCAGGGCGGGTCATCATCAGGTTTCGCTCCCCGTCAGTTGATATTTCAAGCCCTGTACAGTCTGCCGTGAGTCCGGTTGTCACCCGCGCAGACACACGTGGCCCTAGGTCGCGACCAATAGTGGTGGCTCCGATCAGGACGATGGAGGGCTTACGCTCGTGGATCACTTGCGTGAGCGCCTGCGCATAAGGCTCGGTCAGGTAGTCGTCTAATTCGGCGTGATCCAAGTAAAGCACACGGTCGGCGCCAGCGGCGATCAGTTCTCGGGCGGCCTCGTCAAGGTGCTGCCCACAGAGGACGGCCAAGACATCCTCGCCGAGCACATCGGCCAGTTCACGCGCTTTCCCGAGCAGTTCAAAAGCGATAGGCTGAATCGTCCCTTCCCGTTGTTCAGCAAAGACGCAGACCCCTTTATATTCTTCTTTATTCATTGTTTCTCAGTTGTTCAGATGATGAATTTCTCTTTCAGTTTCTGCACAATAATGTCGGCCGCTTCTTCGGCATCCACTTCATACAGTTGCCCCTTGGCTTTAGCTCCTTTGGTAAAGGATTTCATTACCCGTGTGGGCGATCCTTTGAGGCCGATCTTGGTCTCGTCCACGTCCACGTCGGCCAGGCCTAAGCATTCTATTTCGCGGTCGAATGTCTCCATGATGCCGCGGACCGACATGTAGCGGGGCTTGTTGGCCGAAGCCAGTACAGTGAGCAAACAGGGCAGCGGTGCCTCGAGACGTTGGTAGCCTTCCTCCGTGGCTTTGCGCACATGCAGGGTGCGGCCGTCGCTTTGCAAAGCGACCGATTCCACATAGGATACTTGTGGCAGATCGAGTTGTTCAGCGATCTGCGGGCCCACCTGCGCCGTGTCTCCGTCGATGGCTTGGCGCCCGGTGATGATCAGGTCGTAGTCGAGTTTGCGCAGCGCAGCAGACAACGTATAGGAGGTGGCCCATGTATCCGCCCCACCGAATTTGCGGTCACTCAACAGAACAGCCTTATCGGCGCCCATGGCGAAGGCTTCGCGCAGGATGGCTTCGGACTGCGGTGGGCCCATCGTAATGACTGTGACTGTGGCGCCATGCTGGTCTTTGAGGCGCAGCGCCAGTTCCAGTCCGCCTTTATCGTCGGGGTTCATGATGCTGGGTACGCCTTCTCGGATGAGGGTGCCCTTGACGGGATCTAACTTAATTTCCGTCGTGTCGGGAACTTGTTTGATGCAAACGATGATGTTCATGTCTCTTCTCTATTAATGCATAGGGGTTACTTCAATAAACTCGACGCGATGACCATGCGTTGCACTTCAGATGTCCCTTCATAGATCTCCGTGATCTTGGCGTCGCGCATCATGCGCTCGATGGGATATTCACGTGTGTAGCCGTATCCGCCGTGAAACTGGACGGCCTTGCGGGTGACTACCATCGCCGTCTCGGAGGCATAGAGCTTGGCGCGTGCTGCAGCGGCGGAGTATGGGATGCCGTTATCCTTCATCCATGCGGCGTGGCGCACAAGCAGGGCGGCCGCCTCTACCTCTACGCTAAGGTCGGCCAGCTGAAACTGCGTGTTCTGAAATTGGCTGATGGAGCGTCCGAATTGCTTGCGCTCCTTGACGTATTTCACTGTCTCTTGGAGTGCGCCGCGGGCAATGCCGAGCGCTTGTGAGGCGATGCCGATACGTCCGCCGTCGAGCGTCTTCATGGCGATGCGGAATCCGTCGCCGATACGTCCGAGCAGGTTCTCTTTCGGCACGATGCAGTCTTCAAAAATTAGTTCGCAGGTGGCCGATCCGCGGATACCCATCTTCAGCTCCTTTTTCCCCACCTGGAATCCGGGCATTCCCTTCTCCACGATGAAGGCTGAGATACCTTTCGTGCCGAGCGATTTGTCGGTCATGGCGAAAATGATGTAGACGTGTCCGTACTCGGCATTGGTGATGAAGATCTTGTTGCCGTTGAGAACGTAGTGATCTCCTTCGAGCACGGCCGTAGTCTGCTGCGCTGCAGCGTCGGTGCCGGCGTTCGGTTCGGTCAGCCCGAAGGCACCAATCCACTCTCCAGAGCAGAGTTTGGGCAGGTACTTCATGCGTTGCTCTTCGGTACCGAACTCAAAAATGGGGGCGGTGCAGAGCGAAGTATGCGCCGAGACAACTACGCCAGTGGTGGCGCATACGCGTGAGAGCTCTTCGACGGCCATCGAGTAGATCTGGTTCGTGGCGCCAGCTCCACCGTACTTCGTGGGGAAGGGGATGCCCATGAGGCCGATGCGTCCCATCTTTTCGACGGTTTCGATCGGGAAGCGTTCTCGATCGTCGATCTCGGCGGCTAGGGGCTCCACCTCTTTCTCCGCGAACTCGCGGATCATTTTCAGGAAGAGTTCTTCCTGCTTGGTCAGATTGAAATCCATGTTGCGATTGGAATATGTATATGTCCGGAGGCGTGGAGTTATTTCATCTGCCAGATTTCCTCGTCGCTCGGCATTTGGATATGCGGTGAGATTTGGGCGATGCGAGTGATGTTCAGCAGATGCTTGTAGGTGAAGTTCTCAGAGATGGAGTTGTTGCCCCATGTGCCGCAGCCTAATGTGGTGGTCACGGAGAGGCCGTTCTGGATGGATCCGCCGGCCGTGATGGAGCAGGAGGCGTTCACGATCAGTCGGGAGACAGAGATCTCCATGCCGGCCTTGATGATGTTCGCTTGATTGTTGGAGTGGATGCCGGCGGTGTGACCACTGCCCTCCATGAAGAGGTTTGTCTTGGCATAATCAAGGGCCTCCTCGAAATAATTATAGGAGTGGCAAGTCATGACGGGACACATCTTTTCCTTGCAGATGAGGTCTTCCCGACCGATACCGTGCGCTTCGACGACGAGGATACGTGTGCCTTCGGGCACCGTGATGCCTGCTTTTCGGGCGATGGTCGCTACGCTCTGGCCGACGATGTCACGACAGATGGTGCCGTCGCTGAAGATGGCATTGACCACCCGATCGCGATCTGCCTCAGGCACGAAGTAGGCACCATGCTTGCGGAAGGTGCCGAAGATCTCCTCCTTGTCTTTCTCATAATAAAGGAAGCACTGCTCGCCGGAGCAGATGATGCCGTTGTCGAAGGCTCGGCCGGTGATGATCTTGTCGGCGGCTTCGTCGTAATCGATGTTGCGGTCGAGGATGACCTGCACGTTGCCGGCTCCCACGCCGAAGGAGGGCTTGCCGGAGGAGTAGGCCGAGTGTACCATTTGCATGCCACCCGTGGCCACGACGACATCGACGCGCGACATGAGTTCTTGCGTTTTCTGTATCGTCGGTTCCTCGATCACCTGCACCAGTCCCTCGGGCACATGGTATTTAGCCAGCGCCTCGTTGATCATGTTCACGGTGAGCGTAGAGCAATGGCGAGCGTGGGGATGCGGAGCGATGATGATGGCGTTCTTCGTTTTCAGCGCAAAAGCGATGTTGGCCATCGGTGTGACGATGGGGTTCGTCATCGGCGTGATACCGGCCACGATGCCTACGGGCTTGGCGATCTTAATAAGCCCTGTGCGATCGTCGATGTCCAGCACGCCCATCGACTTTTCGCCTTGCAGGTTCAGCCAGATGCCTTTCGCCTTGTTGCGATTCTTAGCCACCTTATGCTCGTAGACGCCCATCTTGGTTTCGTCCACTGCCAGACGCGCCAGCATCTCGGCGTTGTCATAAATCACCTTGGTCTCGGCTTTGACGACCTCATCGACGGCGTCCTGATTAAAACGCTCCTCGTACTCTTGCTGCGCCTTCTCTGCGCGAGCGATCATTTCTTTGATTTCCATCTCTGTTGGGGTGTGTAGTGTTGAAAATTCAGTGAGAGTGTATGTAAATTCTTCTGGGGGGCGTTTGCGGAAGTTCCGCAAGCGTCAAATTCTTCGTTTGGGCATTTGCGGAGGTTCCGCAAGCATCAAATTCTTCGTTTGGGCATTTGCAACACCGTTGCAAGCAGCCATCAATACAGTTTGCGATAGATATCGCGGATCTCATCCTCCGACAGCGCCACGTAATTGTTCGCCAGCAAGCGCTGCTGTGTCTTGATCACATTTTGCGTGAAGCCATCGATATCAGCCTCCTTCATGCCGTACTCCCGGAGGGGTTTCCTCTTGAGTAGATGAGACAGCAGCTCGTCCAGCTGTTCGTAGACCCCGCCCCAACCGTTGGATTGGAGCGACTCGGAGAGGATGCGGTTGAGCTCCTCAATCTTTCCGTGGGGCGCCTTGAGCTGGTAGAGCTTGAAGATCTCGGTAAAGAACTGATAGTTGGCCTCGCCGTGGGGCACGTGATATGTCCCGCCGAGCGGATACGACAGGGCGTGCACGGCGCCAACTCCGGCGTTACCAAACGCGATGCCGGCGTAGTTGCTCGCCGTCAGCATGTCGCCCAAGCATTCGAAGCGGCTCGACTCGCCCTGCTTGGCGATCATGGAGAAGACGTCGATAATGATCTTGATCGCGGCGTTACTGTAGAGCTGCGTGTAGGGGTTGGCCTTGGGCGAGAGGTAGGACTCCATGCCGTGGATCAGCGCATCGATGGAGCTTGCCACGTAGAAACGGTACGGCAGCCCCTGCAACAACTCGGGGATCAACACGGCGTCGTCAGCGAAAAGCACATCGTCAGCCAGACCCATCTTCGTCTGCTTCGATTTGATTTCGGCGATCGAAATGTTGGTCACTTCGCTTCCTGTGCCGCACGTCGTGGGCAGGATGATGAGCTGCTTATCCTTCACTAACGGGATCTTGCGCTCGAAGGCGTCGACCACATTGTCCACTCCCTTCAGCACAAAAAGTTTCGAGATGTCGATCACTGTGCCACCGCCGATGGCAATAACGCGGTCGAAGAACAGCGGTTTTACGTCGCGCAGGATGGCATTCATCATCTCGTCCGAGGGCTCGCCTTGGCCATACTGCTCCTGCATAACGAAGTGGCATTTCAGGCCGAGCGGCTTCATAAACGGATCATACAAGAAGACGTTGGTGATGACCAAGTCTCTTTCATTCAACCGGAACTCGTCGGCAAAGTCGGCGAACCGTGCAAACTCATGCAGTCTGCTTCTCAGTTTGAACAATTGCATAATAAATAGGTAGTAAAATGTAGTTTTAGGGTAAGTTGGATGCTGGGGCGGAACTTCGGTGTCCGTCCGTGTGCTCTTTTTATCAATGTTTTTTCGGGGGGGAGAGGGGCCGTGTCAGCCCGTTACCTTATTTCTTGAATCGCTTCCGAAACTCCTCCTCTAAGTTGTCCCTGAAGTAGGGGTGGGCAATATTGATCAAGAGTCTGGCACGCTCTTTTAGCGTCTTGCCTTTGAGGTGAGCAATGCCATATTCGGTCACGATGTAGTCCACGTCATCACGTGGGGTCGTTACAGCCGCTCCGTGAGAGAGGTAGGGCATGATGCGTGAGATAGTTCCCTTGGCTGCGGTCGAAGGCATGGCTAAAATCGACTTGCCATCGTCGGCGAGAGCCGCTCCACGCACGTAGTCCACCTGTCCGCCCGTGCCGCTGAACTGCGTCTGCCCGATGCATTCTGACGTCACTTGGCCCATCAGGTCGACCTCGATGCAGGAGTTGATGCTTACCATCTTCTCATTTTTCATGATCACACAGGGGTTGTTGACGTAGTCTACTGGCCGCATTTCGACGTCTGGATTGTTGTTTACAAAGTCGTAGAACCGACGACTGCCCATGAGGAAGGTCGCCACATGCTTACCCGGGTGGAGTGTCTTCCGGCTGCCATTGATCACACCTCGCTCGATAAGATCGATAGCGCCATCGGCAAACATTTCGGTGTGCAGCCCTAGGTCTTTTTTGTCGGATAGGCATCTTGGCCGGAGGAACCTCCGGCAGCGGGTTGGAGCAGGGCACGATATAGTCGATCTGCGACACGTGGATGAAGTTGTCTCCACCGATGTACGGCATTTGGTCGTTCATCTCGGCGATGACGATGCGCGCAGCCTCAGCCGCAGGCTTCGTGTAGTCGCACGACACGCCGAAGCTGCAATTACCCATCAAGTCCGGCGGGGAAACATGGATCACAGCCACGTCTACCGGCCACAGTTTGCGGCGGAAGAATCCCGGCACTTCAAAGAAGAAGCAGGGGATGAAGTCGGCCCGATCTTCGGCCACAGCGCGACGTGAATTGGCCCCTACGAAGGCGGCACAATGGCGAAAGTGTCCCTCCATCTCCGGAGCCATATAATCTCCACTGCCGAGGCAGATGAGATGAAAAATCTCCACGCCCGAATAATCCTCTTTGTGTCTCACCAGCGCACGGTGGATCTCCTGCGGCGCACCGGCAGCGTGCGAAAAGACAACGTGGTCGCCACTCTTTATGGCTCGAATGGCTTCGTCCGCCGTGACGGTCTTTTCAGCCAATGGTCTTTCTCTGTTCATGGTCATACGTTATATCTATTGACTTTGTGCCTGTTTGCGTTTGAAAAAGTCGCGGGCGAAATCGAGTAGCTCGTCGCTTATTGCATTCCAAAGAATCACGCGACCAATCTCGTCACCTAATTCTTCCCTGAGTGATCCGGTTACGACATCCTCCATCGTGGATTGTGCAGAAGGGCAGAAACAGCAAGCACCCAATAGACGAACTTTTACATCCTTCCCTGTCACTTCAACGAGTCTAATATCGCCACCGTGGAAACGAAGTGCAGGACGAACCTTCTCCTCGATCACCCGTTCGACTCTTTCTTTCAACGTATCGACGTCTGACATCGCTATTTACGGTCTTTGCTTTCGTCGATCTTGGCGATCCGTTTCGCCAGTTCCTTTTTCGCGTTCAGATTACCCTGTCTGGAGATCATGATGCGCTGTGCCTGCGGCGATCCCGCACCATGCATCGACTCGGTGCGGTAGCCCACGGCAGCCGTCCCAAGTGTGATGTTCTCAATGAGGCGAAGCACACGCATACGGTTTTCCGTGTCTTTACCCACGGCACCCTGCAAATATTTGCGAACGTATGGGCCGATCTCTTTGTGGCGCAAATCCTGCTCCGCCGGCATCGTCACCATCAATCCACCCGCGATATCTTCTGCTAACCGAGCGATCTCGTACGGGAACCGTGTAACGTTTTGCTTATTCACATTTGCCAACAGCAAGTCCACCATAAAGTTCCCCGCGGGCATAGCGCGTCCCATTGCCGAGCAGGCTACGGCGCAACACCATAGTGTCTCATTCAGATGAATCATCTCGATCAGTTTGTCTTTGATATGGCTCGCTTTTGGCACACCGTTATAATCGGCCGCCAAGGCTGCCGCCCCGATCAACACATCGCCCACACCCGTCTTGCAGGCATACGACTGCCTGTGATAGCCTGCGAAACGCTCCACTAACGTGCCCGCGAATTCATATTCGCCACACATAAAGACGCGCTCGTTGGGTACGAAGACATCGTCGAAGATGACGAGCGCCTCGTGGCCACCATATTGCGAGTTACCGACATCAATATCGGCTCCATCCTCCATCTTGCGCGTGTCGCACGACTGGCGTCCATAGACCATGATCACCCCTTCGGCATCACCTGAGACAGCAAACGATACGGCATAAGCCTTATCCGCTTCCTTCAAAGCAATAGTCGGCATGATCAAATGCTCATGCGAGTTGACTGCCCCCGTTTGGTGCGCCTTGGCTCCACGGACTACGATACCATCCGGGCGTACATCCACCACGTGTACATACATGTCCGGATCTTCCTGTTGTGAGGGGGCCAGAGAGCGGTCTCCCTTGGGATCGGTCATGGCACCGTCCACTACAAGGTCGCCTTCCTGTACCTGTTTCATGTATTCCACGAATCGCCGATGATAATCCGTGCCATGAGCGGCATCGATCTCGTAAGTCGTGGCGTAAATCGCGTTGAAAGCGTCTAACCCTACGCAACGCTGGAAACATGAGGCCGTTTTCTGTCCCATCAGGCGTTGCATCTTGATCTTCTTCACCAAATCATCGGTGCTTTGGTGCAAGTGCGTAAAGCGATTGATCGTTTTCCCAGTAAGGTTGGAGGTTGCAGTCATCAGGTCTCTGTATTCGTCCTGTTCTGCCAGTTCATAAGTCAAGGCTACTGAATTCATGGACGGGCGGATCATGGGATGATCCACTGGGTTCTCGATTTTCTCACCCATGTAGTAGACGTTCAATTTCATTTTGCGAAGGCTCGCAATGTACTCATCTCGTGTCATCATAAACTCTGAATTTTTAGTACAACTCAAAAACCACTATATCTCAATTTCTTTATCAAGTCACAATCAAAACAACTCTGTCCATCAAGACATTATACGAGACGTCGCACTCCTCATTCCTGAGAAATGGCGCAGTGATTTAGGTATGCGCATACCTTCCGTATGCTTGCTGCGCAAGCATATTTTCCCTACAGTCAGGATGCACCGCATCCTCCTCTCTAGCCTCTCGTCTGCGCCTATATAAGGGCAGATCGAAAAAGGCATGCCGCATCTTTCCCGTGATGCGTACGACGCAAGAGAGCGGTACTCAGCCCGTCTTCGTTTGAATGTCTTTGAAACGCTACTATGTCAAATTCTCTGTTCGCATTTCCCCGAACAAAAAATCATGCCTGAGGTGGCAGGTCTTCTGACTTGTTCTTTGATCCCGCGGGGTCTTCCCTTTTCATTACATGAAAAAGTGACACTTGCGGATGCGGAATCACTTTGCTAAGAACTTACAGCTGAGGACGCAGTCCCGGATTCGCACCGGGTTCCCTTTTCAATCCGATCCTTCCGAACATTGGCGATCGGATCACCAACTCGGCCGCAAACGTAAAACGAAATCCGAAATACAACCAAGGAAATAGAGAAATTTTTCTGCAATCTTTTGTGTATAAAACACAAGAGGTTGATTCCCAGATGCTTCTCATTTGAATTTTTCCTTCCCCTATTGAGGGGACATTTGCATCGGGCTTAGACTTTGCACCTCTTTGGGAGGTTGGAAACAGTAACGTTCACGCAAAAACTAGGCAGGGGCAAGACACTCACGCTGGCAGGCCGCCTGCCAGAGCTATAGGACACTCTGGTGATGTTGGCAGGCCGTCTGCTGGGGAATTCCTCACGATTAAGCCCGCCTGTTTCCAGCGTCTTCCTTCCTGATTCTTATTCACTCTAGACTCATAGAGAGGCATATCTCACGCGTAAGGGGAAAACCTTATCGGCGAGGAGGTGTGCGAACGACTCAAACTCAGCACCCGTATGCTGCAGGACTTCCGCAGCGGCGGCATTAGCGGCTATGCCAAAGCCAGAGCGGTCTACATTTCTGACGAGATCCGGCAGAGACTGGACTTCGTTGTCCGCCAGATCGATCTACGAGGCTCCAGCATCTCGGGCAATATCGAGCGCGCGCTTCGGGAGCATCTCGACCAGCACAAGGACTACATCGAACTATGACGGAAGCTCTGAACACATGCACGCTTAACGTGCAATGCCTTTCCGAACACTTGCATATGTTGAGTACAAGTATTCAGGGTACGGATTAAGGCTCATCCCGGGGCCCGGCAAGGTGTGTTTTTGTGCCACAAAAACCGTTTTGTGCTACAAAACGCCTTGCCCCCGGAGCGGCCTCCGCGGCGGTTCGGCTCCAAAGTCATTACCTGATCCTATACGAAAAACTAACCCTATGAATCGTCCCAAGAAAACATCTGCCCCCCGAAATGAGACATACGCACCAAAGCTTCCCCGAAGCTAAAAGGAGCGATAGAAGGGTGAGGTATTTTACTGGAGTCGCCGTTCATCCATACATGAAATCGGACAGACCAAGGGACTTTCTGCTCTTCGGTCTGCCCGTCTTTGATTACACACGAAATACTGCCCAGCCGGAAGTCCGAGGTCGGGATTCGGAAAATCGGCTGATTTGTCTTGAACGATTTCAACATTGCAAATCTCTTTCGAGAAGAGATACGGCACAACATGAGGTAGTAGAAGGCTTGATTTCTTGACTACACATCAACCTTTCTTCTTTCACCGTATCACCTCCGTTGTAGTCATGTAGTAAGATCTATTCGATGAAAGAGAAAAGCATACCGCCTCGCGTTGGAACAGCCGTGCGGAGATCATGCTGACGCCGCTTGTTGCTTTTGGATCAGCTTGTCCATGTCTTCCGAGATCTTTTTGTCCGTCACCTGTGCATAGATCTGCGTGCTGGAGATGGAGGCGTGCCCCATCATCTTGGCGATGCTCTCTATCGGGATGCCGGCACTGAGTGACAACGTTCCGAACGTATGACGAGCCATGTGGAAAGAGAGGCGTTGTCTGATGCCACATGCCAGCCCCACGGTGCTTAGTTTGTTATTCATCGTACTGCGACTGCAACCACGTGGGAAGACAAGGTCGTCGCCTTTCTCTTTCACCGTTTGTTCCTCTCGGCATCTGCTAAGGATCTCCTCCGCGATCGGATGTAACGGTACGACGGATTCCACTTTCGTCTTCTGCCTCTCCTTACGGATATACCTCCTACCGTCGGCCGACGTTTGGATGTGCGAGAACTTTAGACGCTCCATATCCGCAATGGCCAATCCGGTAAAGCAGGAAAAGAGGAACATCTGCCGAGACTGCTCTGCTTCTCTGTCGTTCACCTTCAGCGCCATGAGCTTGGCCACATCGCTTTTCTGCAAGAAGCGAATCTTCCGTTCTACCTTTTCATAGGTAGCGCCCTCAAAAGGATTATAGCGAATGATCCTTTTGCTGACGGCACGATACATCAATCGACTCAGCCAACAGAGATCTCGATTGACTGTCTTTGCTGTAAATCGCTTCTTTTTGAGGTAGAAGCGAAACTCCTCGAACATCTCTTCTGTAACAGCGTGGATGGGCATGTCCTTTCGCCCTTTGCTCTCTATCCACTCGCGAAGCATCTTGTCCGAATAGGTCTGATTTCTATAGGTGCCTTCTGACCTTGACCTACCCACGCATGCCTTAACGGATTGCAGCTCGGCCTCGCTCATGGTCAAAAGAGTGGTCGGTGCGGCGGAAACGCCCTGCAAACGGTTCTTGAGCAGTTCTGCACTGACCACGCCGTCTTTTGTGAGCATTTCCGCGTAGGTCTTTTCCACAAGCTCCCTGAATGCTGCGAGGCGTTGATTGATTTTCTTTTCGCCAGTTGTCCCCTGTCCACTATTCCATTCTGATGGCAGACATTCCTCGCCGGTTGTCATGACTGTACTCTTACCATCGATGGTGATACGGCAAAAGATGACTATCTTACCGTCTGTCTTCGTCTTCTGTTTGTTGATGTAGAACAGGATCTTGAATGTACTTCTCATATCGGTTTCAGTTAAATGGTCAGGTGTAAATCTTCGGTGAAGGAGATCAAGCGATCGAACTCTTCAAATAGCTTTTGGGGAGTGACTTTCGCATATCGCTCGGTCATGCGCACCGTGCTATGCCCAAGCATCTTGCTGACGGTCTCAATGGGCACGCCCTGTTCCAAGGTGACGAGTGTTGCGAAGGTGTGTCGGGCGGTATGCGTGGTGATCGGCAAAGACAGTCCGGCCCTTAGCGAGATCGCCTTCAGACAAGACAAATAGATGGCATAGTTCATATAAGGGAGCAGTGTCTCTCTTGCATCGCTGTGTAGCTGTTCCAGCAATCGAAGGGCTTCGGGCAAGAGCTTTACACGACAGAGGACGCCCGTCTTCTGCCTGTTGAACTTCAACCATAGGGCGCCCTCGTCGTCGCGAATAAGATGCTTATGGTTCAGCGTCATCAGATCGCAATAGGCGGCACCGGTGTAACAGGCGAAAAGAAACACATTGCGGGAGGTTTCCATATCCTCGTCCAAACCGTCAAAACGCAGCGCCTTCAACTTGTCTAACGCGCCCTTGTCGAGCGCTTTGGGTAGCCGGTTATCTCCCTTGTCTACATGCACATTGTCGAACAGCAAGGAGTCTGCCGCTCCTTCGCGATAAGCCAGTTTGCAGACCTTCTTGATAAGGACGATCATGTTGTAGCAAGTGCTCTGTTTCAGCCCCACTTCTCCGGTTACATACTGCTCAAATCGCTTGATAAAGTCCTCCGTAAGCTGCGAGAAAGCCAAATCGGAAGCGTTGTACTTCTCCCGAATGAACTGCAGCAATCGCACTCTTGTCTGACGATACGAGGCCAAAGAGTTTTCCTTGATGTCGATACCGACATGCCTCTCCATTTCCTCTATCAGGTCATCGAACCGTTCCAAAAACATAGTTCGACTTTGCACACTGCCTTGTAAATGTTCCTTGATGTCCGTTGCGTCAAACGGTGCCCCCTTGGCAAGTAAAGATTGATAGGAGGACTGAACAGCGAGAAGCAGGTTGTCCAACCTGGCATTGACCTCGACCGCTTCACGGCTTTTCCCGTCCACCCGACTTTCGCGCGGGTTCCACAAATCGGGATTGCAAGACAGCTTACAACTAAACTGCGCGACGGAACGTCCCAGCGTGATGCGTCCCATGATCGGCGCCTTGCCCGACCTGTCACGACCGCTCTTTTTGAGGTAGAGCAACACCTTCATTTTCTTGTCATCCATACGCTTTGAAAACTGTGGGCAAAATTACCCGGTTCAAAGCGCCCGTTACCTGCGCAGATTCCTATATATCAATGCAAAAGAGCCGTTTGTGGGAAAAGCTCAGTTACCTGCTTTTGCACCATCGTTACCTGTCGCGGGGCGGGGTAATGCTTTGGTAACTGAACTTCTGCTTAAGACCGCACTTTTCTGCCTTTTACACTCTATGCAATCAGAAGCATATCGCCCCCTTTCCGCCTAACAATCAGTCTACTTGCTCCGACATCGGGGCTTCTGCTTTGGAGAGGATTAGTTGCTCACGCGTCATCAAATTTTGATCACACAACTGGCTTTCCGCCGAAGGCATAAAGTCCACTTACCTCGCACGCCACACTTTTTACCTCGCGCGCCATGTTTTTTCACTCTCGTACCTTTGCGGCGCATTTGCAACACACGTAATGACGAAGAAATTCAAAGGTTTTTTGCTCTATGTCGGGTTGATCGTGCTCTTCGGCGCATCGATGTACCTCATCATCCGCGAAGGTCAGGCGCACCAACTCGTCTCCGACTCTGCCGACTCGACCCACGCGCCGCAGAACCTCGTCGAGGGCTTCAGCGTCTTCCTCGTGCTCATGGCCGAGCACATCCACTCGTCCTTCGGTCTGCTCCTTTTGCAGATCATCATCATCCTCATCACCTGCCGCATCGTGGGGCTGCTCTTCAAGCGCATCGGGCAGCCGATGGTCGTGGGTGAGATCCTGGCCGGCATCCTGCTCGGGCCGTCCGTCCTAGGCCGGTTCGCGCCCGACTTCTCCCAGTTCCTCTTCCCCCGCGAATCGCTGGGCAACATCAACCTCCTGAGCCAGTTCGGACTCATCTTTTTCATGTACACCATCGGCATGGAGCTCGACGTCGACGCCATTCGTAAGAAGCTGCGCGAGACGGTGATGATCAGCTACACCTGCATGTTCTTCACCTTCTTCTGCGGGCTCTTGGCCGCCTACTTCATCTACGATCGCTATGGCCGCGAGGTGCCCTTCCTGCCCTTCGCGCTCTTTATCGCCATCACGATGAGCATCACCGCCTTCCCCGTCTTGGCCCGCATCATCCAGGAGCGCCGCCTGACACGCACACACCTCGGCACCGTGGCCCTGGCCGCGGCCGCCAACGGCGACGTCACGGCCTGGTGCCTCTTGGCCATCGTCGTCGCCATCTCGCAGGCCGGCACCATGCTCGGCGCCGTCTACAATATCTTATTCGCCGCCGTCTACCTGCTCATCATGTTCACCATCGTCAGACCCCTGCTGCGCATGGTCGGCAACCTCTACCACAACCCCGAGGTGATCGGCAAACCCCTCGTCATGCTCATGTTCCTCCTGCTGCTCATCTCGTCTTACCTCACCGAGATAGCCGGCCTCCACGCCCTCTTCGGCGCCTTCGTGGCCGGGCTGGTCATGCCCGAAAACATGCGCTTCCGCAAGATCATGACCGAGAAGGTGGAGGACGTCTCGCTGATCATCTTCCTGCCGCTCTTCTTCGTCTCAACAGGCCTGCGCACGGAGATCGGGCTGATCGATTCGGCCGAAATGTGGCTCGTCTGCTTCGGGCTCATCCTCGTCTCCACGATCGGCAAGTTCAGCAGCGCCATCCTCTCCGCCCGGATCGAGAAGGAGAGTTGGAAGAACAGCTTCCTGCTCGGAGCACTCATGAACACGCACGGCCTGATGGAGCTCATCGCCCTGACGATCGGTTACGAGATGCACATCCTGCCGCCTCCGGTATTTGTCATGCTCGTACTCATGACACTGGCCTCGACATTCATGACCACGCCCCTGCTCAGCCTCATCAACTTCAGCTTCCGCACTGGCGAGCGCCTGCGTCTACGGCGCACAGAGACGGTCGGCCAAGGGCCCTTCCGCGTACTCATCTCCTTCGGCCGTGCCGGCAGCGGACCCGTCCTGCTCGACGTCGCCTTCCGCATGTTTGGCCGTGGCGACACGAAGATGGACCTCACCGCCCTCCACCTCACCGTCGGTTCGGACATCAATCCGCTCCACACGGCCGGCTTCGAGCAGGTCAGCTTCGAGCCTTTCATCCGCGAAGCCAAACGCCTCAACCTACGCGTCTCCACCCGCTACGAAGTCTCAAATAACGCCGGCGATACGATCGTGAGCCTGGTCAACGACGAGCCGTTCGACTTCCTGCTCGTGGGTGCCGGCATCGCCATGAGCAACCTGCCGACCGACATTGAGGCACGCCGCATCCGTAAGTCGCTCTTCTCCCTCCTCGGTGGCGCCCGAGTGCAAGAACTCCTCTCGCCCGGATCGCTCATCCACGATAAGACGCGCTACTTCATCGAGCACAGCCGCTGCTCCGTGGGCGTCTTCGTCAACCGCGGCTTCACCCGCGCCGACCACCTCATCGTCGTCATCGATTCCGAGGCCGACCTCCCGCTTTTGCATTATGCCCGCGTCCTGCTACGCTCCACCCACGGCACCGCCGCCTTGCTCCACCGTCGACCGTCCGACGACGCCTCTCCCGCGCCGGACACCGTGGCCCATGAGCTGGAGTCCTTCATCGCCCACACCGAGAATGTCCACCTGCTTCCCGAGCGCGAACTCACCCGTGAATCGTTTGCCGAAGCAGACTTCATGCTTGTCGGTTACGCCACCTGGAATGTCATCTCCGACGTCTGCCGAGAGCCCCTCCGACAAATGCCCTCCACGCTCATCATCCATCACCGCCAGCGGTAGGCCACTCTCCAACTTCACAAAACGAGCGGACACCTCATTCGCCCCAACAAAACGAATAGGCACTTCGGTACGTCCCTACATATAAATACGTATAACTACCCGGGCAAAGCCCGTAACTATCCCCATATGATACAACCCGATTACATTTTTGAATGCAGCTGGGAAGTCTGCAACAAAGTGGGCGGCATCTACACCGTCCTATCAACTAAAGCGCGCACCCTGCAACAACAGTTCCCCGACCACATCTTCTTCATCGGCCCTGAGCTGGGTAGCGCCGGACAAGCCGCCGAGTTCGACGAAGACACCACGCTCTACGCCGACTGGCGACGCACCACCGCCGCGGCCGGACTCCCCGTGCGCATAGGCCGATGGCGCGTGCCCGGCGCTCCGCTCGTCATGCTCGTCGACTACCGCCAACTCTTCAGCCACAAAAACGAACTCTTCTACGAGATGTGGGAATCGTTCGGCGTCGACTCTTCGCAGGCCTATGGCGACTATGACGAGTCGTGCATCTTCGCCGCCGCCACAGGGCGCGTCATCGAGAGCTTCTATCGATTCTACCACTTGGAGAGCCAACGCGTCGTGGCCCACTTCGACGAGTGGATGCTCGGCTTCGGCCTCCTCCATCTGCGCAAATACACGCCGCGCATCGCCACCCTCTTCACCACACACGCCACCACCATCGGCCGCTCCATCGCCGGCAACAACAAACCGCTCTACGGCTACATGTCCGGCTACAACGGCGACGGTATGGCGGCCGAGCTGCACGTCGAGGCGAAGCATTCGGTGGAGAAAAAGGCGGCCCACTTTGCCGACTGCTTCACGACGGTGAGCGAAATCACGGCCGTGGAGTGTCGCCAGCTGCTCGACAAGGCGCCGGACGTAGTCACGCCAAACGGCTTCGAGCCCGACTTCGTCCCCACGCCCGACCGCTACCCTGCCCGACGCGCTGACGCCCGCCAGCGACTGCTCCGCGCTGCCTCAGCACTCTACGGCCAGACGTTCGACTCGGACGACACGTTCCTCGTCTCCATCAGCGGCCGCTACGAGTATCGCAACAAGGGCATCGACGTCTTTATCGACGCCATGAACCGCCTGCGCACATCGGCCGACTTGCCCCGCGCGGTCGTGGCCTTCGTGCTCATCCCGGCCTGGGTCTACGCCCCGCGTGCCGACCTGAAGGCTATCCTTGAGCACAGCGCTCCCACGACTGCACCGCTGCCCACCCCCTTCCTCACCCACTGGCTGCACCGCATGGACGACGACCGCGTCTCGAACTTCATCCTCCACGCCGGCTTCAACACCATCGACGGCGAGCGCCTGAAGATCGTCTTCGTGCCATGCTACCTCGACGGCCGCGACGGGATCTTCGACACGCCTTACTACGACCTCCTTATCGGCATGGACGCTACGCTCTACCCCTCCTACTACGAGCCTTGGGGCTACACGCCGCTCGAGAGCGTGGCCTTTGGCATCCCTACGGTCACGACCGACCTGGCCGGCTTTGGGCGTTGGGCGCAGACCGTCGTCAGTGGGCGCGACATCACCGAGGGCGTGGCCGTCGTCCATCGCACGGACGACAATTACGCCGCCGTAGTCGACGAGTCGGCCGACGCCCTGCTCACCCTCATGCGTCGCTCTGACGCCGATCGCCGCACGATCGCCGCGCGCTGTCAGTCCCTCGCCGCCCGCGCTGAGTGGGAACGTTTTATCACGTATTACTACACCGCCTTCGACCACGCCCTCACCGCTGCCGCCCGCCGGGCCGACGCATAGGGCGACTGGATCGCCAGAGGCGCCGTCCGACGGGCGTATCACGTTGGCAGGCGGCCTGACACCTTCACCAAAGACTCCGATAGTCCCGGCAGGCGGCCTGACACCTTCACCAAATACTCCGATGGCCCTGGCAGGCGGCCTGACACCATCACCAAAGACTCCGGCAGCCCTGGCAGGCGGCCTGCCAGACATCGCCCGAGGGTGCGAGGCCATTTCTAAGGCCCCTACCTCGTCTTCCCCCTCCTCGTTTTCGTTTTTCACACTTCACTTTTCGTTTCAATGACACACTACTACCCCCTCCGCCTGGCCACCCTCACCGCGGCCTGCTTCCTTATTTACACATCGGCCAGCGCCACGCCCATCGTGACAGACGACAACACCGCCGTCCGCGACGAAACGGACTACACGCTGTCGCTCCGCCCGGCCGTCTCCGAACGTCTCTTCATCTCCAAAGCCATCGAGAAAGAAATCGTGCGCATCAAACGGATGATCACGAACGAGAAGCTGGCTTGGATGTTCGAAAACTGCTTCTCCAACACGCTCGACACCGCCGTCCACTTTAGCGCCATCGATGGCGACGACGACACCTTCGTCTACACCGGCGACATCCACGCCATGTGGCTCCGCGACTCCGCCTCCGAGGTCTGGCCCTACCTGGCTTTTGTCAGCAAAGACGACGAGCTGCGGCAGATGATCCGCGGCGTCATCCTCCGCCAGTTCAAGTGCATCCTCCTCGACCCCTACGCCAACGCCTTCAGCGACGGCGCCGAAAACAGCGAGGTCTACGAACGCCGTTGGGAGCTGGATTCCCTCTGCCACTGCCTGCGCTTAGCTTATGCCTACTGGAAGGAGACGGGCGACAAGAGCGTCTTCACCGACGGGAGATGGCAGAAAGTCATGCAGCTCGTCCTCCGCACCCTCCACGAACAGCAGCGTAAGGACGGCCCGGATCCCTACGCCGCCGACTCGCTCATGGACCATCACAGCCTCCGCCCCGTGCGCCCCGTCGGACTGATCGCCTCCGCCTTCCGCCCCTCGGACGACCCGGTGACACTGCCCTTCATCGTCCCCTCGAATTTCTTCGCCGTCAGTTCGCTCCGTAAGGCAGCCGAGATCTTGAGCAAGGTGAATAAGGACGCGAAGACGGCCGACGCCTGCAAGGCCCTGGCCAACGAGGTAGAGGAGGCACTGCGCCGCTACGCCACCGTGGAGCACCCCGTCTACGGCCGCATCTACGCCTACGAGGTGGACGGCTTCGGCAACCGCCTGATGATGGACGACGCCGATGTGCCCAGCCTTCTGGCCATGACTTACCTCGGCGACGTGCCCGCCGACGATCCCGTCTACCTCAATACGCGCCGCTTCGTCTGGAGCGAAGATAACCCCTACTTCTTCCACGGCAACTCCGGCGAAGGCATCGGCAGCTCGCGCACCGGCAACGACATGATCCGCCCCATGTCCCTCCTCGTCCGCGCCCTCACCTCCACCGACGACAACGAGATCGCCGCCTGTCTCCGCATGCTGATCACCACCGACGCCGAGACCGGTTTCATCCACGAGTCCTTCTATAAAAACGACCCTAAGCGTTACACCCGCTCCTGGTTTGCCCGCCAGAACAGCCTCTTCGGCGAGCTAATCGTCAAACTCGTCCGCGACAAGAAGATCGAGCTGCTCAACGATTTGTAAGGGGCGAAAGGATGTGGCCGATACGCTATAATTTCACCTACTCCCCTCCCCCACTACGACAAAATGTCAGTCGTAAATACTCGTCACCCTACGCCGCGCTTTGGCACGCCATTTGGAGAATGGGACGGCGAATCGTCCGAAAGGGCATCCAACCAACCAGAATTTCAAATAGTAAAAACAGATATAGAACATGGGAAAGATTATTGGTATAGACTTAGGAACAACCAACTCGTGTGTCGCCGTATTGGAAGGCAACGAGCCGGTAGTGATTGCGAACAGTGAGGGTAAACGCACCACGCCTTCCGTGGTAGCTTTCGTAGAAGGTGGCGAACGGAAAGTGGGCGATCCGGCCAAACGACAGGCCATTACTAACCCGCAGAAAACGATTTTCTCGATCAAGCGTTTCATGGGCGAGACGTTCGATCAGGTACAAAAAGAAATCGCCCGCGTACCGTATAAGGTAGTGCGTGGCGACA
>QWCT01000802.1_pt1 | contig 23807 bp, 23 predicted proteins | sample 1972681 | NCBI WGS metagenome assembly QWCT01 (sample SAMN09866701, study PRJNA288562) | Human oral metagenome isolate pre3_saliva, whole genome shotgun sequencing... | isolation source: mouth | host: Homo sapiens | place: USA: California | reverse complement strand
TTCTTAATATTAAAAAAACTATCCTCCCAATTTTCTGCCTCGGCATTTCTCAGACTTATAAGAATTACAGGATTTTGTCCTTGATTTTCCATATACTCACTTTTTGAAATATACAAATTATCAAATAATTTTCTATTTTCCTCTGCATTTCTAACATCAAAAAAATACTTTAACATAGACAAATTTAAAGTTTTTCCAAATCTTCTGGGCCTTGTAAAAAGTTTAACTTTTGATAAATCTTCCAACAAATCTTCTATGAACTTTGTTTTATCGACATAATATCCGTTTTCTTGTATAATTTCCTTAAAATCAGAATTTCCAATTGCTAGTCCTTTTTTCTTTTTTTTCATAATTAATCCCTACTTTCCCTTTAATTACTTGAATTATATCAAAAAAAATTTGACATTACAATGAAAATCAATTCTCACTTTTCTTTTTCTTAAAAAAATCCAGAATCGTCTTCTTATGTTCTCAAATAAAGTTAAAGATTCAGATTCTAACTCTTTTTCCATTTTTTCTCCTTGTCTATTGCATAATCTTTTTTACTAGTATTCGTTTTATTTCCCAAATTTCCATATTTTGTCTTTTATATATTTTTCTTCTTTATATCTATCGCTTTTTTTTATATTATCTATAATATCCTCAAAGTATTCGTTCTGTTTTTTTGTTATTTCAAAAAGTTTTCCAAAATAAATTTTCTCATCTTTTTTATTTTCCAATTCAGAATAAAATAATGCTTCATCTTCCCTAAATTTTAACCATTTTTCTTGAAAATTTTCTAAATTGCTATAATAATGTCTAGGATAGCATCCATAACCAATCGTTCCACCATAATCTACATATTCATCTCCCATTAAATCATGTAATTCAGTATACTTATCATTCATTTTTTTATTCTCTGTTTCATATTCTTCTTTTGACTTTCTCAATTGATCAAAAGATAAACTTTTTTTATTTTCTCATTATCTTCTTCTCTATAAAATTCATACAAATTCGTATTAAAGCCATATTTTCTTTCTAAATCATCAAGAAAAGAAATATTGTTTTTCCAAACAGCATCCCAACTTTCATTATTTTTTTCTAATAATTTGCTACTTTTTTCAGGAAAATTATCAATTATAAATTTTTTTAAGCCAGACCTTTTTGAATTTTCTTCATACCTATTTTGATATTTAGTAGTCGTATCATTGTTATAAATATCAATTTTTTTTATTTCTTCTAATTTTTCTAGTACATACTTTTTAAAATCATTTTCAGAATTTGTATTTGTAAATGAATTTATTGAACACAACAAAGAAATCAATCCTATAAACATAACTTTTGTGATTTTCATTAAATTAATTCTCCTTCTTTCTTTCTTTTCAACCCCTTCAAATACCCCTTCTTGTCTTCCAAAATCTTCAAACTTTCTCGGGCCTTCTGTATCGTCTTATTATGCACCCAAACATCCAATCTATTATTTTCTAAATAAATCACCGCATAATCCCACTGTTTCGTAAGTGCAGTTGCAAAAAACCAAGCAATTACCATTTTCACATAATACTCTTCAGAATGAATATTCGCTACTATTTCCAAATATTCCTTTTTAAAGTCTTCATCCAAAAAATGCGTCATCAACATTTCTACACCGAACCTGCAAGTATAAGTTTTATCCGATTGAGACCATTCCTTTATTTTTTCAATTAATTCTTTTTTATTCTTTTTAAAAATCTTCGGAGAAATCGTATCACAAACCGCCCAATTATCAACAAATGGCAAAAAATTATCAAGCAATTCAATGCAGTTATCAAAATCTTTACTCTCTGAAATAATTGCTCCATGCAACAAATTCTCATCGTAATATTTATGTGGCAACTCCTTCAAAAAATCTTCATATTCATTATTCTTTACCAATTTTTTAGCCAATTTTCTTATTTCAGGAATTCTCACTCCTATAATTGTATCCTCCGATACATTTGGCGTCAATTTACTTAAAAATTTCATGTATTCTTTATCTTGAAGTGAAAATAATTCTTTTTGTATTTTCATTTAAATCTCATCCCTTTAAATTTATTGTTTTCAAATCTTAAAATTTATTTTTAATATATTTTATCACACAAGTACAAAAAAAGAAAGTTTTCACACTTTCTTTATTATAACTTATTTCATTGTTTTTTATCCAAGCAATATCAAAAAACCGAATAAAATATTAATCATAAATACTATAAATAGAATTGAACGATTGATAAATTTTAATACACCGTAACCGTTAAATGTAATTAATAAAAATAAATTAACTACTGCATAAATTGATCCTACTATCGAAACATTTTTAAAAATAACAAAATATTTTGCGGTTTTCAAAAGTACCAACATCGGTGGTAACAAATATCTAAAAGTGTTAAAAAATAAATGTAAAAGAATGACAATAACTTCAAATATTAATATGAAAATTGTAACTCTTTCAGAAAATTTTACTTTTTTTGACTCTAAAAATGTAAGCGAAAATAGACAATATATTCTGATAAAAATCAATATTATTGTTATAAATGCAAATGTAATAGGCATTTCTTTCTCCCTTTTTCATAATTTTAATTTTTTAAATATAGATATATTATAATAGAAAATTGAAAAAAAATCTAGTGATTTTTGGAAATTTCTTGATTCTAAATTATTATTTTTGATTATTAATTGTTTACTTATTTATAGAATATGCTAAATAGTGTTAAAAATTCAAAAAAAGGCAGCCATTATTGGCTACCAAAATAATTTTTAATCATTATAGTTTATTTTGATTAAAAATTTTATTTTATTCAAATGCTCCTTGTTTTTCAAGAATCATATTTGCTTCTTCAATTATAATATCAGGATTTAATCCGTGTGCCGCAATTCCTTCTCCTAAAGTTTCAGCAGTTGAAATAATACAACCAACACATCCTAAACCATATCTCATTAAAACTTGTGCTATTATTGGATATTTTTCAACAGCATCCATTATATTCATATCTGCAGTTATTTTTTCCATTTTTTACACCTCCATATTATTCTCTAATAATTAGTATATCAAAATATTTTAGAATAGTCAAAACATTTTTGTGGAAATTTTTTATTTTTGAATACTGTTATAGCTGTTTACTAAGTCAGTTTGATCATTAAGATATTTATCAGCTGCTTTGGCAATACTTGCTTTATCATTACTTCTAACTGCTGCAACAAATTCTGATGAATCTTCTGTCAATTTATGTGCTAATTCTCTAAATTTTTCAAATTCTGCAATATCGACATTATTTCTTGATAAACTTTCAATTTGAATTTTTGAAATTTTTTCTCCGTAAAGAATTTTCACTTCATCACTTACATTTCTCAATCTATCAGCCTCTTTAATTGAATATTTTAAACTATCTTTTTCAAAAGCTAACGATTTAAATTCTTCTATTTTTTCAACATAACTTTCCATATTTTTTCGAATTTTACCATTACCGCTTGGAAGTTTTTCAACATTTTTCTTCTTATTTTCTGATTTTATTTCTTTTCCAGCATATTCTTCTATTGATTTAACTAACGTTTCATAACTTTCCATTCTTTTTTTATAAATCGCTTTGTATTTATTATTCAAAGAATCTACAGCTGACAAATTATCTTGTTTATACTTCCCATTTTTATAATAGTCTTCAATTTCACTCAAAGTTCTATTTTCCTCAATTAAATTTTGTAATAATGATTGAGCATTTCTATCCAAAACATCCATTTTTGGTGCTGTTTTTAAAACATTTACGATATCTTTAGAATAATCTTCTATAAGTTCTTTAGATTTACCAAGTGGTGCTAATGATAAAATACTCTTATCTCCAGGTTCTTTAAAATTCCCATCAGCTGTTTTTAATTCTGTAGGATTAATTTCTTTAAACATCATATCCCATTCTTCAGAATTTAATTCATCTTTGATATCTATGAATTTTTTTAATTTTCTTTCCTTATCTCCAGCATCATTGTTATTAACAATTTCCACTTCTGGCTTATTAACTGAAGAATCCTTCGCATTATTTTTATCAGATTTATTGCCACAACTTACCGCTAATGCTAAAGTCATAAATCCTAACACAAATTTCTTTTTCAACTCCATCTTAGATTTCTCCTTTTAATTTTATTTTTTATTTATCTTTGATTACGCATATTATACAATATTTTTTTATTTTTGAATACTATTTTTTAATAATTTTAAAGAAAATTCTTTCTATTTATAGATAACATTCTTTATCCTTATATATAAAAATTCCGCTTGAATTTAAAAGGCCCTACTTATTAAAGCAAGACCTTTTAATTTGTTGCTCCCCTGCCAAGGAACCAAATTTTATATCATTTCTCTTACAATATCAATCAAAATTTATTATTTTTTTACATAAACAAATTTTTTCTCACTTGACATATCTTTATTGAAAACATACTCATTTAAAGTAATATCTTTCAAATTATTTATATTTGTAATTCGATTTTTTACAATATAGTTCAAAGTGAAACCACGCATCTTCTTTGAATTAGTACTAATTTGTTTCAATTTCCCATTCGTATCATTCCAAAATTCAAAATCAATTAAATTATCAGATTTTATCAATTTTGAGTACTCTTTTGACGCAAGATTTAAAATAATATCTTCTTTCTCAAAGTATTCATTTACACTATTTTTCCAAACTTCATAAAGTGATTTATTTTCAAAAATTGAATTTGTCATATCGAGCCGATATTCTTTAATATTAGTATACGGTGTTAAAATCCCATACAAAGCTGATAAAATTACTAAATGTGACTCCAAATATTCAAAATCTTCAATATCAAATGTATCAATTCCAATCGATTTGTACGCAACACCTGTATAACTTGCCAAAGCATTACCAATCTTCTCATTTTCATAATTTTGATAAAATTCTAACAATTTTTCTGCCTTATCTTTTTTTAATTTAAATTTTTTCTCAATTTCCTCTACAGAAAACATTCTAATTCGCTCAATAATTTTATTAGTGATATTTGGATAAAGAATTTCTGGATAAAAATCATTCTTCTTAATTGAAATATTTTTCAATTCAATTGGCAAATTATTAATTTTTTTAGTTTTACTCGGTGATATTATAATTTTCATAACTAAAATTCCTAAATCAATTCATCTGCATCTTCATCATCAAATTTAAAATCATCATCATGCAAATGAACAACTTCCAAGGCTAGTTGTTTCCACGTTTAATCCATTTAGCACAATTGGATTTACATTTTTTACTTCAAATTCTTCTTCAAATCCTAAATTCATAAGGGCCTTATTTGCATTGTAACGAATATACTCTTTTACATCTCCTGTAAGTCCAACATCTCCATACACTTCATCAGTATATCTGCTCTCATTTTCATACAATTCATAAAGCAACGTATTCAATTCGCTTCTTATTCCTTCTTTAGTTTCCTCATCAAACGAATTATACAATTCTTGGAACAACAATCCAACAAATACTCCATGAATCGATTCATCTGCAATAATTTTTTTAATTATATCACAACTTGCAACCATTTCTCCTTGTCCTGCAAGCCAAAGTGGTAAAAAGAACCCGCTATAGAATAAGTAAGTTTCCAAATAAACTGAAGCTGCCAAAGCCATTGCAATATCTCGTCTTGAAGCCTCAGGATTATTCATCTTTTGATAATAGCCATCAATTTTTTTAGCTTTGTATTGTAAATGAGGATTTTCTTGAACCCATTTGAAAGTTTCATTTATCTCTCTAGTCGATGCTACAGTTGTAAATATTGTCGAATAAGATTTCGCATGAATCGACTCCATCATACACATATAAGAAAGCACCGATCTATTTTGCAACGAATCAATATGGTCAATAATTTTAGGCATCCCAGTATGGCTTTGCAACGTATCAAGCATTGTAAGCCCTCCAAGTGCATGTAAATAAGCCAATTTCATTTCAGGTTTCAACGCATTCCAGCTATCAATATCCCTCGAAGGAACATACTCCGTATCAATCCAAAATTGTCTTATATTTTGCTCCCAAAAAGTTTCTACATAATCATTTTCAGGGGTATTCCAGTTTACTGCTTCGTATATTTTCTTTTCCATTTTTTATTTTTCCTTTCTTGATAAGTTTTTTTATCAATTTGCGTTCTCAATTAACCCTCATATTTTATTAATCAATTAGTTTATCACAATTTCAATTTCTATTTGTACCAATCTTTTGGAAAATCCATTTTATATAAAATATCATTTATATCTATAATGTCCTTTAGTTTAAATTCAAGTAACCTTAATAATTCTCGTAATTTTTTCGTTAGACTTTCATATTCTTCTTTTGATAAAAACAATTTAAGTCCCTCGTATATCGTAAATAATTTTTGTTTCTTATTATTTGTTATTCCCATAATATTATTTATATTTACAATATTTTTTGATGAGAAATCATACATTCTTTCATTATGTGCTGCTATGTTTCTAAATAATGAACTTGCACGTAAAAAAGTTTTTATGAAATTATTGTTTAAATTAGGTAAATTTGTGTACTCATTTTTATACAAATTTCTAAAATGGCTTATTATTTTATTTTGTATTCTATGCTCTAAAATCAAATAAAATCTGCTCATTTCTCCAAATGTAAAAAAATTAATTACTATCCAAAATGGTATGTTATCTTTTGTTGTACTATAATGCTTTATTATACTATTGCTTTTATTATTTCTTAAAAAATTTAGTTTTTTTACTAAATGTGAAATAAGATGTATATTTTCATTTCTAATTCCAACATAATAATTATTAAGTTCCAAATAACTTTCTTTATTTGTATAGCATTCCGAATAATAATATGCAATCGCCGTTTTAAAAACTCTTTCCAATTGTGTCAAAACATCAAAAAACAACATTCTCAAACTTTTATCAAAATCATACAACGCTTTCAAATGATTAAAATGAACTCCCAATTTATAAATATCATTTCCTTTTAAATCTTTTCCTTTTAAAAAAGGTTCTTTATAAAAATTTATGATGGAATAATAATTATACCTCATTAAATAATAAATTGTTTCATCATCAGTTTTTACCCGTAGTCTATCTCCATTTTCTCCATTTAAAATCTCAACTTGTTCCTTAAAAGTTTTAAATGGCTTGTCCATTCCCTTTCCCCCTTTTATCTCAAAAATGCAAAAAAGCCCTATCAAAATTGAAAGAGCTTTTTCTACAGTCTACAACAACGCACAATTAAGTGGGTTATTCTTGTAGTACGATCACTAAAACTATTATACTCTATATTTTGATATTTGTCAAATGTAAAAAACTTTTATTTTGCTTCGCTTTTTCTATAAAATAACATATACCTTTATTTAACTATTTATCCCAATCTCTTGGAAAATCCCTTTCTATTTCAGGATAATTCTCAATTCTCTTCTGATAGATTTTCTTTGGAATAATTCCTTTATTTTCTAAGTATTTTTCAAATTTTATTTTCGTATTTTCATCAAAATACCTATAATAAATCCAAAAAGTATTTTCAATGCTTTTTTCTATAAAATCAGTAAGTAATCTATAATCTGCCTTTGCCTGTGCAGTTTCCAATGCAGTATAATACTCTTCCCTTTCCTCATTTTGTATAACTGTAATAGGATAGCCATTTTTCATCAGTTCTAAATTCAGTAATAATCTTCCTGTTCTTCCATTACCGTCAATAAATGGATGAATCTTTTCAAAATCAGCATGAAAACAAGCAACCCTCATTATCAAATCATTGTCTTCACCACTATTGAATTTTTCAATCAATTCCGTCAACTTCTCTTCAACAAGATAGTAAGGCATCGTTTCAAATCAAGCACCCAAAATTTCATTATTACTTTTCTTAAACTTTCCTATATTCTCAATATCATCATTCAACACAAGAGCATTAAACTTTCTTATCAATCTCAGCGATAAAGATTCATTTGTTTTTATAACTTCCTTCAGAAAATTAAGAGCATATTCCTGTCCCTTTACTTCTTCATGCTCCTTCAAACTTTTCCCTTTCACAGTAACTTCATACTGAAGTATGATGTCAGTTTCTTTCAGAGTAAGAGTATTTCCTTCGATAGCATTTGAATTATAAATAAAATTTGTTTTAAGATTACTCTCCAGCTTTTTCAAAATCCCTTCATTCAAAGATCTTTCCAGCTCTAAAAATTCCTTAAAAATTTCAATCATAATAATTCTCCTGTTTTGAAAGATTAGATGTTTATGATGATTAATGCAAAAAAGCCCTATTAAAATTGAAAGAGCCTTTTCTACAATCTACAACAAAGCACAATTAAGTGGGTTATTCTTGTAGTACAATCACTAAAAATAGTGTACTTTATATTTTGATATTTATTAAATACAAAAAATTTATTCTTAATCACTATATACAACAGTTCAAATATCAGCTACAAAAAATCGAACTAATTTTAATATTTAATTTCTATTCTATTATAATACTATAATGTTTTTGATTATCTTTTTCTAATACTTTTACATTCCAAAATACATAAGGAGAAGGAAGTTTTAACATTAAATTTCTTAAAATACTATAATCATATTTTATATTTTCATTTTCTTGAGGAACAGTGTATCTTTCAACCGAGTATTCTACAAGTGCAAATCCAAAAATTTCAAAATTTTCAGCTATATGGCTACATAATTTACCCCAATATAAATATCCTTTTTTATGCCCACAATTACTTCTTAAAGATATTCTTTTATTACAGATAGAACATCTATAAGATTTTACTAAAAGTTCTCGACTAAAAAATTTTCTGTAAATAGTACGAAATAAAATTTCATATCCTGTAATCATTTTTTCAATAAAACATAGATTATATATATTTTTTTCAAATGATACATTTGGTTTTAATAAAATTAGATCTGTGTCTATTTCATCTAATAACAACCATGCTTCATAATAACTTTGTTTTTTCAAACTATTATACATTTCAAAATATTTTTTTTGTATTTGATAAATTTTTTCTAAACACCATATTTCGTTTAATAATTTTTCATTAAAATTAAAAGAAGCTTCTTTCTTAAGTTTTTTTATTTTACTATAAAATTCTTTATCATTAAATTCAAATTTATAGGTTAGTAAATACGTCTTTATTTCTCCTAATTTCCGCATGTTAGTCCTCGTTTTTATTAATTTTTTTTAGTATTTCTAACTTATCTATTTTTTCAAAGTTCTCTACAGTTCCTTTATAATTTATTTCTAGACTTTTTTTATCTTTTTCAACAATTATCTTACATTCTACCTCAACTTCTTCTGAACTCTTATTTTTTTTTTTAATTTATCTATTAAATAACTTGAAATTAAATTGATTGCAACAGGTAGTATAAAATCTTTTACTATAATAGTTGCAATTCTAATAATATTAGAATGTAATTCTAATTCATTAAATTCGTTATCTGAAATACAAATTTCAATACTTGTTCTATTATCTTCCCTTTCTTTAATATATTGAAAAAAATCTCTAGTTCCTTCAGGAAAATACACTATACCTTTATTTCTAAATCCTTTATTTGGTATTAATAAAAAATTTGAATTTTTTATTTCATTCTCATATTCTTTTGGAATATAATTTTCTTTAAACAATTCTTTAAACGTAACTTCTGTATTTTTAATTTTTAACATTTTACAAGCCTCCTGGTAATTTTATTTTTCTTCATTTTAAATAACATTTATACCGAGCAACTTATACACTCCTCAATCATAGCCTTTCTCGTTCTCGTATAATAAAGCGACTTCAACCCCAATCTATGTGCATAAATATAAAGTCTAGCCAAATCCCTAGTGCTATCTGTACTCTTCGTATACAAAATAGTCGAGATTCCTTGATCTACGTGTCTTTGGATTACAGAAATCAGTTTCAAGATATTTTTTTGATCCATATCGTAGGCTGATTTATAGAAGAAGAAGTTGTCATTTGTTAAGTATGGCATTGGATAGAATGTTGTACTATCTCCATATTCTCTAACTTCTATTGTGTCAACTACTGGCATTACTGAGGCTGTTGAGTTCATAATGTATGATGTTGATTGATTTGGAGCTATTGCCATTCTGTAGGCGTTGTAGACTCCGTGTTTCATTACTTGCTCTTTTAAGTTTGCCCAGTCTTCTTTTGTTGGGATGTAGATTCCTTCAAATAGTGATTTTACTTTTTCTGTTTGAGGCATGTATTCTTTTGTTACATATTTATTGAAATAATTTCCGTTGGCGTATTCAGATTTTTCAAAATCTTTGAATGTTTCGCCTCTTTCTTTTGCAATTTCCATTGATCTTTCTAATGAATAGAAATTAACCATCATAAAGAATACATTACAGAAATCAAGTGCTTCTTTGCTTTCATACATAATGAAATTTTTAGCTAAAAATCCATGTAAGTTCATTGCTCCAAGTCCTACAGAATGTAATTCCTCATTTGCTTTTTTTATTGTTGGAACAACATCAATGTTTGTTAAATCTGAAACCATTGTAAGTGAATCAATTGCAGCTTTTGTAGCTTCTTTTATTCTCTTATTTTCCATAACAGTTGCAATATTTAACGAACCTAAGTTACATGATATTCCTCTTCTTATCGTATCTTCTTCATAGTAAGCATTGATATCTGAAACTTCTGACAATTGCATTATTTCAGTACACAAATTTGAGAATTTAACTGATCCAATCTCTTTCAAGGCATGTTCTTTATTTGCATTATCTTTAAAAAACAAATAAGGGTATCCGCTTTCTTTTTGTGTTTGAGAAATTTTTACAAGAAGTTCTCTTGCGTTTATTTTTTTCTTTTTAACATTTGGATTATCAACTAATTTTTCGTACATTTCGTTCATATCCATTTCGTCCAAGTATTGTCCGTATTCTAAAAATACTGTGTGTGGATTAAATGTATAGCAAACTTCATCTTCCATTGCTAACTGCATAAATTTGTCTGGAACGATAACTCCGATTGATAGTGATTTTATTCTAATTTTTTCATCAACATTTATTTTTTTACTATCTAAAAATTCGTTAATGTCTGAATGAAATACATTCAAGTAAACTGCCCCGGCTCCAGCTCTTTGTCCCAATTGATTTGCATAAGAAAAAATATCTTCTAAAATTTTCATAATTGGCAAAACTCCAGAGGCCCTACCTTCTACACCTTTTATAGATTCACCTCTTGCTCTAATTTTAGACAAGTTAATCGCAACTCCTCCACCAATCGAAGACAATTTCATAGATGAGTCAAAAATGTATCCAATTCCACTTAAATTATCTCCCATTTCATCTAAAAAGCAAGAAACAAGTTCTCCTGATCTCTTTTTCCCAGAATTCAAAAAAGTAGGAGTAGCTGGTTGATACTCTTGATTTATTAACATCAAAGCATATTCTTTTGCCTTCTCAAAGTTCCCCTGTGCCAAATACAATGAAACAGCCGAAATTCTATCCTCATATCTCTCTAAAAATTTCTCTCCAGTATCATCCATCAACGCATAACTTTGATAAAATTTCGAAGCACTCATAAATGAAGCGAATCTAAATTTCTTATCATAAACCATTTTAAAAAGCTCTTTAATTTCATCATGACTATACATTTGATAAAAATCGATATAATAGTCATTTTTTATTAAATATCTCATTTTTTCTTCTAAATTATGAAAAAATACAGTATTTTTATTTACATAATCCACAAAATATGAATAAACAGCCTCTTTATCCTTTTCAAGCTGAAAATCTTCACCTTTTTTAACCATTATTTCATTATTTAAGTATATCCACTTTTTAGCTCTGTTATCAACCATTTTTTACCTATTCTCCTTACGCTCTTAATTTACTTTAAATTTTTGTTATATTCTTGAATTTATACTAATTTTTTTCAACATATTCAATAAAGTGCTCTACTTCAACATGCGTTCCCGATAACTCAAATTTCATACAAACTGGAATTCCATATTTTTCACTCATTTTATCAGCTGCTACTGCAAAAAAAACACCCCAGTTCATATTCCCGCTAGAACTTATTGATTTTATATATTTACTATTTTTCTCTAAAAATTCACTCGTTGGGATTGGAGTTTCTCCAATTTTAGTTGTAAATGTTAATAAATGACCTTCTTCATCCACTTTCATCTCAGAATCAATTTTCACAAATTTCCAGTCTGGTCTTTCTTTTTTCACCTTATTTACAAATCGTTGAACATTCCCAGTTTTTGAATCGTAATATATAACCATAATTTATATCATCTCTTTTCGTGAATAATTTATAATTAATCTAATTCTGCTTCTGCCAAAAGTTCATTCAATTCTTCTACTTTAAATCCCATACTTCTTTTAATTTCAGTTTCACCGTCAACTAAAACAACAGTTGGAACTGTTCTTACTCTATATTTCATAGCCATTTCAGGATTATCAAAAGCATTCACTCTTTCATAGCTAACACCTTTTTTATCTAAAAATTCCGATACCATCGCACACGGATTACAATCATTTTTTTCAAATTTAATTAATTTTTTCATCTAAAACACTTCCTTTTACTAAATCTATTAATTTTAACTAAAAAAACACAATATCTTGTGTTTTCTTCAAAAATCTTTTCTCATATGTAGTATACTTCTATTTTAGAATTTTTTCAATTAGAATTTAATTAAAAAAAAATTAAGTACTATCTAAAAAAATTTTTTTGTCGATAAAATAAGGAATTTTTGATTAAATATATTTTATATATTTGACATTGTTTTTTTTATATTTTTTAGTAATTATTATTATTTATAGCTAAATTATTAAAATATATTGTTAAATGTATATACACATGACTATTTTTATGATAAAATAATTCTGATAATTTTAATTTGTAAAAAGGAGAGATTACATTATTTATGTTAAAAGAAAAAAAATATATTGAATCATATAATTTGTTACAACAAGATTTAAAAAATCGAATTCTATTGCTAGATGGAGCAATGGGAACAATGTTACAACAAGAAAATTTAACTGCTGAAGATTTCGGTGGAGAAAAATATGAAGGTTGTAATGATTATCTTGTGTTACAAAGACCGGAAATTATAAAAAATATACATAAACAATATTTAAAGGCTGGAAGTGATATTATTGAAACTAACACTTTTGGAGCGTTGGATATTGTATTAAAAGATTACGATTTGGAAGATAAAGTTTTTGAAATGAATAAAACTGCGGCTGAAATTGCTAGAAAAGCGATTAATGAGTATAAAGCTGAAAATCCAAATGAAATTAGAAATTTATATGTGGCTGGAGCTTTAGGGCCTTCAAATAAATCTATCAGCGTTACAGGTGGAGTTACTTTTGAAGAATTGATACATTCTTATTATACTGCAGTTTCAGGACTTTTAGCTGGAGGTGTTGATTTAATTCTATTTGAAACAATACAAGATACTAGAAACTTGAAAGCTGCATATTTAGGGTTGGAAAAGGCAATGGATGAAAATTATTATGTTCCATTGATGTTATCGTTTACGATTGAAAGTACTGGGACTACTCTTGCTGGGCAAACGGCAGATGCATTCTATTATGCTGTTCATCATATGAATCCACTTTCTGTAGGATTGAACTGTGCAACTGGACCTGAATTTATGACACAATTTTTGAAAAAATTAAATGAAGTGTCAAATACATATATTTCTGTATATCCTAATGCTGGACTTCCAAACGAAGAAGGTCAATACGAAGAAACTCCAAGCACATTGGCAGCTAAAATAGAACCTTTCTTCCAAAATAAATTTTTAAATATTGTTGGAGGTTGTTGTGGAACTACTCCTGCGTTTATAAAAGCGATTAAAGATAAAAGTATTGGGTATGATCCTAGAGTTATCGATAAAAATAAAAATGAGAATGCTGTTACAGGGTTGATTACTTTGGAAGTGCCAAAAGATAGACCAATTTATGTTGGAGAAAGAACAAATGTTATTGGTTCTCGTATTTTCAAAAATTTAATTGCTAATGAAAAATTTGATGAAGCAACAGAAGTTGCTAGATTGCAAATTAAAGGGGATGCAGATGTAATTGATGTTTGTCTTGCAAATCCTGATAGAGATGAAATTAGCGATATGAAAAATTTCTTGGAAAAAGTTTCAAAATTTGCAAAAGTACCTATAATGTTGGATTCTACGGATATTAACGTAATTCGTGAAGGGCTTACTTATCTTCAAGGGAAAGGAATTATAAATTCAATCAATTTAGAAGACGGAGAAAAGAAATTTGAAAAAATGGCAAAATTAATTAAAGATTTTGGAGCAGCTGTCGTTGTTGGATTGATTGATGAGGAAGGAATGGCTGTTTCGCTTGAGAAAAAAATTAAAGTTGCTAGAAGAAGTTATGAGTTATTAACTAAGAAATATGGAATTGATGAGAGAGATATTATATTTGATACTCTTGTATTCCCAGTTGCGACAGGTGATCAAAAATATATTGGATCTGCTACTGCTACGATTGAAGCGATTAGAGAGATAAAAAAAGAAATGCCAAATGTAAAAACTATTTTAGGAGTAAGTAATATTTCGTTTGGACTTCCAATTGCAGGTCGTGAAGTGTTGAATACTTATTACATGAACAAGGCTTATGAAGCTGGACTTGATTTTGCGATTGTTAATACTGAGAAAATTATTCCAATGGATGAAATTTCTGATAAAGAAAAAAAATTATCGGAAGAGTTGCTATTTAATACGAATGATGACACAGTTGCTAATTTTGTAGCTTTTTATCGTGAGAAAAAAGGTTCTGTTAAAAAGAAATTAGATGATGATAAAATGACGCCTGAAGAAAAAGTTGCAAATCTTGTTGTTGAAGGAAGTAAAAAGGATTTGAATGCTTTATTGGATATATTGTTACAAAAATATTCCCCATTAGAGATAATTAACGGGCCTTTGATGACTGGAATGGATGAAGTTGGAAAATTATTTAATAATAACGATTTGATTGTTGCTGAAGTATTACAAAGTGCTGAAGTTATGAAGGCTTCTGTTTCGTATTTGGAGCAATTTATGGAAAAAACAGAGTCTTCAAGTAAAGGTAAAGTTATAATGGCAACTGTTAAAGGTGACGTTCATGATATTGGGAAAAACCTTGTTGGAATTATCATCGGAAATAACGGATATGACGTACTTGATTTGGGAATTAATACACCTGCTGAAAAAATTAGAGAAGCTGTAATCAATGAGAAAGCTGACTTTTTAGGACTTTCAGGATTATTAGTAAAATCTGCGTCTGAAATGGTAAATACTGTAGCTGTTTTAAGAGAAGCTGGAATTGATATCCCTATATTTGTTGGTGGTGCTGCACTTACTGAAAAATTCACAATTAATAAAATTGAGCCATCATACAAAAATAACATTGTTATTTACTCAAAAGATGCGATGACGGCTCTATCAGATTTGAATAAAATGATTGTTCCTGAAAAATTTGAAGAGTTTAAAGAATATTTACAAAAGAGAAGGGATTTATTGTTAATTAAAGACGAAAAAGCATTGGAGAATTTAAAAGTGAAACCGACAGTTAGTGACATTAAAGATAAAGACGGAACTTTTGATTTTTCTAAAGTAAAATTACCTGAATATAATTTTGAGAAAATTTATAAGCCGACTACTTTGAATAAGCAAATTATTACAAACATTAAGGCTAAAGATGTTTTTAAATATATTAATTTACAAATGTTAATTGGAAAGCATTTGGGAATGAAGTGGATTGTAACTGATATGCTTGAAAAACAGGATCCTAGAGCAGTTAAATTGTATAATGAAATTGTGGATATTATTAATCATGGTGATGATTATTTTGATATTAAAGCAATTTATAAATTCTTTCCTAGTAGAAAGTCTAAAGATGGGAAAATTGAAATTCTTTCAGATGATTTATCAACAGTTTTAGAAACTTTTGATTTCCCAAGACAAAAATGGGGACAATATTTATCATTGAATGATTATGTTTCTCCTGAAGGAATTGATTATATTGGATTCTTTGTGGCAACTGCTGGAGAAAAATCAAGAATCGTTTCAAACGAAATGAAAGAAAAAGGTGAATTTTATAGAGGGCATATTGTAAACTCTATCGGTCTTGAATTAGCTGAAGCTACTTCTGAATATGTGCATCAATTAATGAGAAAAGAAGTTGGAATTATTGATAAAGATATAAATATAGAAGATATTTTGAAAGCACAATATCAAGGAAATCGTTATTCATTTGGATATCCAGCTTGTCCAGATTTAGAAGATCAAGATAAATTATTTAGATTATTAAAACCAGAAAGATTTGGAATTAGACTAACTGAGGAACATATGATGTATCCAGAAGCTACGGTTAGTGCGATTGTTTTCTCACAACCATTCTGTAAATACTTTAATATGTAAATATATTATAAAAAGAGGCTTTCGGGCCTCTTCTTTTATTTTCATATGTTAATTTTTTATAATATCAACTTCAATATGTTCTATACAACATTTTTCAATATGAATTTATTTTCTCACAATAAATAATTTACCATCACCACTATACTCAACAATAAAAAGTTCACTTAAATCAGTAATATTATATTTTGCCAATTCTTCCTTCAACCAATTATCATCTTTTCCAATATGTTTCAAGTTATCCTCTTGTATATTCCCTTCAGAAACCAATAAATTTGAATAACCGCCTTCACCTTTTTTTATAACGATAAGTTGTCCATTTGATTCCATAAAAGCTTCTTCTATATCTGATATTTGCGTAACACCTTTTGTTCTCAACTTTGTGTAAAAATCAGGAATTGAAAGTGTCGCTTGTGCAAAATTTTCTGTTAGCATTTTTCCATCTCTTATTAAGTACACAACTTGTCCATCTATCATTTTTTTTACGCTTTTATTTGTATTTTTTAGAAAATCAGTTATTGTCATTAGAAGTCCCCATATTAAAAGAACTATTAAAAATTGAATTATTGATATATTTGGACTATAAATTACACCACCGATAATTCCCCCAAGGACATAATTACCTATTTGATCTTCTGTTGATGTTGGTGCCAGTTGGCTACGTCCATTTAAATTCATAAACAAAACTAATGCAATAAATCCAATTGTAAGTTTTATTGCAACAAGAATTATAAAATCCAAAATTACATCATCTTCCTTTCTTTTATATTTTTTATTTCTATTCAAATGCTATTATTCTTTAAGCATCTTAACTTCATCCACATAAGGAACTGTCATTTGTTCAACTAATATATTGTTCCCTACCCAGTGAATTTGATAAAATTTATCTTTTATCTTATAAACAGTATCCTCTGTTATTTCAGGCGTATTTATAAAAATATCCTCTTCATTAACTTTAAACTTTTCAGACAATTTTTTAATTACACTCGCTGAATTTTTATAAACTTTTTCTTCATTATTTTTCGCTCTATAATTATCATAATGATATAATGCAAATAAGAAAATAAACATCAATCCAAGCAAACTAAGCTGTTTATCTCTAAGTGAAATGCTTCCTTTAAACCATTTCCAAAATGCAAATAATATAAACGCTATTACTAAAATAATTACAACAAGAAAAAATTTATCCGTTACAAATTTTTGGTTTTCTAAATAATTAAAATTATAAAATTCCATATTTTAGTACTCATCTCCTTTCTAAATCATTTTCTTTATCGAAAATTTGTTAACTTTCGTAATTATACAATAGAAAGAAATTTTTTTCAAACATTTTTTCAATATTTTTAGACTTTAAACAACAATCTCAAAAGCCCTAAAATTAATAAGTGCACAGGATAAAATGAATAATTTAAAATTTTATTTTGTTTTCCTCTTTCTCCGTTATAGGTAAGTGTCAATCCAAATCCTAACAAAGCCCAAGGTGTTTTAATAAGCGAAAGATATCCTCCAATAATTGCAAATATTGGATTATTACGAAAAATATAGAAAAAATACCCTATCAGAATTCCGTGCCATTCGTAGTCCAATCCCCAAATCATTGATAACAAACAAGTCCCTGCAACAATTACTATCGAAATAGGATACCAAAATATTTTTGTTGGTACTTTTAATTCATCAATAATCCAAATCATAACTAATGTTAAAGCCAATGTAAACATCACATTATTTGAATATGGTTGAAAAATAACTGCTGATTGACATAAATCAAATGGAATTTCAGAAATAATCCCAAAAATAATTAAATATAAAAGATATCTTAATCTATTTCTAGTTTTAAAAAATCCTTCCACAAGAAAAAACATAAAAAGTGGAAACGCAATTCTTCCAAAAATGTCAAATAAATCACTTAAAAAATCCAAAAATCCTTTTCCCGTTAGCATAGGATAAATCAGAGCTTTATTTACATGATCAACTAACATTGATAAAAAAGCAATATACTTCAATTGAGCTCCAGAAAAAATTTTAATATTATTAAATTTATCATCTTTTCCAAAATTTGAATTCATTTTCATAAACCTACCTCCTTAAAATTTATAAATAAAATAAATTTTATAAAGTATTTATACACTCGCCATTAAAACTACTTTTAAACTATTCTTTTTAGCATCAAACTCTGGATTAATAATAACTCCCCAAATTAATGTTGCATTCTGATCCTTTACATATGACAAAATATTACTTATAATATTTTTTATCACAACTAACGAAATATCATTACCACCCGTTATATTTAAAAGTATTTTCTTTGAATCCTCCAATTGCCCTTCAAATAAATTATTTTGAAGTAATTGCTCAACAATTGAATTTTCTGCATTTTCACCATAACTTTCACCCAATCGAATGACAATATCCTTAGAATTTTCCAAAACAACCTTTATGTCACGCAAATCTAAATTCACAAAACCTACTTTTGTAACAGTGTTTATAATACTTTCAATCCCTTCTTTTATCAAAAAATTAGCTTCATCATACGCTTCTTGCAACGAAAGTTTTTTATCAATGTGATTATATAGCTTTTCATTAGGAACTATTATCAAACTATTTGTATTTTTTCTAATTTTCTCAACTCCCATACTTGCTATCTTCAACTTCTCAAATCCTTCTGAGTAAAACGGTTTTGCAATAATTGATATCGTAAAAATTTTCATTTTTTTAGCAATTTCAACTATTGCAGGTGCAATTCCACTTCCTGTAGAACCTCCCATACCAGAAATTATAAATAAAATATCCGTTCCTTTAAGCAATTCTTCAAATTGATCATAACATTTCAAGGCAGCTTCTTCAGCTTGAGTCCAAGTACAATTTTTTACACCTGTATCCAAAAATACTTTTCGTTCAGCTTTACAACCATTATGTGCTTCAACATCCGTATCAATACTTAAATATTCAACATTATTAGCTTCATTTTCTAAAATATAATTCACAAAATTAATTCCCATTCCACCAACGCCAATCGCTTTGATATTTACTTTATTCAAAATATTCTCCATACTTTTGCTGTATTTCTAAAATATTCTTTAGGACAGCTCTCCTTTCTTTAACTTTTAAATCAATTATAAATCGATCTAATCACTAATAGATTTAAATATATTTTATCAAATTTAGACCGCTTTTGTAAATACTAATATTCTTTTAAATTCCATAAAATTTAAACAAATTAAATACTTTTTTAAAAATTTAAAAACAGTATATTTCTGTATCAAAAAAGATATGTCTTTATCTTATAAAAACATATCTTTCTTTATTTAAATATTACCTAGTTAAACTCTATTTTAACGCTGCTAATCCAGCTAAGTTAATAAAATTCCAAGGTTTATTATAATGTGGTTGGAAGAAAAAGTCTACAAATGCCAAATCATCAATAGTCATATGATTTTGAATACACACTGATAACGTATTAATTGATTGTGTTAAATCAACTTTTGAATTCAATTGTGCACCCAATACAATTCTCGTATATTTATCAAAAACAACTTTTAAAGTTACTTTTTCATAAGTTGGCATAAACTCAGGTCTGTAATTATCAGTCACAATCACAGTTTCAATTTCAAGATCCAAACTTCTAGCCAACGCTTCTGTTATTCCAGTAGCCGCCATATTATTTTCATAAATTTTAATTCCAGAAGTTCCTTGAGTTCCTAGCGATTTAGCCTTATTTTCAACTAAATTCAATCCTGCCAAAGTTCCCATTCTAACTGCATTTGTCGCAAGTGGAATATATCTTTCCATATTCAAAGGATTATAAAATACCGAACAGCAATCTCCAGCCGCCATTACATCCTTATCACTTGTTCTCATATATTCATCAACTTTAATTGCACCATTTGGCAACATTTCCAATTGACCTTTAAATAAAGCTGTATTTGGCACGAATCCAATACACATAATTATCATATCTGTTTTATACTCATTTTTATCTGTAATAATCTTCGATACTTTTCCATTTGTACCTTCAATTTTAACAACTTTTTCTCCAGTCGCAAGAACAATCCCTTTTTCTCTAAATGATTCTTCCGCAACATCAGTAAATTCCTTATCAAAATATTTACTCAAAATTCTATCTTCAGCATCTACTAAAATTACTTCTTTCCCATTATCTCTAAACGCTTCAACTAATTCTACACCAATATATCCTGCTCCAACAACGACAACTCTTTTAACAGATTTACTTCTTTCAATAATCTCATTAGCATGATTATAATTTTTACACAACAATACATTTTCCAAATCAATTCCTTCAATATTTCTAGGAATAATAGGCCATGACCCAGATGTTATAATCAATTTATCAAATGTCTCATCAAAAACTTCTCCAGTTTCTAAATTCTCAACTGTTAATTTTTTCCCTTTTATATCCACATTTTTCACATCATGTTTCATTTTAGTATTTACACCTAATGATTTTAATTCCTCAGGTGATGAATAAAACAATCCTTTAGGATCACTAACAACTCCACCTACATATAATGCAATTCCACAAGATAAAAATGAAATATTATCATTTCTCTCAAAAACTGTTACCTCAGCATCAGGATTTAATGCTCTTAAATTTTTAATTGCAGCCGTTCCAGCATGCGTACATCCAATTACTACTACTTTCATGAAAACCTCTCCTACTAAGTTATTTTTTTCTTTTGATTAAATACAACTAATTTATATTATAATAATCTGTATAATTAAGATTAACTAAATATCGGAAAATGACTGTTACTATTTATAGCCATTATTAATCATAATAGTATTAAAATAATAACAACCATATTTTCCCAATAAAATTATTTATATCTATTTTCATTTTGTTATCGAAATTTTTAAATTGTAATATTCATAATAGTAAAAGTAAAATACTATTTAATTTATAATCTTTACAATATTAAATTATTTCCATATATATTATACCTGTAAAATACAAAAAAGAAAAGTTAAAATTTTTAGTCATTTTCAATATTTTCCATAAGTTTTATTAATGTTTCAGAATTAGCTTTTGGATGATTTATTTCTCTTTTCCAAAATTTACTTCCTCTAACCCCGTGAAATAAGCCTTGCGTATGCATCAAAAATAAATGAGGTCTAATTCCTTTCTCTTCTAATTTTTTACTATACTCAATTATTTTTTCAATAATTTCTTTACGAGAAATATTTATATCATTACCATAATATTTACCAAATTCAGTTAAAATCATCGGATTATCATAAATTTCTCTTCCAAGCATAACTGAATCTACATGTTTCAAATGTTCATCAATTTGTTCAATAGTTTTTATTCCACCATTAATTTCTATATGTAAATTAGGTTTATCCTTCTTTAATCTATAAACTTCCTCATGTCTCAATGGTGGAATCTCACGATTTTGTTTTGGATCTAATCCTGCTAAAATCGCTATTCTAGAGTGGACAATAAATTTATTAACTCCTGCTTTTTCTGTTACATTTACAAAATTAAGCATATCTTCATATTTATCAATTATTGTTCTTTCAAAACTATCAGGCAATACTTTTTCCCCGTCAATTCCAATCCTGTGCTTTATCGAAATTGGTTTTTTTGTAGTTTTTTTCATTGCAGTAACAATATCTCCAACCAATTCAGGAAATGCCATCAAATAAGCTCCCATCATATTTCCAGAAACTCTATCAGAAGGACAACCTACATTTAAATTAATTTCATCATAATTATACTCTTCGGCTCTCTTTACAGCTTCAAAAGCTTCCTTAGGATTAGTAGCTGCTATCTGCAATACAATTGGATGTTGAATTTCTTCAAAACCTAATAAATATTCTAAATCTCCATTAATAATCGCTTGTGCAGTAATCATCTCTGTATAAAGTTGAACGTCTTTATTTATCATTCTCACAAAATTCCTAAAGTGCCTATCTGTTTTATCCACCATCGGTGCAACACTTATAACATTTTTCAAACTTATCACTCCATATTTATATTTTATTTTTTATAATATTTCATAGCCTCTGGCAAATATTTTTTCAATGCTTCAATCCGTTTTTCTGTATTAGGATGTGTCGATAAAATTTCAACTGATCTTCCACCTTTTTCAGCAGCCAGCATTCTTTCTTCAGCTTTTATCGCATCTTCAGGATTATACCCCGCCATAGCCATAAAAATCATTCCATATTTATCTGCTTCGTACTCTTGAGTTCTATTAAATTTCAAAAGTCCAATAGACAATCCATCACTTACAATAGAAGAAATCACGTTTCCACCAGTAAATACATCAGTTATAGTTGAAGCAACTCCAGCAGCAAGTCTTCCACTTTCACCTTCAGCATGATGTCCACCAATCACGTGACCTATTTCGTGTCCCATTACAAATGCAATTCCAGAATCAGTTTGCAACACTGGCATAATTCCCGTATAAAAAGCTATTTTCCCACCAGGCATTGCAAATGCATTAATTTCATTACTTTTTATCAAGTTAAATTCCCATTGAAGACTATCAACCTTTTTAGATAATCCATTCTCTCTCAAATAAGTTTCAACCGCAGTCGCCATTCTATTTCCAATATTTTTCAATCTTCTTCCATCTGGTGTATTATTGACAACTAATCCTTTATTACTAGCTTCGTTAATAAATTGTCTATATTGACTAACTGACGAATCTACAACACTCTCATCACTTACCAATTTTAATTGTCTTCTCCCAGTTAAAGGTGCTACAGTACAGCTAGAAAGTACCAACATCCCCGCTAAAATTATTAATAATTTTTTAGATTTTTTCATTTATATTTACCTCCAATAAATCTTTAGTATGAATTCTAATTTATATAGGTTGTTATTATAGCATATTTTCTTTAGAATTTTATCAGAAATTTAAAATTATTGTATTATCTCATTTTATATTCATTGCTTCTATTGTTAACTAGTTATTAATTATCAAATAGGATATTTTATGGTATATTTAAAAATTTTCTCTCTTTTAAAGTCCGATAATATTTATATTAATTTATAAAAGTTTATTCTATCTTTAGAGTTGCTTTTAGATATTTCAAAATATTTATAAAAAAATTTCTATTTTCTTTAAAATTTTCAATTGTAATATTTTGCTTTTTTTGGTAAAATTGATATGTAAAAAATTAATTTTAAAAGAAAGGATTTGAAATGGAAGATAATAAACATCAATCAGTGAGTTTTAATACGATAGTAAAAATTATTTATAAAAATATCTCTTTTATTATAATCGTTACAGTGATAACAACTGTTTTAGCGGCTTTATTTGCTTTTACTAACAAATCATACAAAACTGAAATAAATCTATATGGTAATGACAAGGTTTTAACTGAGATTGGAGAAGATTCTCAATATTCATTAAATTCTTTTGATTTTTATCTATTTTTAAAAGATCATTCGAAAGTTTTATCTTATGCAAAATTGCCT
>QWCT01000549.1_pt1 | contig 23904 bp, 10 predicted proteins | sample 1972681 | NCBI WGS metagenome assembly QWCT01 (sample SAMN09866701, study PRJNA288562) | Human oral metagenome isolate pre3_saliva, whole genome shotgun sequencing... | isolation source: mouth | host: Homo sapiens | place: USA: California | reverse complement strand
TTTATGGCGGTCTTTTTAAGCCATATTTTTAGCTTTTATTGTATTTGGCTGGTGTCTATACTGCATTTATTTTTGTTCTATCATACCAGAAGAGAGAATAAAAAAGAGTGAAACGAGATATCGCACGCTTCGCGAGCGATACTCGTTATGAATAAAGAAGGGAGAGAAAAGAATGAATCAATGGGAAATTGACGGAAAAACAAGATTCTACGGCCTGCTCGGTAATCCTGTTTCACATAGCCTTTCTCCCTTTATTCATAATGAGGGATTTCGGCGACTCTCCCTGAATGCTCGTTATCTTGCCTTTGCTGTGAAAGAGGAGGATCTGGAAAGCACATTGTCCGCTCTTCGGAAAATGGACGTGGGAGGGCTTAACTTAACGATGCCTCTGAAAGAGGCGGTACTTCCGCTTTGCGACAGCCTGTCTAAAGAGGCGAGGCTCTCTTCCTCTGTCAATACTCTTGTTTTTTCGGAAAATGGCAAAATGACAGGTTGCAGTACGGACGGAATCGGTTTCTTCCGTGCTTTGGAATCGGAGAATGGCGCCGTGAATGGAAAGAAGCTCTGTCTTATGGGACTCGGCGGTGCCGGAAAAGCAATTCTCTCCCGAGCAGTCTATACCGAAATTTCGGAAATTCGGCTTTTGCAAAGAGCTTCGTCCATCGAAAAAAACAGAGCCTTTATCGAAAGGGTCAAAGAAGAAACAGGGAAAAAGATATTACTCGGATCCTATGAAGAAAATCTCGCGGAATTTCTGGAGAAAAGCGATATCCTTGTCAATTCTACAAATGTAGGAATGGGGGCGGAGGCTTCTCTCATTCCGGATAGAAAACTCCTTCATAAGGGGATGTTTGTTGCCGACTGCATTTATCATCCCTTCGAAACGAAGTTGCTTTCGCAGGCAAAGGAAGAAGGACAAAGCTACATGAACGGTCTCCCTATGCTTTTTTATCAGGCTGCGGAGGCCTTTAGACTTTGGACAGGGAAGAGATTTCCGGAAGAGGAAGTATTGGAAGAATTGAGGAAAAAAATAGAAGAATAATGTAATGGAATTGAATGCAATGGATTTGACTTCAAAATAGATATTATTAAGGTGAAATGCTGTATATGCAAACATCATAAATATGGAATAAAGGATAAAATGTAAGTTCTATTTATAACTGCCAAGACAAGTAGTATACTTAAATTAATATACTGTGACGATTCAGGGAGAGATAATTGCAGTAAAATTAGGGGATTATCATAGTATATCTTCTCTTTATATATTATTTTTTATAAATAGTGTAGTGTGACAGGTGAGAAATGGATAAAGTTGAAAGAGTTATTAAAGAGCAAGGACCAATGCTGTCAGGTGATTTAGCAATAATCTTGGAAAAACAGTATAACATGAGTAATGATGCTGCGAGAAAAGCAATTTCTAGAGCGAAGTCACCTGTTCAAAAACTAAAATTTTTTCCGTTCAATAAGAATCAGGTTTTTTGTTATATTGAGTCACAGTATAAGAGTCCATCATATAAAAATAAATTATACGAGTCGTTAAAAAATAAATCAGTAGCGGTTTCATTAATACTGCGTGCGCTCGAAAATTCAAATTACATAATGAATAAAGAAATGCTTCCAATATACTCTAAATCACCTGTAGAAAATATAAAGGGACATCGTGGCTTTCAAAGAATAATATCAGATTTATGTAAAGAGGGTATAGTTTTTGAAGTTGAAGATGAGTATTACGCTATTTCTTCCGAGTATTGTTCAGATAGTAGGTATGATTTATCTTACTCTAAAAGTGTGGAACAGATTACCAAAATTGTAGTTAATGATTTTTTAGAATGGGCACGAAAATTGAATATAATTGCATATAATTCAATCAAAGTCATTCCTCAAAAGGCTATATTTGCTCATTTTCAATGGGGAGCTACAGCCCCTTCGTATATTACCCCGCTATATGATTATAAAAAAAATAAGCCAGGATTTGTGGTGGTGGATGCTGTTTATAAACAGATATGTGAAGTAGAAGATGTAAGATTCTTTATAGAAAAGCTAAATGTTATTCGCAATTTTAAGGGATTAGCAAACATTACGCCTATTCTGTTGACAAATTATATGACAAATGATGCCTTAAACTATTTAAAAGATAATAAAGTAATAATCGGAATTTTATCAAATGTATTTGATAAAAAATATTCTGATACTCTCATGAATCTTTTTGAAGTATTACACAAAGCTACAAGAATAATTATAACAACACCACAAAAAATAGAATCTCTTATAGATGAGATAGCTAAGAATGAGGGCAGATTTAACAATGTTATGGGAACATTGTTTGAGTGCATGGTTGGGTTATTCTTCCACAGGCTAGGTACAAACTATTTAGAGGTGAACAAGCTTGTTCCTAATAATAAAGGTGGTATGTATGAGATGGATATTTTAGCTGATAGAGATGGGAAAATAATTGTTGTGGAATGTAAAGCATATAAATATCCAATTGATAAAGAGTACATAGAAAAATGGATTTCAGTGAGAATTCCAGTTTTTAGACATTTTTTGAATGAAATATATCCAACTAAAGAACTTGAGTTTTCAATTTGGTCACTAGGAGGATTTAACGATCAAGCTCTAGAATTATTGAATCATCATAAAAATAGTACTAAAAAATATCAATTAAATTTTTTGGATAAAGAAGGGGTGCATTCTTTTGCTAAAGAAAAAAAGGACCACTTGTTCTGTAAACAACTCATGGAACACTTTAGAGAATATGGAAAAATAAATAGTTAAGTATTTTACTTAAGAGCAAATTTTAGAGTGTATAAGAATAGATAAAAAAACTACTGAATATGAGGTATTTTTTTATCTATTATAATTAATATACATCTTAAAAAGAATCCTAAAAAGAGTAAAACCCAGACTAAAATATTTACTAAACTTATTGACTCATTACTGGTAAAATGATAACCTACTTTATAGTAAAAGATGCGTGAACAAGATACTTTTTATAGGTAGGGTAATCATATGGAAAGAATAAAGAAGCAGTGGGAAAATGAAGAGCTGATGATGATTGGCAGAAGAGAAGCAGTGGCGGATTTTCACCATACCGGAGAGTTCGAGAAGGACATTTTCCTAAACGGGGAATGGAGCTTCCTTTATCTTGAAGCACCGGAGTTCTCTCCCGAGCATGTTTTTGCCGAAGATTATGCGGATCAGGAATGGAAGAAGCTTCCTGTACCGTCTTGCTGGCAGTGCTATGGCTATGGAAAAAAGCACTATACGGATGTATGGTATCTTTTTCCCATCAACCCTCCCTTTGTCCCTTCTGAAAATCCTTGCGGAATTTACAGGAGGAGCTTTCATCTGGAGAAAAAAGAGGAAGGGAAGCAGTATCTCCTTCGTTTTGACGGGGTAAGCAGTGCCTTTGATGTTTGGGTAAATGGAAAACACTTGGGATACAGTAAGGTTAGTCGCTTGGGCTCAATCTTTGATGCTTCGGCTTTTCTTCGTGAAGGAGAAAATCGAATTTGTGTAAGAGTATATCAGTGGTCGGATGCTAGCTATTTGGAGTGCCAAGATATGTGGTGGTTTTCGGGCATTTTTCGTGATGTAAAATTGCTTGTCGTGCCGAAAAAGGGTATCGAGGATGTAGTGCTTTATGCGGATTACCTGCATGAGAGCGGAGCAGGAAGGCTCAGACTGCATCTTGATTTAGGAAAAGCGGAAGTCGCTATGGAAGAGGACGGCAGTTCGGAAGAGAAGAGTGGCTCACAGAAGGACTGTAGTTTGCAGAAGGACTGTGGATCTATTACCGTTTCACTAAAAGATAAGACGGAGAGGCTGCTCTTCCAAGAAAAGTTGAATTGCAAGAAAGCAGAAGACGGAACATTGCAGGGAGGCTTTGTAAAAAAACTGGATTCCGTTCGCCCCTGGAGTGCAGAAGAACCCTATCTTTACAAGCTGGAACTTGCGCTAGAGAAAAAGGGAAATCGGATAGACGAAGTAGAACAGTTTATCGGATTCCGGACTATCGAAGTAAAGGGTGAGAATTTCTTCCTGAATGGAAAAACTATTTTACTAAATGGGGTAAATATGCATGATTTCTCTCCGACCGGAGGTTTAACGGTAAAGAGAGAAGAGGTAGAGCAGGATTTGCTTCGCATGAAGCGTTGCAACATCAATGCAATCCGTTGCTCTCATTATCCGAAGGTAAGCTGGTTCTACTCTCTTTGTGATGAGTACGGATTTTATGTGATTGATGAAGCGGATCTGGAAACCCACGGTTTTGAGTGGATTCAGAGATACGAGTGGTTAAATGATCTTCCAAGCTGGGAAGCGGCTTTCTGCGACCGTGCGGTAAGAATGGTAAAAGAGCATAGGAATCACCCGTCTATCATTATGTGGTCTCTTGGGAATGAGTCATCAATCGGAGAAAATTTCGTAAAAATGGCCGAGTCCATTCGCGCTTTGGACAGATCTCGACTGATTCATTATGAAAGTGATGCCAAGGCGGATATTGCGGATGTGTATTCTACGATGTATACGCGCCTTGACGGCATGGTAAAAATCGCGGAAGGAAATGACGCACACGGAAAGCCCCATATTCTCTGTGAATATGGCCACAGCATGGGAAATGGACCCGGAAACTTAAGAGAGTATCAGGATCTCTTTGAAAAATATTCTCGCTTGCAGGGCGGATTCATCTGGGAGTGGTATGACCAAGGACTAAAGGACAAAGGAGAAGACGGACAGACCATTTACTGCTACGGCGGAGACTATGGAGACGAACCCAATAACGAGAACTTCTGTATCGACGGTCTATTGCGTCCGGACGGAGAGCTTTCCACGGGGCTTTTGAACTACAAACAGGTTATTGCACCGCTGGTTCTAAAGGTAGTGAATAGGGAAGAGGGAGAATTTGCACTTCGGAGTAAACGATATTTTAAAGACAGCAGTGATACTGTTTTAGAATACAGAATCTGGAGTGGAGAAAGAACCCTTCTCGAAGGAAGTATCTCTGATTTACATGTAGAGCCACAATGCAAAGAACGCTTTAGGATTTCGGAGATTCCTGCTCTTTTAAGACAGCAGGAAAATGAGCCTTCGGATAAGGATGCAATTTATATCGACTTCCGGATTCTTTACAAAGAAGACAATGACTTTGCTAAGCAAGGAGAGGAGCTGTCCGCCCAGCAGTTTGTTTTACGAGAAGAATCTTACTGCAATGGACGCGGTAGTTTTGGAACGGAGATCGCTTCTGAAAATGCTTCTGAAAATGCAAGTCTTTCCCTACAGGAAGACTCTGAAAGGAAAGATTCCTTGGAAAAGGATAAGAAGAAAGCAGCTTCTTCAGTGGAAATCTGCGTAAAAGAAAGCAAAACCGGACTCTGCTTTAGCAACGAAAACTTTGCCTTAGAGTTTAATAAGGTAAATGGCAAGCTGGAAAAGCTCAGCTACGACGGAGAAGCTTATATTACAAGCGGTCCGGTTCTGAATATGCTAAGAGCCCATATCGATAACGATATGTATAAAGTAAAGGACTGGAAAGAAAAATATTTTATCCATAAGCAGCAGGAGCAGTTGGAGGGAATCAGCTACCGGGAGGAGCAGTTTGGCTACAGCGTATTTGTGCATACCCATTTCTCCGCCTTGAGCATGGCTTTCGGCTTTAAGGGGGAATACTGCTATAGGATTTATAGAGACGGTGCCGTGGAGCTGGATCTTTCTATGAAGGGCTTCCGCTACAGCAGCTTTTCCCCGGATTTTATCCCTAGAATCGGCGTGGAGCTTCGCGTTCCGGGAAAGATGCAGAAAGTAGCCTGGTATGGTCTCGGACCGCATGAAAATTATCCGGATATGCAGGATCATGCGCGAATCGGTATTTACGAAAAGCGGATGGAAGAGATGCATGAAAACTATGTGATGCCGCAGGAAAACGGACACCGTGGAGAAACAAGATGGATTACGCTTCTTCACGGTGAAGAAGGCTTCCAGATTGTGAGTAAGGACCCAATCGGTTTTGACGCACATGATTATACGATTGAAGCTTTGGAGAAGGCAAAGCACTGGGGAGAGATTCGAAAATCGGAAGAAATCATTTTGCATCTGGATGCAAAGCATAGCGGAGTGGGAAGCAATTCCTGTGGTGAGGAACAGATTTACCGGAACAAGACAAGATTCAATGACTACCGTCTACAGCTTCTCTTCCAAAAGATAGAGAAGAAGGAAGCATTTTCGGCGTACAGGAGGGCAAGGGAAAGAAGCTATGAGTAAAAGGGAAAACGAATGAAAAAAATACCGGGAATTATAGGACTTGTAACCGTGACCATTATCTGGGGAGGCGGTTTTGTGGCAAGTGATATTGCTTTAAAAACACTTGCCCCGTTTCAAATCATGTTTTTACGCTTCTTAATCGGTGCAATATGTATGGGAGTCCTTGCAAAAAAAGAACTAAAGACCATTACGAAAGACGAGATTTTTTGCGGATTTCCGCTTGGTGCGGCGCTCTTTACCGGCTTTGCCTTGCAGATTGTGGGCCTGCAATATACCACCGCCTCTAAAAATGCCTTTTTAACGGCAACCAATGTTGTGATGGTGCCCTTTATCGCCTTTATTCTGGAAAGAAAGAAGATAGAGTTAAAGAGTATAGCAGGGGCGGTTCTTGCTCTTACCGGTGCGGGAATTCTTTCTCTGCAAAGCGGCTTTTCCATTGGTCTTGGGGACAGCCTTACTTTGGGATGCGCAATCGGCTTTGCTTTCCAGATTTATCTTACAGGAAAATATGTGCACAGAATCCGCCCTGCGATACTGAACTTTATGCAAATGCTCTCTGCCTGCATTCTCTCCTTTATCGGCCTTCTTTTAAGTGGTAAAATAAGTTTTGAAGGAGTTTCTTCTTCCGGCTGGCTTTCCATGCTGTACCTCGGTGTGGTCAGTACGACCCTTTGCTATTTTCTGCAAACCTGGGCACAAAAGTATGTGGATGAGACAAAATCGGCAATTATCTTATCTATGGAAGCGGTCTTCGGTACCGTATTTTCCGTTGTTTTATTGCAGGAAGAAGTGACAAGTCGAATGATTCTGGGGTCCATCACCATTTTACTTGCGGTTTTGATTTCGGAACTCTCCATAAAGAAGAAAGAAAAAATCTCTGTTGAAGCGAGGTAGAAAATCTTATGGCAACAATCAAAGATATTGCAGAGAGAGCAGGAGTCTCTTCTGCGACGGTATCCAGAGTACTGAATCATGATGAAACCTTAAATGTGCAGGAATCCACGAGAAAAAGGGTAATGGAGGCGGCGGAAGAGTTGGAATACACCATGCCCTCTCCAAGAAAAAAGTGTAAAAAACTAAAAATCGGGATTTTTGGCTCCTATTCTCCGGAAGAAGAGTTGGAAGACCCGTATTACCTCTGCATTCGTCTTGCGGTAAAGAAGAAACTGGATGAGGAAGGCTGCCATCACATGGAAATCTCCCTTTCGGATTCCTCTGAAAAAATCATGGGACTGGACGGGGTTATTTGCACAGGGACCTTCACTACAGAGATGCTGCAAGGAATTTCTTCCTGGGATAAACCCGTAGTCATGATTGACTGCAATGCGGACTTACCGCAGTGCGATACCATTACGGTAGACTATAAGAATGCGGTTCGGGAACTTCTGGACTATCTTATCGAAAAGGGGCACAAGAAGATTGGCTTCATCGGAGGCGGTGCAGAGCAATGGCTCGACAGACGAAGTGAAGATCCGCGTTATACGGAGTTCTGCGCCTATCTGAAGGAAAAAGGGCTATTCTGCGAAGACTATGTAAAACTGGGAGAGCATCAGGCCAGATATGGAAGAAAGCTCTTTACCGAGCTCTATCGGGAAGGAAAGTTACCGACCGCTATTTTTGCGGCAAATGACTCCATTGCTGCCGGAATTTATCGGGCGGCTTATGAGTTGGGTTTGAAAATACCGGAGGATATCAGTGTAATCGGCTTTAATGATATTCCAAGTGCAAAATACATGGTTCCCCCACTAAGCACCGTGCGTCTCCACATGGAATTTATGGGAGAGCATGCCGTGAGCCTGCTTTCTCAAAGAATCCAGGAAAGTCGGGATATTAATATCAAAATACTGGTGCCGACGAAGCTTAGGGTAAGAGATAGCGTGGCGGAGCTATAAGGCTCTATCGCCCCGTACATTCTCCGGAAAGCTTTTTCTTGCAAAGCGCACAGGGGCTTGTTTCGGGAATAAGATGCGTATAGGGAGCCTCAGCAAAGGGATTATCGGGAGAGTGGAACTCGGTCTTTGCCATACAGAGCATTTCTCCGGAGTCGGAAAAGAGAGCATAGGAAAGAATGGTAGAAAGTTCCTCCACTTCTTCGCTAAAGACCCGAAGAGAGTAGGACTTCCCATTCAGTTTCAAATTATAAGTATATGGAAATCCGCTTCCATTATCTTGCTTTTCCATTGTACAGAATCTTGCTTCCAGCCCGGCTTTTTCCATACAGGCTTTTTTTACTAAGTCTAAAGAAACGGAAAGCATCGCATTTACCCTGAAATCTTCAGGATTTCCAAAAGCAAAATCCAAGTCAGTCCATAGTAGCTGACTACACCGACTAAATCGTTAATGGTGGTAATCAAGGGACCGGAAGCCGCTGCCGGGTCCACTCCGACCTTCTTAAAGAAGATAGGCGTAACGGTGCCGACCAAGGAGGAAATCACCATGGAGAGCATTAGGGAAAATCCGATACAGGAAGAAATAGCAATGGCAATATGCAGTGGCTGGTGCTTAAAGAAATATAAGTATGCACCGATACCGACTAAGGAAAACAAGCCGATTACAAGACCGTTTAATCCGCCTACTCCCATTTCCTTTCCTACTAAAGTGATCTTCTGCTTTGCGGTGAGACGCTCGTCCATCAGAACACGGATGGTGACCGCAAGAGACTGGGTACCGACATTTCCGGACATATCAAGAATCAGCGACTGGAAGGCCATGATAATGGTAAGCTGTGCTACCACGGTTTCAAAAAGACCCACTACGGTGGAAACAACAAGACCGAGGAAAAGCAGAATCACAAGCCAGGGAAGGCGCTTTTTCACACTTTCCAGAAGCGGTTCATTTAAATCCTCTTCCGCAGTAAGACCTCCCAAACGAGCATAGTCTTCACCCATCTCATCATCATAAACTTCCAATACATCTTGTGCGGTGATTACACCTAAGATGATATTGTTTTCTCCTAAAACGGGAATGGAGTTCTCGGCATAGCCTTTGATACGCTCCAAACAGTCCTCAATCTTTTCATCCGCATAGACAAACGGATAACCGGTTTCCGTGATATCGTCGAGCTTGGTATCTCTTCGCGCGATAATCAATTCTTTTAAATCCACTGCACCATAGTAGGAGCCGTCTTCGTGTACGACATAAACCTTGGAAATGTTATCATGTTCGGCAGCCTGCTCAATCAGGGAGCGCATGGCGTCCCGGATATTTAAATCCTTTGTCAAGAAGACGAAGTTTGTCGTCATACGAGAACCGATGAAGGCTTCATCATAGGCGGCCAGAATCTGCAGTTCGTTTCGATCCTTCAGGCTCATCTTGGAAAGCCAGATGGTCTTCTTTTCCGGATCGGCTTCTTTCAGTAAGTCTACGGCATCATCCGGCTCCATCTCGGAAAGGACGATTCCGGCCCTGCTCGGACTTATCTCTTCCAGATATTCGTAGCCGTGCTCGGCATACTCCATAACCTCACTGAGGCGCTCATTATCTAAAAGACTGTACAAAAACTTACGCTCTTCCTCTTCTAAAAGGGGAAGGGCGGACGCAATGTCATTCGCATGGTATTCTTCCAGATTCTCCCGGATTTGCTCTTCGGTTTCGCCGCTGCGAATGAGATCTATAATTTCTTGAACGTAGTCTTGTTGAATTCTTTCATTTTCGTTCATTTTTCTCTCCTTTCCAAAACTTCATGGACACAGGGAAAAAGAATTTATGAGTTTAGATTATAGGGAAGGAGGAATCATTCTTCGGATCTTCCGCTACAAAAGTAAAATCATAGGCTCCCGGATCCGTGCCATCACTGCTTTTCATCAATCTTTCCTCCTTTTTTAGAATTTATGACGAGAAGAAAGGGCTTTCCATTTTCTTATCTAAGGGCTTTCGACATAGAAGCCAAATCAGTCTAAATGTTTTACTTAATTTGTCTATATTTTATCACTGCATTTAACTGAAAACCCGACTAAGTGTATCACTAAAGTAAAGGGGATAGCAATGCTTTTATGAAGTTTTTTGAAAATGAAAAAAATGAATTGAAAATAGGCAAAGAGAAGAAGAGAAAAAGGAAAGAAAGAATTTATTTAAACGCTTCTTTAGACTCGATGAGTCTCATTCCGGAGGAAAGGGTTACGGGCTCGGCCTTTCCATTGCCAAGGAAATTGTCACGATGCATAAAGGGGAGATAAAGGTCGAGAGTGAGAAGAAGCACATCCATTTCATTGTGCTTTTACCATGGATTCGTTAAAAATTTTAAACTTCAATTTTTGAACTATCTTGGAATTTCTTTGACAGTCTTTGATTTTTTTTACTTTGTAACAGAAACAGATTAATTAGCTTGATTATATTAAAATTTATAGTAAAATTTCTTAAGAAAAACTTGAATTGTATTCAATTTTTATTTTTTAAAACAAATAGGCATCTTTATGACGGTGCAGAAAAGGAAAGCAGAGGAGTGCGATGAACAAGAGAGAAAGAGAAGGAGAACATTCTTCCCGACGAAGAGTGTCGCAGAGGCATCAAAGAAATAAGAAATTTTTAAATAAAGGAATAGCGTATTTCCTTATTTTTTTAATGCTTCTTGGCAATCTGCAGGCTTTGACTTACGCAGAAGGGAATGCGAAAGAAATAGCTGAAAAGATAGGCGTGAAAGCGGAAGAAAGTACAGAGAAATCAAATGAAGAAAAGAAGTCGGCGGATTTATCCGAAGATGTTTCCGAAAAAGATGAATCCAAAGATAAAAAGTCGAATGTTTCCATAGAAAAAGAAGATTCTTCAAAGGAAGGAAAAACGGAAGAAAATATAGAGGAAGCGGAGAAAGAAGAGTCTGCAGAGGAAGAAAAAAAGGAAGAGGAGAGCAAAGAATCCGAGGAGAGTAAGGAATCGGAAGAAGCGAAGGAAGCCGAAGAGAGCAAAGAAGAGGAAAAGTCGGAATATATGGAAGCCGGCTCTCTTGAAGCACTTTCCGGAGGAAATCTCTTGTACACTGCGTCCTTCGAAGACGGCACCTTCTTTGAGGGGACTTTCATGAAACTTGTTCCCATTGAAGAGGAAGCTGTGCTGGAGGAAGTGAAGGAACATTTTGAAAAGGAGTACCTAAAGAAGAATCCAGGAGAAAAGCCGGAGCTTAGTGTAGTGGAAGCAGTAGATATTTCTTTTTATCGTATAATTGACGGAGAAGAAAAGGAGGTACAGCCGAAGCAGGGAAAGAAAGTGGAGATTCGTTTCCAGAAGACTGAAGAAATGAAGGAAGCCTTGGAGGGGGATGAGAAGGATTTACAGCTTGTTCACCTTCATGAGGGAAAGCAGGCGGAAATTCTGAAACTTAAGGATGAAGGTGAGAATCTGAGTTTCTCTGCAAAGAGCTTTAGCCCGTATGTGATACTGGCTGCATCGGGTGCAACGACTCCGGAAGGCCATGAGCTTAGAGCTTTCTGGAGAGAGGAACCGACAGCGGCAAATGGACACAGCTATACGGATGAGATTGTAGAGGACAGTTCGCTTTCGGATTCTAAGGCGCAGGCAGAGTATCGCATGAGACAGCAGAAGAATCTCAGGATTATTCCTCCTGAACAGGGTTCCAATGCTTTAAACACAAGCACCTTGGGAATTGAACTTACTTTAAAAGGTGGAGTGGATACGGTGTATGCTCCGGGAGAGGTGACGATTGACGTACCTGCCCGTATTTTTAAGGGCTGGGATGATCCGGATAAGGTAAATGTATCTACCGCCATGGATAATTCAGGCGCTTATCCTGTGAAGCCGCCCTATGTGCATGGTCTTCCGAAAAAGGGAGAAAGCAATGCGCAGAGTAGCTTTAGTTATGAAACCATTGAAAAGAACGGCGAAGCCTTCCTTCGTTTAACGAATTACAAGGAGCTAAGCGGCGGTGTTACCTTTAAGGCGGATATCGCTTATAACCTTACCCCAAGTATGCTTAAGGTTAAGCATAAGTCGGAAGCCGGTGAAGAAAAAGGCGTTTATGACTATAAGTTCCCTGTAAGCATGGAAGTAAAGAACAAGAAGGACAGCAGTTTAAATTCAACGGCTAAGCAGGACATGTCCGTACATGTAGAGACCAAGGTTAACCCGACCAAGGTAACTCTGAAACCCGGAAAAGCGGATGTCAACGGCGGTGTGTATTTTAACTGGGATCCAAGCTGGGGAACGGCACCGGAGAACGCGAATAAGTATTTCTATACTGTTTGGTATGTAGAGGTAGAGAGAGCAACAGGAAGCTCACAGCCTTTTGAGTATAAGTTTGAGCCGGTTGCGAGTGCAGCAGACGGAGGAGAGCTTGTTGGTGCGAAAAAGCTTCCGATGGATACCAGATGGAATGGCTATTATCATCCGGATAGCATCGCGGCCTTTCCAAGAGGCGGTTACAGTAAGATTACCGAATATATGACAGAGGAACCGCCTGCGGATAAACAGTATTTGGAAAATCCTTTAGGAAGAACCTATGTGGGAATCTCCAAGGATCCGAGCGTGCCGAAATTACCGACACAGGAGCCTTATATAGGCTGGGACAACTACCATCCTAACGGGCACCTTAATTCTCAGATCTATGCTTTAGTGTATAAGTATCCGTATAAAAAGTTAGAGGATGCAAAGGCGGCAGGAAGAGATATCTATAAAGACGGCTTGGAAATAAGCAATAAAATCAAGTTTACTGAAACCTGGGCAGATAAGTTTAAGCGTGATATTGATGTCACAGTGGAAAACAGATTTGTTTTCCCTCGCCCGAGTGAAGGTGGAGGCTTCTCTTATAATAAGTACAACATCGGCATCAGACAGACCTATGTCAATATTTTCGGCTTGCAGTCGATTTATAAGGACGGGAAGGACGCACCTCTTAGGGCCGGTACCTATAAGGAGAGTTTTACCCTGACTACGGACTACAAGGCAGACAGTGCAAATGTGAAGGTCAATGAGGACGGAAGCTATGTTACTTCTCCGGATCCGAACAAGAATGGCTCCGGTGTTACCCTTAGAGACGGAAAATACTATCTTCTTTCTGTTAGACATAAAGGAGAGGGAAGTATAAACGGTAAGCCTTTGAGCAGTGATCTGACAAAGGATGAGTTTTACGGACTCGAAAATGCAAGTGGAAGCAATACCGACGCATATAGAGAAAAGTATCCCTTGAAGGATGAGGACTATTACTATAGCTCTATCTTCTTAAAGGAAATGAGGGTTCGTGATGTAGAAAAGTCCAATAATGCCCTAGTACCTTTTAGCCCGAAAGCGGAACTTAGAAAGAGAAATGAAGACTATCCTCCCGTTGCCGTATATTTACGGAAAAAGAATGAAAGTACTTACTTTAAGTATGGACAATTCTCCTATAACGCAGGGGGACAGATTATCTTTACTCCGGAAAGCGGTTTTACCAAGAAGTATACAAAGAGCGATACGGAAAACATCTATGTAGGAAACCAGCTGGATCTTCATGCTGTCTTCGGAGATAGCATTGTGGGATTAGAGCTGAAGCAGGATTCCCCCTACTACAGTACGGGCTTTGATGTTGCCTACACCATGCAGGTTACCCCGACTCCGGCTATGCAGGCGGAGATTAAGAAGACCATGGAGAAAGAGGACGATTACAAGATTAGCTTTATCGGTGGCGCGGCAACTGCAGAAGGCAGACAGCTTGAGGTAAAGAAGACCGAACATAGAATCGGAGAATATTGGGCACAGGTGGGTTATACCTTAACTCCCTTAGAGATTACGCCCTATCTCAATAAGAATGTTGAAAAAGCCTATGAAGATGATCCTCAAAACAGTGTGCAGACCCTAAATGTTCGTTTGGAAGGCTTTAATTACGGAGACCTCCCTGAGACATTGCAGGAGGCTAAATATACCGATCCGTATCAGGTGAATAAGGGAATTATTTATGACCTCCTTCCGGCAGGAACCTATGTAGACGAAGAATCAATTAAACTTGGAACTTGGACTTGGGGATATAATGTAGATAGTAACTTGAGTTTTACGAAGGGTACGGATTACACAGTAGAATTTAATAGGGACTGGGAAGGCTCCGGACGGACCATGATGATTGTTCGCTTTACCACCCCGGAAAACACCGAAAGTAAGCAATATCGCCGTTGGCACAAAGATAGCAACCGTAGCGGATGGAAGATGACCTATACTCTCTATAATCCGTACACGAATATTGCGGACAGAGGAAGAACTGCAGTCAATACTGTGGGCTATGTTCATCAGGATGAAAACACCATCTGGGATGGAAACTATGTTTCCGATGAGGAAGGAAAGTATCCGAAGCTTACAGACATTTCCCACTATAAGAAGATCCGTGAAGAGGCAGCCGGTAAAAATTCGAAGTTTACAACCTCTGTTGTGGCGGCGAATATGAATTTCGGACCGATTACCGTAGTAGAAGCCAACTTTAACAATACGGTAAGTACGGAAATCAATCCGGATTTCATTGCGGACAATGTAAGCTATATGGGGGATCCCTATAAGCATCGCCTTCTTTATCGGGCTGAACCATCAACCAGAACAACGGATATGGTGCTCTATGATATCTTAGGAAAAGATGCGGAGAGAAACGGAGACTTTGCCGGTGTGGATATCAGCAGTATGCTGACTAAACCATCCTATCCTAACAGCTCGGATACCTTAAAGCCGAGGGTGTTCGTTGCGGAAAAAGTTCCGACTGAAGCGGAAAGAGATCTGACCAATCCGATTTGGAAGGAATGGAACTATGAAGACGAGAGTCAGAATAGCAGCATAGATAAAAAGAAGGTTCAGGCTGTTGCCTTTGATTTAAGAAAAACAAAGTCGGGTCAAGACTTTACATTGAACAGGGAGGGAATCCTGGTTGCCAATGTTAAGATGACAGCTACGACCGATCAAAACAAGGAAAATGTACAGAGCGGTAATATCGCTTACCTTAATGCAGTGCAGTACAACACGGACACGCGTCCGAACAATGCGAAAGCGGAAACGCTTCAGGCAGGTAGCGTACACCGCTTGGTTAAGCCCTTAGTATTCAGCATTCCGGTAAAGAAGGTTTTGGATGTTCCTGCAGGACTTGCTGCTCCGGATATTCAGAATAAGTTTACCTTCACTTTAAGAGGAGTGGACGGTGCGCCGCTTCTTAATGAGGAAGGAAAGGCAAGTGTTACGGAATTAAAGAACCCGGATTCCGACGGCGGACTCATGGAGTTTGGAAAGATTCGTATCTTAAAGCCGGGTAAGTATACCTATAAGCTTGCGGAAACTGCAGGAAATGTAGCCGGTGTAAGTCTTGTCAAAATGGGTGAGCAGGAGATTAGTCTTACTGTAGAAAATAAGAATAATCAGGCGCTGGAATCGGATTTAGAGTACAGCGCGAACAAACCGTTTATTTTCAAAAACATCTACAATGTAAAGGCAATTGATGCGGAGATTAAGGTACAGAAAAAGCTTTCCGGAAAGGCAGGCCTTATTAAGCCGGATATCCGAAACAAGTTTAGCTTTACCTTACAAAGAGAAGATGCCAATGCGCCGATGCCGGCTGAGGCAGGTGCAGAGAGCAGTCTCGTAAAGACAAATCCGAATTCTGACGGCGGAGAAATCAGCTTCGGTAAGGTTCATCTTACTGCGCCCGGAACATATCGCTACAGTGTAACGGAAAGCGGTTCTGTTCCCGGAGTAAAGAATGATGAGAAGCCGAAGAGAGAAATCGTTATAACGGTAACGGATGAGGGTAACGGAGAGCTTTATGCTACGGTTGGAGGAGATGATTTTGTATTTAATAATGTCTTTGAAGCAGAATCTGTTCCGGGACAGATAGAACTCGGAAAGAAGATTATCGGACAAAAGCCGGGAAGAGAGGAAACCTTCCACTTCGTTTTAAGAAAAGAATCCATGGAAGTTAGTGCAGAGTCTTTGCGTTGGACAGATAAGCGGGAAGAACCAAGCATCGATACCATAGAAAGACTTGCAAGTGACAGCAATATCGAGTCTATTAGTGAGGAGTTGGAAGTCGCTTCTGCATCGGAGCTTTCGAAGGAACTCTTCCAGCCGGTGCCCGGAGAATCTGAGGAAGAGACAGTTTCTATTCAGGGAGAAGGACATGCGGTATTTGAACCGATTCATTTCCGGGTTCCGGGTGTCTATACCTATACCCTTACAGAAGTGGATGATGCGATATATGGTTATACCTATGACAAGTCGGTTTATAAGGTAGTCTTTACGGTTAGTCAGGATAGCCGTAATTACGGAAACTTGCTTGTTACACAGAAGATTTTCAAGGATGGAGAAGGAGTATCGGAGATTCTCTTTGAAAATGAATTCAGAAGAAATTCCGGCGGCGGAGGTGGCGGCGGTTCCACTCCGAGAGTACCGTCCACGCCGGGCAACCCCGGAACAGTAGACGGTGCGGAAAAGAAAACGGGAGATACACTTGGTGAAAACCGTTCCGTTCCTTTAGGAACCGTGGACAACCCGGGAGAGGTGCTTAGCGAGGCTCGTAGGTCCAGAATGGTCAGAACCAATGACAGCTCTAAGATGCTCTATTATGCAGCTGCCTTTATCGTAAGTATTCTCGGACTTGCCTTCTACGGCATTTACGGAAGAAAGAAGAAGTAAAAAAGAAGCTCGAGGATTTGTTCCTCGGGCTTCTTTTTTACGCGGAAAATCCTACGGAAAAACATTGGATGATTTAAGGAAAATCTTGACGAATAAATCCTGTTTTTATAAAATATTAATAAAAAAATGGGTCGAAAACGGATAAAAATCTCTAATATTGTCGATAAACAGTTAAGGGTACTTATGCATATAGGAAAGTTGCAGAAGTATATATCATACACGAAATTAAGAAAGCAGAGGTATATGATGAAAAGACTGGGGAGCGAGAAGGATATCCATTTCGAGAGTGGCTTATTTAAGCCGAAATTATGGTCAAGGCAGATCTTCAAAAAAGGAATGGCGTATTTCCTGTGCTTTGTTTTACTTGTAGGAAGTATGCAGGGAATAAGCTGTGCAGAGGGAAATTTGGAAGAGATAGCCGAACGGATTGAGTCGGAAGAACCGCAGAGTGTAAGCCATGATAGCGAAAATGAGCAGAGTGTCTCTTCAGAAGAGGGGATTTCATCCGGGAATGAAGAGGAAGCCGGCAATCAGGCTGAAAACGGAGAAAATATTGCAGAAGACCGCCCGGAGGAGATAGGCGCTGAGGATGGCTCCGAAGAAAATTCTGAAGCGGGAGAGTCCGGACTTTCCGAAGAAGAAGCACAGAAGAAAAAAGCGGTATATATGGACGCCGGTTCTTTTAGTGAGCAGGCAGACCATGACCTTACGGTAACGGCTATTTTTGGAGATAAAACCTTTTTTGAAGGAACCACGATGAAGGTAGAAGTACTGGAAGAAGAATCCATTATCCAAGAAGCAAAGGCAGCTTTGGAAGCGCAATATCGTAAGGAGGATGCGAAGAAAGAAGCGAAAGCAGAAGAAAAGGAAGCAAAAGCAAAAGAAAAGGAAGCAAAGGAAAAATTAAAAGAAGAAAAAATAGAATCAAAAGATGAAAAAGGGGAAGTAGAAGAAGCAAAAGAAGTAAAAGGAGTAGAAGAAGTAGAAGAAAAGGAAGAACCGGAGATAGAGGTTTTAGAAGTGGTGGATATTTCTTTTTATCGGGAAATTGACGGGGTAGAAAAGGAAGTCCAGCCGAAGAATGGGAAAAAAGTTGAAATCCGTCTGGAAAAGACGGAAAAAATAAAGGAAGTCCTTGAAGAAGATGGGAAAGAAGAGCTTATAGGGGAAGATGCAGAAGACTCGAATACGCAGGAAGAATCTTCAGAGACAAGAGAAGCGCAAAGCAAGGCAGAGGAAGCAGAAGGAAAGAACGAAGGCAAGAAAGTAGAAGAGAAAGTAACGGATTCCGAACTTGCAAAAAAATTCGAAGAACATCTAGAAAAAAATGAAGAAATAAAAAAAGAAGTAGATAAAATTAAAAAAGCGGAGAAGGAAGAGAAAAAGACTAAAGCAGAGAGTGAAAATAAAACGGAAAAAGAAGCTAAAACGGAGAAAGAAGCCAAAACGGAGAAAGAGGATAAAAAGGAGAAAGAAGAGATAGAAGCGGAGGAGGAACTTCGCATTGTGCATCTTTCCGAAGGACGTCCGACAGAGATTCTTCCGGTCAAGGAAGAGGAGGAAAGTCTCGTTTTCTCCACAAAACATTTCAGTACCTTCGTACTGGCAAGAATGACGGGAGCCCCGGGGATTGTTACGCATGAATTGCGGGCGTATTGGAAAAATCCGGCGGATCCTAATGCCGGAACAGTGGCGGCAAGGACCGGGCATAGTTATACGGATGGCAGTAATGGAGATATACGAAAGCAGGCAAAACTAAGTATTGTTCCGCCTGAATATTATTCCAATGCAGTGAATACGACAACACTTGCGGTAGAGATGACCCTAAGAGGAGATAAAAATACAAAATACAATCCCGGGGCTGTAAAGCTTTATATCCCTGCCCGTATCTTTAAGGGCTGGGATGATACTGCTTGGAATCAAAATAAAGTCACTGTATCCAGTAATAGGGAAAACTGGGTATATAAGGTGGAGCCCTCTGTTAGGCACGGAATTCCCATGGCCCCGGATACCAACGACCAGAGTAGCTTCAACTATACCTTGGAAGAAAAGGACGGGGAGCCCTTCTTGTGCTTACAGAACTATAACATATTAAGTGGCGGAATCACCTTTAAGGCGGACTTTGCTTACGACCTCACTCCCAGCATGTTGAAGGTGCATCATGATAATGCACTGAATAAAGGTGTCTACGATTATGAGTTTCCGATTCAATTAAAGATTGAAAACAGCGGAATCTTAAATGGAGAGTCCGAGAAAAGGATGTCGGTTCATGTAGAAACCAAAGTCAATCCGACGAAGGTCACTTTAAAGCCGGGTACTGCCGATGTAAATGGAGGTGTATTCTTTAAATGGGATCCTTCTTGGGGGCCGCAGCCGACTGACGCAAATAACTTCTTTTATGCCGTTTGGTATGTAAGAGTAGACAGGGCAAGGGGAAGTTCACAGCCCTTTAAATATCAGCTTAACATCGACGAGCTTGATCCTACCAAAACAGATGGCGGTATCCTTGTCGGCGCGAAAAAGATGCCTATGGATAGTAGAGCAGACTACTTTTTGTACAATTTGGACGGGCAGGATAATATCGAAGTTTATGCACGAGACGGATATAGAAATATCACCAAGAATATGAATTATCCGCCTACTGCCCCACTCCCGGCAGGAAATGAACGATACCTTGTAAATCCTCTTAGAAGAGATCAGCCTGGTATATCCCAAGACCCCAGCGTTTACAGATTACCGGATAATGAACCGTATCTAACGGAACACAATTACTCTCCCAATGCGAGATACAATTCTCAGCTCTATGCCCTTTTATTTAAGTATCCCTATTCAAAATTGAAAGCGGCATTGGATGATCCTACACAAAATGTAGCGAGGGATGGATTACAAATAAAAAATGAGATTCAATTTACGGAAATCTGGGCGGATGGACACAGGAGGGAGAATATACCTGTCACGCAGAGCGAGGTAATGAGAATCTTCCCTGCTCCAAAGGATGGCGGTCTGTTTTCCTATAAAAAATATGCTGTTGAGGAAAGGACGAACTATCTGGATATTTTTGGCTTACAGAGTATCTATAAGGAAGGAACTGCTGCCCCCTTACGACATGGAACTAGGACTAAGAGCTTTAGCCTTTCTGCGATGTACAATGCAAGTGCCGGAAATATAGTTTTTTCCGGAACGAACTATTCTACTTCAAACGGAAGTGCTGACCCGAATGGTTCCGGAGTTACGATCACTGACGGAAAGTACTATCTCTTTTCTTCCAAAATACGTTACCCGAGTCCTTTGAACGGAAAACCCGTTAGCACGGACCTTGCAAAGAATGATCTGTATGGGCTCACACATGATGAGGGAACAAACGACTTTTATCGGGGAACATACTATGTTCTTACGGAGGATGACTATCATTATAGCAGTATCTATCTGGATTGGATGAAGGTTTATGATGTGGAGCAGGTCACGAATCATCTGGTTTCCGGCGTTGTTAATTTTAATCAAAAGCCCAACATACGGACGAGGAATCAAACCTATCCTCCGGTAGAAGTATGGTTGAGAAAAAAAGGTCATACAAACTACTTTAAGTATGGAGCATTTTCCTATGATAGCTACGGAAAACCGGTGTTTACTGCGGAGCCGGGATACACGGCGGTCTATACCGCGAATTCCGGAGCGGCTATTGGTGTAAACAACCAGATTAGTCTGGAGCATGTTTTCCCGGATAAAAATGCGATAGTAGGATTGCAATTAAGGCAAAACTCCCCCTACTATAGGAATGAGTTTGAATGTAGCTATGCCATGGACATTACCCCGACTCCCGCAATGCAGAATGCCATATCTCAAACTATGGGAAGAACGGATGACTATAATGTCAATTTTCTTGCAGGAGCCGCAATTGCAGAAGGAAGACAATATGACAATCCTACAAATGTAAAAACACGTATTGGGCATTACTGGCCGCAGATAGGTTATGTTCTGACCCCCTTAAACATCGTTTCTCAAATTTCAAAGGTCAACAAAAACTATGTGGATCATCCTGAAACCGGCACACAAACCATCGATGTTTTGGTTCAAGGAACGAATAGCGGGCAATTGCCCGCCAGTCTTCAAGGGGATGAATATACCAAGGTCTATCAAGTTAACCAAGGCATCATCTATGATTTATTGCCCGCCGGAACAGAGGTCATCGACAGTTCAATTGATATCGGAACATGGATTGACGGTTGGGATGTTACGGATTCCTTGCGATATCAGAAGGGACATGATTATACGGTTGAAATCTCCAAAAACTGGGAAGGTTCGGGGCAGGATATGATGATCATTCGTTTTTCCGCACCGAACGATCCCGTTCACCGTCTTTGGAATAAGCGTTTTAACCGAAGTGGCTGGAAGCTGACTTATACCCTGAGTAACCCCTACTTCAATATTGTTGACAGGGGAAGAAATGTGGTGAATACCGTGGGCTATGTCAACACGGACCCGAACACGGTCTGGTTTGGGAACTATATATCCGATGAACGGGGGAAATTTCCTGTTCTGGATAAGATTCGCTATTATAAGAATATTCGACATGATGCGGCTCAATTGAATTCTCGCTTTACCACTTCGGTTTTCCAAAGACCGATGGTCTATGGACCGGTCACGGTTCTGGAAGCGGGCTTTACGAATACCGTATCAACGGAGATTAATTCGAATTATCTAACAGACAATATCAGCTATATGGGAGACCCTTATAAATATCGTATACTTTATCAGGCTGCCTCGACGACCAGAACCACGGATATGGTACTTTTCGATCTTTTAGGAGATAAGAACGGGGAATTTGAAGGTGTAGATATTGAAACCATGCTTACAAAGAGAACCTATGATCCTGCCAATTCGGCTTCTTTGGATACTTTAAAACCCCGAGTATTCGTTTCCTACAGCGTTCCGACCGAGGCACAAAAAGACCTTGGTAAAGCACTGTATGATCCGGGCTGGGCAACGGATGGAAATCCGAATAACCCGAAGAATACCGGCACAAGCATTTGGAAAGAATGGAACTATGAAAACGAGAGTGCAAATACCGGTATAGATAAGAAGCAGATTCAGGCTATCGCCTTTGACCTTCGTACTACAGCTGCCGGAAAGAAATTTACGCTGGACCAGCAAGGTTTACTGATTGCCAATCTAAAAATGAAGGCAACGACAGATCAGGCGAAAGTCAGTGTGATGAATGTCAATACGGCACAGATGAAGTGTATTCAGTTTAAGGGAACACAGCCTCCTTCTACTGCGATTGTGGAAACCTTGCAGTCGTTTGCAAAACATAAACTGGTCAAGCCGTATATTTTTGACCTTCCTGTAAAGAAGGTTCTGGAGATACAGCCGGGAACGTATCCGGGCTCGATTGCGAACAAATTCACTTACACTATGGAAGATGTTGCCGGTGCACCGCTAGAGAATAAAGATGGACATCCTCTGCCTTCCATCAAAAATCCCGATGCCGACGGAGGTACGGCAAGCTTTACCAATATCCGCTTGCTTCGTCCCGGAACCTATAAGTTTAAGATTAGTGAAGAAGGCTTACATGACAACGGATTTACACCACTGGATATGGGAGAAAAGTTTGTTACCATTACCGTGAAAGACCCGGACCATAGACAGCTGACCTCGAATTTGACCTACAATGCGAATCATCCCCTTATCTTCCGCAATGCTTATAGGGCTACATCTTATAAGACGGAATTTAAGGTGCAAAAATTCCTTTCTGCAGCGCCCGGACTTAGGACACCGGATATCAGTAACAGCTTTTCCTTTACCTTAAAGAGAAAGGACGCTTCCTGTCCGATGCCTGTCGCTGCCGGAACGGAAGACAGTCTGACCCTTAAAAACCCGGATGCGGATGGCGGAGAGGTGGATTTTGGGGAGATTGAATTCACGGCGCGAGGAGTGTATGAATACACGATTACGGAAAGTGGAGAGTATCCCGGAGTGGAAAATGACCAAAATCCGATAAGAAATATAAAGGTTTCGGTAAGGGAGTTTGGAACTGGTAAGTTCTTTGCTTTGGTATCGGGAGATGAGTTGGAGTTCACGAACACTTTTAAGCCTTATTCCGCAGAGGGAAGAATAGAACTGGATAAGATTATTTCCGGTACTCCTCCCGCATCAGCTGCCAATTTCGAATTTAATCTGAAAGCGGAGGCCCTAGGTACAGGACAGCCTATGCCGGATGGCAGCTTCTCGGATAGTGAAATCGTGACGCTTGTGGGAGAGGGGCACACAGCCTTTGAGCCGATACATTTTACAGAACCGGGAACTTTCAACTATACTTTGGAGGAGGTAAATGACGGACTTCCCGGGTATACGTATGATCCTTCTGTCTATACAATCAGCTTTGATGTAAGACAAAGCGAGGATAGCATTTATGATTTGATTGTAGAAAAGAAGATTTATAAGGCCGGAGAAGAAGTAACGGAGATTGTTTTTGACAATAAATATACGCCAAGTTCAAGCGGTGGAATCGGCGGTGGCGGAGGCGGTCACGGTCCGAAGCCTATTGTCGTTGTTCCGCCGACCCCGGGTGGACCGGGAGAGCCGGAAATCATTCCCCCTGTTCCGGATGGGGGCACTCCGGAGGCTGAAAAGCCGGAGGAGAAGAGGAATAGCAATCCGAAAGTTCCGAGAACGGCTAGAGAAATAGAAAAGCGGATAGAAGAGCTTCTTGCCATAAGCAGAAAGCGAGGCTTATCAGGAGAAGAATTGGCAGAATTAAGGCGTCTTAAAAAGCTTTTAAGCACTCTGCGAAAAGCGGGGCTTGGAAAGGTAAAAACAGCGGACAGCTCAAAGATGCTTTACTACGCGTTTGTCTTTGTCATGAGTTCACTTTGTATCGCTCTGTACTATCTTATGACTAAAAGAAGAAATAAGAAATAGCCTTTAAGAGTCAAAAAAAGGGGCTGTGAAAATCAAAATAATTAAGGTATTCTTTGCAATATAGGTCTGAATGCGGGGTAGTCTGAGCCCGATACTTGCGAAAAACAAGAGAAACGCAGTTTTTCGCTTAGTATCCGTTACGAAAGG
>QWCT01001121.1_pt1 | contig 24006 bp, 44 predicted proteins | sample 1972681 | NCBI WGS metagenome assembly QWCT01 (sample SAMN09866701, study PRJNA288562) | Human oral metagenome isolate pre3_saliva, whole genome shotgun sequencing... | isolation source: mouth | host: Homo sapiens | place: USA: California | reverse complement strand
TTATCTTTTGTTAAAAAAACTTCATTTAAAGCATTGTATTCTTTTTTTCCAATTTTAACAGTAAAAAAATATCTTTCTTCTATATTAATTTTACCTTTTAAAATATTTTCAAATATCTTTTTATATCCATCTTTCCTAATTTCTGTAAGATATCCCAAAGTCCCAGAATTAATAGCAATTATTTTAACTTCTTTATTTTTTATATTTTTAAAACTTCTAAGTAAAGTACCATCTCCACCTATAACAACCATATATTCAGCTTGTGATAAATTTTTATCATCTAAAATCTCAAATTTTTTTTTAGTTTTTAAATATTTTAAAAGTTCTTTATAGATTTTTATAGCATCTTCTTTGTCTTTATTGTAAATAACACTTAACTTTATCATTTCCTAGTCCTTAAAATTTAAAATGTTGGTATTGGGTCAATAGGTCTTAAATTTGCTCTTAATTCATAGTATAAATTAGGCTCTTTATCACTAGATAGTCCTAGTACCCCTATTGTTTGTCCTGCACTTACTCTTGAATTTAAACCTACCTTTATAGCAAGTAAGTTTCCATACACTCCTATTATTCCTCCACCATAGTCTATCATAACAACTTTACCTAATCCTTGAAATGCATTAGCATAGATAACTGTTCCTGCTTTGGAAGCTACAACTGGATTTCCAAGTTTTCCTTTTATTTCTATACCATTACTTTCAACAACTCCTGCTTTCTTTTGTCCAAAGTAAACAACAATTTGCCCATTAAGTGGCTTTATTGTTTTTCCTATTCTCTTATATGCTTCTGGATTACTTATCTTTGGCATATCCACAGTGGTTGTAGTAACCTTAGTTCCTCCACTGCCCTTACCTTTTCCTTTACCCTTATTTTTAGCAGCTTCTCTTGCTGCCTTTTCTCTTGCAGCTTTTTCAGCAGCTCTTCTAGCATTTTCTCTTATAATTCTTTCAATCTCTTTTGAAATTCTTTGTTTTTCTTTCTTTAATTTTTCAATAGATGACTGATGTCCTTTTTTCTCAATCTGTAATTTTTCTTTTAATTTCTTTTGTTCTTCTTTTTTAGCATCACTTTTTCTTAAATTTTCTCTAAGTTCTGCTTCAAGTCTATCCAATTTTCTTTTTTCAGCTTCTATCTTTTCTTTTACTTCCTTAATACTACCTGTGACTTTTTCTATATGTCCCATTCTTTGTAAATCACCATGTAGCATTTCTCTATAATTTTTAGTAAGTAAAACTTTTTCATCTATTTCTTTTCTATGAATTTTACTATATTTATCCCAAGCAATTATCTTGGCAACAAATTCAGATTCTTTTCTATCATGCTCTACCTCTGATATTTCAAGATTTTTCTTACTGTAATCTATATTCTTCTTGACTACTGTAATTTCATCTTCTATTTCTTTTCTCTCATGTTCCAGCTTTTTAATTTCATCTTCTAGCTCTTTTATCATTTTCTCTAATTTAGAAGTTTCTGTATCTATTGCTTTTATACGAGTATTTTTCTTCTCTATTTCTTTATCTATATTTTTTAATCTTTTGTTCATATCCTTTACAGAATTAGAAGCTGGATAGATACTTGCTGATAAAAGAAAAAATGTTAAAATTGTTTTAGTCTTCATCATCTTCAAATTCATCATAATCTCCATCTTCTTCATCCTCTTCATAAAATTCATCATCAAACTCATCATCGTCATCTTCTTCCTCAGCATATTCAATTCTTCCAACATTTGCTGGGATTAACCAAATTAAAAGATTTAAGATTACTATTGCTCCAAGATGCCACAAAATAATTTCTTTTAAAGATAACATTGATGAATTAAAATTTGCAAGAGATACATATTTTCTAAAAAGTACATATAGATTAAAAAATATTAAAGTTCCAATAACAGTTGACATAGTAAAAGATAAGAGATTTCTTATTTTTGACTTTCTAATATTTTCAGCATAATCAAGCCCTGTATTAGCATTATTTAAAAACTTTGATATAATCCATTTTAAAGAAATAGAGGAAGATAGAAAAACAGCATTAGGTGTTGAAAAGCACTGGCACATATATGTGGTAATAGCAAAGAAGAAAATTAAATAGTTACATTATTTTTACAAAATAATAAAAATGTTGTTAAAATAATAAAAAAGATGAAGAAACAATGATATCATAAAAGTATAAGAGTTAAAAATTTAAAAGGTAAAAATAGAAATGATATTATTAAGGGTGATAGTTAAAAAAAGCATAATAAAATTAAAAGATAAAAGTGAAAGACTTACAAAATATAAGATGGATTCTTATGACTTGGAGTTTTTCGCTTTTTTTAATATTTTGAAATCATTTTTAATAATATTATCTATTTTAAGATAAATCATTATAGAAATATTAAAATAAATAATATAAATAACATAATTAATGAATTAAAGGGGAAAATATATGGAAGATAAAAAAGAAAGAATCAAAAAATTAAATAAAAATATATTGAAAACTATAGTTATAGTTATTGCTATAATTTTTTGTACTACTGGATTATTAGCTTATTCACTAAGAAATAATGATAAAAAAGTTGTTGTACCCAAAGAAATAGGAGGGTTAAATGATAGATATTTAAAAATTAATCCTAGTGAAGAAAAAATATTAGAAGAAAATAAACTTACAAATGAAGAAGCAAAAATATTAGCATTAAAAATTGATAAAATAATAAATAAAGAAGAAGGACTTAATGAAAAGCAGATATTAAGTAAAGAAGAAAATTTAAATGCTGAAGTGAAAAGAATACAAAATAATAAAGAAGATATAGAAGAAACAATAGTTGTAACTGATAAATATAGAATAACTTTTAATAGTAAAACTAAAAAATTTATGAACTATTTAAACAAGAGAAGAGATCTTAAAAATAGTCAAGAATTTACAGAAGAACAAGTTATAGAAAAAGGTAAAGAAATATTAAATGAAATACAAGCAAAAAGATTTGTAAATGATTTTGAAAAATATAATGTTATAAGGGCAAGCAAATTTAATGAAAATTTATGGAATTTGAGGTTTATAAAAAAATATGAAGATGGGCTTGCAAATTATGGAGAAGCTATAGCTATAACTATATGTCCTAAGACAAAGTATTTAATGATATTTACAATAAGAGATACAAAAGTTACTAATACAGAAGTTAAAATAACAGAAGAACAAGCAAAAGAAATTGCAAGTAAATATTTAAAATCAAGTGTGGCAACAGGAATAGAATCAGTAGAAAAGGAGATAGTAAGCCCTAATTTACTTTTTAAAGAAAAAGTGGATAAAGTATATAAGAACATAAATGAAATGAGAAGAGCATATATAGTAACTTTTAATAATGAAGCAAAAACACAAATTTATGTTGATGTGACAACTGGGGAAGTATTACGGTGGAGATTTTACTTTAGGAGGTAAATTTTAGATGTATGTTCATATTTGAAAACAGATAAATTCTCTTAGTGTAAAGCTAAAAAACATTACAAGTATTGACAAATACTTGTTTTTGGTGTAAAGTTAAATAGACTTACATTAGGAGAGAATATGGAAGAAAAAATAATATATTATGGTACACTATTAGAACTGTATGGAGAACTCCTTACAGATAAACAATATTCAGCAATAGACAAGTACTATAATATGGACTTATCGTTATCAGAAATTGCACAAGAAGATAAGATAACAAGACAAGCTGTTAGGGACAATATAAAAAAGGCAGAAGAAAAATTAGAATTTTTTGAAAGTAAACTAAAATTGTATAAGAACTTCAAAAAAGAAGATAATATAGTTGCAAAACTAGAAAAAAATATAATTAATCTTACTGCTAAAATAACTACTCTTTCTATTGATAAGTATGAAAAAGAAAAATTAGATAATACATTAAAAGAAATAATTAAAAATGTAGATTCATTAAAGAAAATTTAAGTTAAGGAGAAGATATGGCTTTTGAAGGACTTTCATCAAGATTACAAAATATTATAAGGAAGATAAAGGGAAGTGCTAGAATAACTGAAAAAGACCTTAAGGAAATGACAAGAGAAATAAAGCTTACATTATTAGAAGCAGATGTTAACTTTATGGTTGTTAAAAAGTTTATAAAAAACATAGAAGAAAAAGCATTAGGTGAAGAAGTTTTAAAATCACTAACACCAGGGCAACAAGTAGTAAAAATAGTTAAAGATGAATTAACTAAAATACTTCGGAGCAGAAAATAGTGAGATAAAATTTGTAAATAGTCCAACAGAACCTACAATAATAATGTTAATGGGGCTTCAAGGTGCAGGTAAAACAACACTTGCAGGAAAACTTGCAAACCACTTTAGAAAAAAAGGTAAAAAACCATTACTTGTAGCATGTGATGTATATAGACCAGCAGCTATAAAACAATTAGAAGTTGTAGGAAAAAGCCTTAGTATACCAGTATATTCAAGAGAAGATACAAAAGATGTACTTAGGATTGCAAAAGAAGCAATAACAAAAGCAAAATCAAGTATGAATGATCTTGTTATACTAGATACAGCAGGTAGACTTCAAATAGATGAAGAACTGATGAGTGAGCTTAAAAAGATAAAAGATAATATTAATATTACAGAAAGTCTTTTAGTAGTTGACTCAATGTCAGGACAAGATGCAGCAAATGTTGCAAAAAGCTTCTCAGAAAAACTTGATATAGATGGTATTATTATTACAAAACTAGATGCAGATACAAGAGGTGGTGCAGCACTTTCTGTTAAAGAAATAACTCGGAAAACCAATTAAGTTTGCATCAGTAGGTGAAAAACTTTCAGATATTGAAGAATTTCATCCAGATAGAATGGCATCAAGAATTTTAGGAATGGGTGATGTTTTATCAATAATTGAAAAAGCAGAATTAGAATTTTCTGAAGAAGAATCTAGAGAATTAGAAGAAAAAATAAGAAAAGAAAATTATGACTTAAATGATTATCTAAAACAAATGAAAAAAATCAAAAAAATGGGTTCATTATCATCACTACTTAAAATGATACCAGGAATGGGAAATATGCAAAACTTAAATGTAGATGATAAAGAAATCATTAAGATTGAGGCCATAATACAGTCAATGACTGAAAAAGAAAGGCAAAATTATAAGATATTAAACGGTTCTAGAAGAAAAAGAATTGCTATGGGTAGCGGAACTTCAGTAGAACAAGTTAATAAGTTTATAAAATCATTTGACTTATTTAGGAAAGTGATGAAAGATATAAAAAATCCAAAAGATTTAAATAAGATAATGTCTAAACTTAAATCAGGAGGATATGGTAAATTTTAAAGGAGGAAAAAATGGTTAAAATAAGACTAAAGAGAATGGGAAAGAAAAGAAAACCATTTTATCATGTTATAGTAGCAGATGCTAGAACAGCAAGAGATGGAAAGATAATAGATAAAGTAGGGACATATGACCCAATGACAACACCATCTACAATAAATATAGACTTAGAAAAAGTAGCTACATGGATAAAAAATGGTGCAAAACCTACAGATACAGCTAAAAAATTAATAGATATAGCTGAAAAAGCAGGAAAATAATTATAAATAGCTAAACAATTAAAAAGGTGATAAAATGGAAAAGACAAAAGAATTATTAAAAGCTCTTGTTATGGTTATAACAGATAAAGAAAATAAGGATGATATACAAATTTTAGAAAAAGTTGAAGAAGAAAAGATAGAATTATTAGTGATTTTAAAACCAGAAGATATGCCTAAAGTTATAGGAAAAGATGGAAGAATTGCTAAAAGCATAAGATCATTAGTTAGAAACTTAAAAGATACAGATAAAAATATATATATTCGTTTTGAAACTGAAGAATCTGATTTTCAAAAATAAGTAAAGGTTTATGGAAATATATTTAAAAAAAGATTTAGAAGAATTAAAACGAAAAGAAAATAGTAGATATATAGTAATAGGAAAAGTTGATAAAAGTCATCGGAGTATCTGGAGAGTATAAGGTTAGCATATATAGTGATGATATATATAGTATTGAAGAATATAATAATATATATATAAAAGAAAATAATATATATATTAAAATTAACCTAGTAATAACTCGGAAGCTTGAAAAACAGGATAATTGCAGATATATATTTAGATGAAGATAGTAAATATAATAATATATGTTTTCAAGGAAAAGAATTATATATATTAAGAAAAGATTTAAAAAAACTTGAAGACGGAGAATATTATATATTAGACTTATTAGAATGTAAGATATATATAGAAGAAAGTTTTTTTCGGAAATGTAATAGATGTGTTAGATAATAATATATCAGAAACATTAGAAATAGATGCAACAGAGACTATAGGTAAGAAAATAATGATTCCTATTATAGATAAATATATTAAAAGAATTGATATAAAAAATAAGAAGATATATCTACAAAAAGAAAATATATCTGAAATGATAAAATTAGGTTACTGATGAAGTTCATAGTATTAACACTTTTTAAAGAAATGTTTGAAAGTTTAAATACAAGCATTTTAAAAAGAGGAATAGATAAAAAAGCTATATCTTTGGAACTAATAGATATTAGAGATTTTAGTAAGAACAAGCATAAAAAGGTTGATGATATGCCATATGGAGGAGGATCTCGGAATGGTTATAAGACCAGATGTTGTGTATGATGCATATAATTCTATAGACAAAGAAATTTTAAAAAATTCTAAATTAATATATTTAACACCAAAAGGGGAAGTTTTAACACAAAAAAAAGTAAAAAGTTTAGCAAAGGAAGAAAATATAATACTATTATGTGGTCATTATGAAGGAATAGATCAAAGAGTACTAGATAAATTAAACGTAGAAGAAATATCAGTAGGAGACTATATATTAACAGGTGGAGAAATTCCAGCAATGATAATAATTGATTCTGTTTCAAGAAATGTTGAAGGGGTGATTTCTAAAGATTCTTTAAAAGAAGAAAGTTTTTCAGAAGAAATTGGAATGCTAGAATACCCACAATATACAAGACCAGAAATATTTGAACAAATGAGAGTACCAGAAGTATTACTATCTCGGAAATCATAAGAAAATAAGAGAATATAGAGAAAAAGAGTCTTTAAAAATTACTTTAGAAAAAAGACCAGATTTAATAAAAAAGAATAATATAAAGAAGGAGGCCTTAAATGGACAAAATTAAAGCAATAGAACATGAACAAATGAAAAATGTAGTTCCAAAATTATCAGTAGGTAATACTGTTAGAGTACATGTAAGGATTACAGAAGGTAATAAATCAAGAATCCAAGTATTTGAAGGAACAATAATTAAAATACAAAATGGTGGATTAAACCAAACATTTACAGTAAGAAGAATATCTTATGGTGTAGGTGTTGAAAAAACATTTTTAATACATTCACAAAATGTAGAAAAAGTAGAATTAGTAAGAGTAGGAAAAGCAAGAAGAGCAAAACTTACATATTTAAGAGATAGATTAGGTAAAAAAGCTAAGACTAAAGAAGTTGTAGGTGCTAGAATAGTTAATGAAGAAATAACTATAAAAGAAGAAAAAGTTTTAGTTCCAGAAACAGCAGAAGAAGAAGTAGTTGAAATAGTAACAGAAGAAGTTGTAGAAGAAGGAGGAGAAGCAAATGAATAAGACATATACTCCAAAAGGAAAAGAAATAGAAAAAAAATGGTATATAATAGATGCTAAAGATAAGGTTTTAGGAAGAGTAGCTACAGAAGCAGCAACATTACTTCGTGGAAAACACAAACCAAACTTTATGTTTAACATAGATACAGGAGACCATGTTATAATCATAAACTGTAAAGATATAGTTTTAACAGGTAAAAAATTAGATCAAAAAATGTATAGAAAACACTCAGGATATGTTGGTGGTTTAAAAGAAAAATCAGCTAAAGAAATAATGGCAAATACACCAGAAAAAGCAATGTATTTAGCAGTAAAAGGAATGTTACCACACACAAAACTAGGTGCAGCACAACTTAAAAAATTAAGAGTATATGCAGATGAAAATCATATGCAAACAGCTCAAAAACCAGAAGTTTGGGAGGTTAAATAATTAAAATGGCAAAACAAGAAAACAAAGTGTTCTTAGGAACAGGAAGAAGAAAAAAATCAATTGCTAGAGTAAGATTAATGGCAGGAACAGGTAAAATAACTGTAAATGGAAAAGATATAACAGAATATTTCGGAACAGAAACATTAATAGTTATAGCAAAACAAGCTTTAGAAGCAATAAATAAAACAGAAAACTATGATGTAATAGTTAAAGTTATAGGTGGAGGATTCTCAGGACAAGCAGGAGCTATAAGACATGGTATAGCAAGAGCTTTAGTAGAAGCAGATGAAGAAGAATACAGACCAACTTTAAAAGCAGCAGGATACTTAACACGTGATTCTCGTATGAAAGAAAGAAAAAAATACGGTCTTAAAAAAGCTAGAAAAGCTCCACAATTTAGTAAGAGATAAGAAAAATATAATTATTATATCAATAATTGCAAAAATACCTTTAGAAAGAGTAATCTTTTTAAGGGTATTTTTTGTATATAAAAAGGGAAGAGGAAGAAAGAAAAAAGAAGAAGAAGATCTTAAGAAAGAGGCAGAAAAAATGAGAAGAGAACAGGATGAATACATCAATAGGCTAAAAAGATGGTATGGACGTATGAAGTTCTAGGATTTACCCTAGGAGTAGTTATATATCAATTTTTAACTACTCCTTTTTTTATTTATTATACTATATATATTTACATAGTAAAATTAAAAGTAAATAGTAAATAATGTATTTTTGTTATAATGTTATTAAAAAGTTGCAAATTTAACAACTCATTGCAGTTTTTTTGTAAAAAAATGGATTCTTAGAGTAAATGCAGGTTTTAGCTAATATTACCTGCATTTAGTGTATAAAAAGTATAAAAAAAGCCTCAAAACATTGTTTATAGAGCATGGATAGTAAAATATGGTTATTGCAGTTTCTAGGACTTATTGCAGATTAACTTATTCTAGAAATGGATTATTATATAATTTAATATTAATCAAATTTAAGTACCAATATGGTCTTTATTCATATATTAAGGCTATTTTAAGGGATATATTGTTTGTTATAATTGCTTACTATACTATAAGCTTAATTCTTATACAACTTATTGCAGTTTAAGACTAAAAACCTGCAATTATATTTTAAATTTACTATGTTATTAAAAAGTGATTATGTGGACTTGTAAAAATAGAAAGAGTATGATAATATATGTTCATACATCGAAGAGGATACTAAAAAATAAAAATTTATTTTTAGGAGGAAAAAAATATGAAAAAAATGTTATTATTGAGTCTAATTATGTTAAATTCGACTTTTTTGTTTGCTTCATCATTAGATGAAGCCGCTCTTGCATTATCAAGGGGAGAAGTAACTGAGGAAAGTTTAAAAAATAATTTTTCAAAAGGTGATTTTGAATCAATTTTGGAAAGATATAAGGCAATGAAGCTCGAAAGAGCTAGAAAAGAAACAGAAAAACAAAAAGTAAATGAACTATTGAAAAAAAGAAACTTAGAACTAGAGCAAGAAATAAAAAAAATAAAAGATGTGAATTCCGTTAAAAAGGCTAACATTAAAAAAATAACAATAGATGAAGCAATAAAAAATACTTTTAGGGGTCTCTATGGAGACAACCCTGAAAGATCGAGAAGGTTATTAGAGTTGGGATTCACAAAAAAGGAAGTTCTGGAAATCCAGAAAGCTGTAAACAAGCTTGTAGAGCAAGAACAAAACAACAAATCAAAAGAATAGTAAAAAAAGCAGGTATCAAATGGTACCTGTTTTTTGATGTTATATTTCGTTTTCATATAATGTTTCATCATTACTTCTAGAAAAGTTAAATCTAAGATCTATAAGAAGTTTTATCTTAGTAAAGAATGTTTTAATAAAGTTTTGTGAATATACTTTAGGAAGGTTAAGTATATCTTTTTTAGCTTTAAGTGCAAATGAATAGTTACCATATGCTTCTATTAGTGAAAGTTTGTTATTAAGTTCAATATTCATTTTATCTTTAAATTGTTCAAAAGAATAATCATCTTCAGATATTATTAAATAGTTTTCAAAGTTTGCTATAAGTGTCCTTATATTAACAATATCTTGAACAGTTTCTACTTTGTCAAGTTCATTTGCAAAAGCAGATGTGTAGATAATATTTTGAATATCTAAAACAGTTTCTCTAAGCTTATTCTTTAAATTTGTTATATTATTAAGTACTGATATTTTCTTACTTTCTGTTTGTTCATGTGTATGTATATTTGAATATATACTAGAAAGTTTTTCTTGAAGATGTAATATATATGTAAGTTTTTCTTCTATATAGTTAAAATTATCTTCAGAGGTTATAGTTTTAAAAGTATTTTCGAAAAGATCTGTTCCGAAGAAGTGTACTAAAAAATAGTGGATATGTTCCAGTAAAGAAACACATTTGTCTAATTATAGCTGTTTCTAAAGGATAATAATTTGGACTAGGAGTTATAAGTTCAAGCTCATAATATTTAACATTATCTGGTTTTTGCCCTGTCATTATACTTGCTATATATTGTACAGAAGCTTCATTTAATCCGAAGTCCAACTTCTTTTCTAAAAAGTCCGAGAAAATTTAAAAAGTCCCATACGTATAAGATTATTCTCTTCAGTAAGTTCTGTTTGTAGATAATGTAATATTTCATGTATTACAGAACTATCCATATTATTAACATCAAGTTCATTAGAAAAATATATACTATTTGTCTTGTAATAGTATTTTCCCATAGAAGAGTCATTAAAATCTGCTAGGTACATATTACTTTTACTTAAAGAATTAAATAGCATTTCTTTTGTAATATTAAATTCTGAAACAACAGGGTAAATTAAATTAACAGCATGTTTTGAAATGTTATGTTTATCTTTAGCACTTATTTCAGATATATTAGTTATACCAGGTATGTTATGGCTTTTCTTTTTATCCATTATTACTCCTTCCTTATATATATAATACTAATATAGCAAAAAGAAATTAATTAATATATGATTATTAAAAAAATATATAAAAAAGTAATACATTGTTAATATTTTAAAAATAAGATTTTTTGTAATAGATATAGTAATCTTTATTTAAGTTTAGTATTATTTAAATAATTATGTTGTTATTTAAGGAGGAATACTATTTTATGGGGATTTTAAAAAGACGAAATGGAATCACAGTTATAGTTTTAGTAATAACTATAATAATAATGTTAATTTTAGCAGGAATAGCTTTAAATATGGTAATAGATGATAAAGGACTTATTGAAAAATCGAATAAGAGTAATTTTGATTTAGCATTATCAGAAATGTATGAAAGAGGAAATTCTGAATTATCATATTTAAGAATTTCAGATAAGATAAAAAAGAGTCGGAGAAATCAATTCTGAAAGACTATATGAAAGTAAAGGGTTTAAAACATATTATGAGATAAGACAAGATGAGTATATTTGGGATAAAGAAAGAAATATGAGACTTGTTAAAAAGTCTGATTTTGATGAATATATTAAGAATAAGGTTAAAAAGGAAGATTTAGAAGATATAGAAAGTAGTATTCCAAGTGTAAATCCAGTTTCAATAGAAGATGTTAAAATAACAGGAACAGGAATAAAGGGAAGTAGTATAATTATTGATATTAAAGGAACAAAATATACAGGAACAGTTAATGAAAATGGTGAATATAGTATACAAATACCAAAACAACAAAGTGGTACAAAGATAAAAGTTGTACAAAAAGAAGAGGGGAAAAAAGAAAGTAATGAGATAATAGTAGAAGTTGGAAAAACTAAATTAGGTAAAATAACAATAAATGAGGTTAAAAATACTGATACAAGAATAACAGGAAAAGCAGAGAAGAATGCAAATATATTACTTGTAATAGCAGGTAGAGAATTTAAAGGGAATGCAAATAGTAATGGAGATTTTAACATATCTGTAAGTGGAATATCAGATGGTGATGAAATAATAGGAACACAAAGTATGACAGATAGGGTTACAAGTGATGAAACTAGAATAACAATAGGAGCATCAAAGAGTAATAATCCTATAATAAACGAGGTTACAAGTGATAGTACTGAAGTAACAGGAAAAGCAGAAAGAAATGCTAAAATAAGAGTGATATTAGAAGACAATACAGAATATGTAGGATTTGCAGATGGAAGTCGGAAACTATAGTGTAAAAATACCAGTTCAAGATATGAATAAGAAAATATGGGTTACACAGACAGCACCAAATAGGGAAGAATCTGATAGACAAGAAAAAGTTGTAAAAGGAGTACCAGCACCAAAACCAAGTATAAACGAGATGGATACAGATGATACAAGAGTAACAGGAAAAGGTGTAGCAAACTCAAAAGTATATGTAAGAATACCAGGAAGAGTAGAAAGACATGTAGATGTAAATGAAAATGGGGATTGGTATTTAGATACAGGATTATTAAATGGTGGACAAGAAATAATAGTACATCAAGAATTACCAAGAAAACTAAATAGTGAAGAAGCTAAGATAAATGTAAAACAATTACCAGCACTAGGAGTTCCAAGAATAGACTATGTAGATTCAAGTCATGACAGAGTATGGGGATGGGCAGATCCAGGAGCAACAGTAGATGTTCATGTACACCGGAATTGTAAGACAAAATGTTATAGCAGATGGAAGCCGGAAGATGGAATATATATATAGGGCAAGAAAGAGGAAATGCTAGAATAGAAGTAAGACAAATGAAAACAGGAAGACTATGGAGCAACATGGCAGTATCAAATGTAGTACAACTACCACCACTTCGGAAATCCAAGTATTGATCAAATGAATACAGCACAAGATCATATTTATGGATGGGCAACACCAGGAGCAACAGTAAAAGTACATGTACATCGGAATATTTATAAGAGAAATAGGTACAGATGGAAGCCGGAAGATGGTGGACACATCTAGGATTTGAAAGAGGAAATGCTGTAGTAGAAACACAACAAAGAGTTGTAGGAAGACCATGGTCTCGGATGGTCAAGAATGGTAGTACAACAATTACCTCAAATGCCACCTCCAAGTATTAACTATATTGATTCATCACATTACTGGGTATCACGGTAGAGGAGAACCAGGAGCAACGGTAAAAGTACATGTTCATGGTGTTGTAATAAGAGATGTTGGAGTAGACGGAGCACGGAAACTGGGCAACATATATAGGAAGACAAGATCCTAATAGAAGGATAGAAGCACAACAATATAGGCTTCGGAAGACCTTGGTCTGGCTGGACAGGAACAAATGTTGTAGAAAGGTTTGTTGGACTTAGGTTTAGGATAACTTCAAATAGATACCATACTGTTCGTATAGAATCAGGAGGACATCACTCGATATCATGGCACTGGGGAGTAGTAGGATTTAATGTTTATGATATTTGGCAGAATTATTATGCGCCAGATCCAGGAGCATGGTATGAGGTAAGAATGACAGGAGATTTTACAGCAATAAATGTAGAAGAAGGAGTAACTGTAGAATTGCTAGATTTTTATAATCCAGGGAGAGGGACACCAGCTTATTTGAAATTATATAGAAAAACAATAGGAATGAGGTATGGTAGAACAAATCGGACAAGTTATACAAACATGGAACCCAGTACAATAATTTAAGGAGGAATAGGAAATGAGAGGAAGGGAAATGATAAAGAAAAAGAGTAATAGAAAAAAATATCAAGAAATATTAATAAAAAGTAGTATATGTATCGTTGTATTTCTTTTAAGTCTATACTATATATTTCCTATTTTCTTAAATTATCCTAAAAATATTTTAGAAGAAGAATTTCAAAAAAAGATTATGGGTATTACATATAATACCCAATATATAATCTTTTCAGTATTTATGTATTTAATAATATTTGCAAGCCTATTAGTTGCATATAAGAGTACAAAGATAATGGAAGGAGATAATAGGGAAAAAATTATAGTTAAAAGAAAAAGAGCTTTTAACTATCCACATATAATACTTCGGTACAATATCTTTTGTTCCTGCAATTATAGTTACAATACTAGCAATATTATTAGGGCTTGAAACACCTATGATATTTACAATAATGTCCATAATATTAGTTGCATCATCATTAATGGCAATAATAATATATATGATATCTAAGGAATATTTTGAAGATATATTAATAGAAACAGCATATTATGTAGAAAATAGTATAAATGGGAGAAAGATAAGTCTAGGTAATAAGCTTTTAACTCAATTACTACCTATAATATTAGGGACTTTAATGTTAAGAATATTTAAATAATTTTGCAGTTGAATATATAAACACATTCTATAGGTCAGAAAAGGAAAATATAGTATATACAGAATATTCTAAGAATAAGCAGATAAGTATATTAAAAATAGATACAGAAAAACGGAAGTGCATTTGTAGGAATAGGATTCAGAGTATTTACTACAAGTCTATCAACAGATATATTTATGCTTGTACGGAATAATAATGATATATACAAGTATATACATATGGTATATAGGATATATTATAGAAAAAGATATATCTAAAGTTACAACTGGAATGAGAAGCATATTAAAAGCAAAAAATAGTATTGTTTTAAATAATTTACCAATTCTTAGAAATGATGAGATTGGAGAACTTGTAAAAGAATTTAACTTATTACAAAATAATAATAATAGTCAAATAAGGAGTATAAACAATACTAGAACAAGAATGATAGAACAAGAAAGATTAGCAACTTTAGGACAGATGATTGGAGGGATAGCACATAATTTAAAAACACCTATTTTCTCAATATCTGGTGCAAATATGGCAATGTCAGAACTTATAAAAGAATTAAAAAATTCTGTTTTAGATAAAAGAGTAGAAAGAAAAGATTTTACTGAAATAGCTTTAGATATGGAAAGATGGACAAAAAAGATAGATAATTATTTAGGATATATGTCTGATGTAATAACAGTTGTAAAAGGTCAAACAACTGTATTTTCAGATGATATAAGGGAAAAGATAGAATTGAAAGATGTATTTAAAAGTGTTAAATTTCTTTTAGAACATGAAATTAGAAAAAATAATATAGAACTAGAAATTAAAAATTATGTAGAAAATGATATAAAAATTGAAGGAAATAGTAATATATTAGTACAAATATTAGCAAATTTAGTACAAAATAGTATAGATAGTTATGAAGATATATCAAAAAATGATAAAAATAGGAAAATAATAATAGAATCAGCATATGATAAAAGTAAGAAAAATATTATTATATATGTAGAAGATTTTGGGATTCGGAATATCTAAAGATATATCGGATAGATTATTTAAAGAAATGGTAACAACAAAAGGGAAAAGAGGTACAGGACTTCGGATTATATATGTCTAATTTAACATTAAAAGCACAATATAATGGAAGTATAGAAATACTTACAAAAGAAAAAAGAGGAACAATAATGAAGATATGTTTACCACAACAATAAGTGGAGCAAAAGGAAGGACTTTTATGAGAATAAGAGATAGAGAAGAAAAACTGATTAAAGAAGATGGTGATAATTGGAAAATATTAGTTATAGATGATGAACAAGGAGTTATTGATTCTATTAATGTATATTTAGGAAAAATGGGCTATATAATAGAAGGAGAAACAAACCCTTTAAAAGGTATAGAGAAAATAAGGGAAAATCATTATGATATACTTATATTAGATTATATTATGAACCCTATAAATCGGAGATAAGGTTATAGAAGAAATAAGAAAATTTAATAATAATATATATATAATTGTACTTACAGGACATAAAAGTATAGCACCACCAATAGAAACAATAAGAAAGTTAAATATACAAGGATATGTAGAAAAAACCAATAAGTTTGAACAAATATTATTAATGGTAGAATCATCAGTAAAATCTATAAAACAGTTAGAAGAGATAAGAAAGAAAAATAAGGAGATAGAAGATACATATCTAGAAAGTATAGAAACATTAAGAAAAATTGTAGAAGCAAAAGATGAATATACAAGAGGACATTCTGATAGAGTATCAGGATATGCCTGTTTGATAGGAAAAAAGTTTTGTTTAGCACAGCATGAGTTAGAAACATTAAGAATAGGTGGACTTCTTCATGATATTGGAAAAGTAGGGATAAAAGATAGTATACTTTTAAAAACAGGAAGATTTACAGATGAAGAATATGAAGAAATGAAAAAACATACAGTTATAGGATATGAGATATTAAAAAAGGCAAGTAGATTTAAGGATATATTAAATATTGTAAGATCACATCATGAAAGAATAGACCGGAAAAGGTTATCCAGATGGACTTAAAGGTGATCAAATAGGAGATTTAGTAAAAATTATTACAGTTGCAGATTCATTTGATGCAATAACATCAAAACGTGTATATAGGGATGCTAAAAATATTGAAGAAGGATTAGAGGAATTAAATAAAAATATACGGATCACAGTTTGATAAAAGGTTTGTAGATATACTTATATGGTGTTATAATAATCAAAGAGAAGAATTTTTGGAAATATATAATATACAAAGAAAGGAATAAAAAAGTATTAAATTCAAATTAATAGATTAGTATAGCAAATGTTTAAATAGAAAAAAATATTAATTTGTGATATACATATATATATGGAAAAGGTAGAAAAAGAGATAGAAGATATAGGAAATAATAAAGAGAATAGTAAAAAGCGGAGAAGAGAAAAATTTTGGAAATAAGTTTGCAAAAAATGTATTAATGTTAATAATAGCACAAATACTTGTAAAAGTTTTAGGACTTATATACAGGGTTGTAATTGTAAATGTTCCGGGGTTTCGGAAATGTAGGAAACCGGACATTATGCTTCAGGATATGAGGTATATGCACTTATGCTTACATTATCAAGTATAGGGATACCTTCTGTAATATCAAAACTTGTATCTGAAAGAATAGCAATAGGTGATAAAAAAGCGGCACAGAGAATATTTAAGGTAGCACTTACATTCTTTACAGGTCTTCGGACTTATACTAAGTGTGATGCTATATGTATTTTCAGATTGGATTGCAATACATATACTTGATGTAAAAGATACATCATTAGTACTTAAAGTATTAGCACCTGCAATAGTATTTGTTTCAGCATCATCTGTTATAAGAGGGTATTTTGGTGGACTTCGGAGATATGAAGTCTACAAGTGTTTCACAAACACTAGAACAACTTTTAAATTGTATATTAACAATAACACTTGTATATATGGCAGCAGGTAGTGAGCCACATGTTATGGCAGCAGCACGGAAATGTAGCAACAACAATTTCAGTTATCCTATCGTTTATATATATGTATGTATATTATAAGAAACATAAACTTATAATATATAGAAGAGAAAAATCAAGAGAAGATAAAAAGCCAATAGGATATATTATTAAAACAATATTAAAATTATCAGTACCTGTAACAATAGGTTCTTTAATATCTATAGTACATACAATGATAGATACAATAACAGTAACAAATGGTATACAAAAAGCATATATGCATATATATACAGCTAAAGATGTTTTGGAAAGTAAGGCAACAGAAATGAAAGGTATACTTTCAAAAGTATCTACAATAGTAGGACTTCCACAATCAATAACAATAGCAATAGCAATAGCAATAGTTCCAGTTGTATCTGTACTTGTAGCAAGAGGTGAAAGACAAAAGGCAAAAGAAAGAATAGAAAGAGCGATAAACTTATCTGTAATTATAATAATGCCTGCAATTGTAGGATTATTTGTACTGTCAGAACCACTTCTTAAACTTATGTATCCAAAAGCTTCAGAAGGTGGAGTTTTAATGCAAATATTATGTGTTGCAACAGTATTTATGTGTTTAAGTCACACAATACGGAAGTGGACTTCAAGGTATTCGGTGATGTTGTAACACCTTCTATAGGGGTATTTGTAGGAGCTGTTATAAAAACGGTTATAAACTCAGTATTAATACCAATATATAATATAAATATATATGGTGCTGCAATTTCATCTGTTATATGTCAGGTTATAATGTTCTTAATTGTATATATAACATTATATAAAAAGATTGGAGCTAAGATTGATCTTAAGAAAAACCGGAAGAACAGTATTTGCATCTATAGCAATGGGAATTATAGCATATGGAATATATTATTTAACTATACCATATTTAAGAAATTCAGCATCAGTAATTTTAGCAATAATAGCAGGAATAATTTCATATACAATGTTTGTAATAATGTTTAATGTAATAACAGAAGAAGAATTAAAAGAACTTCCTAAGGGTGAAAAATTATTACCTATATTTGTAAAAGCTAAGAATATAAGAAATAGGGTGTTTGGAATTAAAGTAAGTAAATAGAAAGGAAGGCTTATGGAAGAAAATAATAATAAAAATAATGTAAAAGTTGAATGGGATTTAAGTCAAATATATAGTAATATAGATGAACTTAAAAAAAATATAGAAAAAGAATTAAGTTTAACAGAAAAAATGACAACTTTTAAAGGAAAACTTAATAATAAGAAAGATATATTTGAGTTTTTTAAAACAGATGAAGAAGCAGAGCTAATATCTTCAAAAACAACAGCATATATGGCATTAAGACTTCAAAAAAATATGAAAGATTTAGAAATATTAAAATTAGATTCAGAAATATCACCTAAATTTAAAAAACTTTCTAAACAGTTAATATTTGTAGAAGATGAACTTCTTGCAAATGATAAAGAACTTTTAGATGATATATTAAAAGATCCAGAATTTGAAAGATTTAATAGCAATTTAAGATATCAATTTGCTTTAAAAGGTCATATATTAACACAAGAACAAAAACTACTTATGAATCATATTGGAAGTGCAATGAATTTTTCAAACATTTATGACCTTATAGAAAATGAAATAAAATTTGAAAAAGCAGAAGATAAGAATCGGAAATCTTCATGAAGTAACACATTCTAAATATGTACCATTAATGGAAAGCAAGGATAGAACACTTAGAAAAAATGCATTTAATTCAATGTATAATAATTACAAAAATTCAGAACAAAGTACAACAGAAATATATCTATCAGAAGTGAAATTTGAAAATGAAATAGCAAAATTATTAAATTATGATTCACTTTTAGATAGAAGTACAAGAGGAGATGAATCAAGTATAAAAGTATATGATGCACTAATATCATCAGTAAATAAAAATATGAAGATATATCATAAATATCATGATTTAAGAAAAAAAGTATTAGGACTTCGGAGAAGATTATACATCATATGACTTATATGCAAATATAATAGAATTACATGATAATAAAAAATATACTATAGAAGAGGCAAGAGATATTATATTAGAAAACTTAAGTATATTACGGTGAAGAATATATATCTGTACTTAAAAAAGCATTTTCTGAAGGATGGCTTGATGTATATGAAAAAGAAAATAAGGGGACAGGTGCATTTAGTTATGGAGTATATGGGGTACATCCATACATATTATTAAATTATGAAGGGAGATTTGACGATATTTCGACAGTAGCACATGAACTTCGGACATACAATGCATTCATATTATTCAAATAAGTCACAAAGTGTATATAATAGTAATTATACAATAATGGTTGCAGAAGTAGCATCAACAGTAAATGAAATAATACTTGCAGAAAATATATTAAAAAAAGAAAAAGATGTAGAAAAAAGGAAAAATATAATCTCAGAACTTATAGGTACAATAACATCAACACTTGTAAGACAATCAATGTTTGCAGAATTTGAAAGAAAAATACATGATAGGATATTTATGGAAGTACCAACAGTATATACAGATGTTACTAATGAATATGAAGAATTATTAAAAAAATATTTTGCAAATATAACTATAGATGAAAAACATAAATATGAATGGCTTAGAATTCCACATTTCTACAGACCATATTATGTGTATAAATATGCAACAGGTATATCATCTGCAATATATATAGCAAGAAATATATTAAATAATAAGGAAGGATATTTAGAAAAATATCTTGAAATGCTAAAAACAGGGGCAAAAGTACGGAAGTATAGATGTACTTAAGATTGCAGAAGTAGATTTAGAAGATGAAAAAACATATGATGAAGCATTCAAATATTTAGAAGAAAAAATAGTAGAATTAGAAGAATTAGTAAAAGAATAAAAAAATAATAAATATATTAAAAATATATTGAAAAAATACAATTAAATGGTTATTATATAAGTATAGAATAAATAAGAAAGGAATATATAAAATGAAAGATTATTATATAGAAAAAGTACATGCAAGAGAAATATTAGACTCAAGAGGAAATCCAACAGTTATGGTAGAAGCACATATAAATGGATGTAAAGGAGTTGCAAAAGTTCCATCAGGAGCATCAACAGGACAATTTGAAGCTGTTGAATTAAGAGATGGAGATAAATCAAGATATTTAGGAAAAGGTGTAGAAAAAGCAGTTGCTAATGTTAATGAAGATATTAATGATAATATTACATCAGAATCAGAAGAAGGAATGGTAATATTATACAATTCATTAATGGAAATAGACAATGATCTAATAGAATTAGACGGAACAAAAAATAAAGGTAAATTAGGAGCAAATGCTATACTTGGAACATCTATAGCTTGTGCACAAGCTATGGCACAATCAAATGACCAAGAATTATTCCAATTCTTAGGTGGTGAATATGCAGATACATTACCAGTACCTATGATGAATGTTTTAAATGGTGGAGCACATGCTTCAAACAATATGGATATTCAAGAATTTATGATAATGCCAGTAGGTGCACCAACATTTAAAGAATGTGTTAGATGGTGTGCAGAAGTATATCATACATTAGGAAAAATCTTAAAAGAAAAAGGAATGACAATTGCAGTAGGTGATGAAGGTGGATTTGCACCAGACTTATCAAGTGATGAAGAAGCATTTGACCTATTATCAGAAGCTATAACAAGAGCAGGATACAAAGTAGGAGAAGATTTTGTATTTGCTATAGATGCAGCAGCAAGTGAATGGAAAGGTGAAAATGGGACATACCATTTACCAAAAGCAAATAAAACTTTAACAAGAGATGAAGTAATATCACACTGGGAAAGCCTAGTTAACAAATATCCAATCATGTCAATAGAAGATGGACTTGATGAAGAAGACTGGGAAGGATGGAAAGAATTACAAAAACGTTTAGGAGATAGAATTCAATTAGTAGGTGATGATCTTCTTGTTACAAATGTTGAAAGATTAGAAAGAGCAATAGAAGAAGATGCATGTAATTCAATTCTTATTAAATTAAACCAAATAGGTACAGTTACAGAAACAATGGATGCAATAAAACTTGCTAAAACATATGGTTATACAACAATAGCATCACACCGTTCAGGAGAAACAGATGATGTAACAATAGCAGACTTAGCAGTTGCATTAAATACAAAACAAATTAAAACAGGAGCACCTGCAAGAATAGATAGAGTTGCTAAATATAACAGATTATTAGAAATAGAAGAAATGTTAGGAGCAAAAGCTAAATATGCAGGATGGGGATGTTTTAGCTAAAATCTAAATATTAGATATATTAAGTGAAATAAAAAAGTTTTTAAAGAAGTTAGTAATTAAAATACTAGCTTCTTTTTTATAATAATATTAAAGTTATGTAGTATTTTTGTAATAGATATGGAAAATACATATTAATATATATATGATTTAATTGTAAGTATTATACTTTTTAAGTATATTTAAGAAAAATTATATATATTAAGGAGAAATAGATGAAAAAAATATCCAAAATAGGTATAACTATTATTGTAATATTATCGATTATAATAAGTTATGGGAGTATGATTATAAGCAGGGCTGCAGAGTCAGAACTTACATTAACACCAAAGCCAGAAACAAACAATATACATTTAAAATGGACAGGACCACAAAATAGTTCATATAAGGTATATCAAAAAAAGCCTGGTAGTAACCACTTTGAAACAATTGGTCTTACAGATTTTAGTAATAATGCAACAGATGAAGAAGTTAAAGTATTAAACATATATCCGACAAGGGAATCTGTAGTTCCAGAAGTATTAACAACAGAACAGCCGATGGTTATACCAAATATATCTGTAACATATAAAGATCGGAAGTAGTGAAACAATACCTAAAACGGCAATTTTAAAAGCATGGATGGAAGGGCGGAACAGTTACAGAAGGATCAACTGTAACAAATTTTGAAGCATATGGTAAAAATCCTAGTACAGGTAGACAAATAATTAAAGTTAAACATGTATCTATTAGAGAATTTGAAGAAAATCCTAATATGATATGGGATTATGATGTTATGATGCATGGTACATGGGATGCAAATGAGTGGAATGCAATAAATAATAATGCAGTAAATGTAATAGGAAGATATATAGATGCAGGTAAAGGTGTTCTAACAGGTCATGATACTATGGGATACAAGATGGGGAGTACATATGGAATAAGTAGGCTTGCTAATAAATTTAATCTTATAAGAGCATATTGGCCAGGGATGTCTAATTCTACAGGAATTGAAATGTCTGGAAATAAGGGATGGGCATATGGTTCAACAAAAGTGAAAATAAATAAAAAAGGATTTTTGACACAGTTTCCATGGAATTTAGGACCTGTTCGGAACAGTTTTAAATATACCATATACACATACAACATCAAATGCAGCAAAAGGCAATATATGGATGGAATTTGTAGAAGGATATTATTGGAATGATCCAGCATTAATGACTGAAGCTGAAGCAAGACAGAATATACCTGCAGAAGCAAACCACAAGTATTATCTAACAACATGGAATAATACAGCAATGATCCAAACAGGGCATAGTAATGGAGAATCAACAGAAGATGAAAGAAAGGTTCTTGCAAATACATTATTCTATTTAAAACAATTAACAAATAAGACAGAAATACTAGATAATTCAGCAAGAGATATAGCAGATCCTAATAAGCCTGCAAATATTACAACAGCAGTAAATACAGATAATAGTACAAATATTAGTTTTAGAAAACCAGAAGATAATCGGAAGTACATATGAATACTATGTAAAAGGACTAGATGGTGATAGAGAGTTTACAAGTGAAACAAAAAGTGCAACAATTACAACAGGAGTAAAGAAATATAAGTATCAAGTAGTTGAAGGAACTGCAGATCCTGTAGAAGGTGGATGGAGAGAAGTAGAGACTACAGGAGAAAATGAAAATATTAATATAGGAGATATTAATTATACAGGAACACCTAAATATATACATATTAAATCTGTAGATGGTGCAGGTAATGAATCAGAAGTATATACACAAAAGTTAGAAAAGCCAACAAATCAAGAAATAGAAATAACAAAAGAGATAGTAAACCCTAAGAATGAGTATAAGATAGGGGATAGAGTAACATATAATGTGAAGGCTAAGATAAAAGAAAATGCTACTAATAAAGGAAAGATTACTAATGTTAATATATTAGATACATATAATAGTAATTATTTAAGACTAGTAAATGGAAGTATAGTAAAAGATAATAATACAGTAGTAAATACAGATGAAGTAGGTAAGATAAAAACAACTATTAATGAACTTGTATATGGTAAGATAAAAGAAATTAGGTATGATATGGAAGTCTTAAATACAGCTAACCGGTAAAAGTGATGTAACAAATAATGTAGTAGCATCAGGAACAAGCCATACTGGAGAAGGTGCTGAAGGAAATGCAAGTAAGAATATAATAGTAAATGATCCAAAGATAGATATACAAAAAAGTGTAGATAAGTTAGAGTATAAGGTGGGAGATGAAATAACATATACAGTTAAGATAAAAAGCTTGGTACCTGGTACAACTATAACTAATGTAAATATAAAAGAGATGATACCAAAAGGATTAGACTTAAAAGAAGATTCTGGTAAGATAAGTATTAATCGGTACAGAAATAGCAAATGGTCTTGTTAAAACAGTAGAAGATGGTAAAACAAGTGTATCTGCAGGCCTTACAAGAATAAA
>QWCT01000545.1_pt1 | contig 24022 bp, 42 predicted proteins | sample 1972681 | NCBI WGS metagenome assembly QWCT01 (sample SAMN09866701, study PRJNA288562) | Human oral metagenome isolate pre3_saliva, whole genome shotgun sequencing... | isolation source: mouth | host: Homo sapiens | place: USA: California | reverse complement strand
GGCTTTTTCTAATAGTTTTATATTCTCAAGCTTTCCATTATCATTATATAAACGATAATCAATTCCTTTTTCAGTATATTCTTCATAAAGTAAGTATTCTTTTTTATTTATTATCTTTTTTGTTTTATATATTATCCCTACAAGTCTTCCTCTTTTTGTCACATATTCTACTCTTTCAGGAGAATAAAACTCGATTATAGGATATCTAGATATTTCAGGATCATAACTCCATTTAAAAGCACCATCACCGCCCCATAATACAGTTATTAAAGCTTTTCTTAATAATTCTTTGAAATTGTTTTCGTTAGCTATCGCTTCCCAATCGGATTGTCTTTCTCCTACTTTTATTGATGCTAAGCTATCCACAACTACATCAGATAATGTGTCTACTATCATCCCTGGTAAACCTGTATGTATTTTTATTATTCTATAACCTTTATTTCCCCAAAAATGAGGCAACTTTGTTTCATTAATAATTTGATTATATATCTGTTCTAGTTCTTCGCTTTCACCTCTATACCATATTTTATTTAATAATAAATTAGTTTCATAAGTTGTATATGAATATACATTCACATTGGTATTATAAGGCGCTTCTTCTATATCTAAATATTTTTTTATTCCATTCTTGATCATATTATTAAAGTTATTTAAAATATTCATCTTTTCCCTTTCTAATATTCTTCTTCATAATTTTCTTCATTGTCTTCTTTACCATCTCCTATTATTTTCCTATAAGGTATAAATGCATATTGACTCGCATTTATTGTATGGTCATTAGCATCTTCTGGTTCATTATCTTTATTTTCTTTCCAACTATAAGTTTCTAATTCTTGTATATGGTTTATACAATGACTTAAAACAAAATATTTTAATTTGTGAATCCAACCTAATTGAAGATTTATTCTGTTTATTATAGTTACTTTCTTATGTGCATTATTAAAAGTATAAATAGAACCATTTTTCCTAATATGTTTTTTTATTTCAGTCATAGTCGCTTGGTCTGCCGAATCAATAAACACATGTCTAGCAAATCCCCATTCTTCCCTATTTCTTTCCAAAAAGTCAATAAAATTAACCACTGTATCAGATGGAGCAAGTGGTTGTTGTAAGTTACTATTGTTATATACTTTTTCATCTAATACATATAGTTCTCCATTCTTAGATATTCCTTGAAATATCATTGCTATAGTATCAGGTGACTTAGTAGAATATGCTGTATCTAGTCCTGCAGTAAAACATATAAATTCTAAAGGCTCTTTATTATCTTTCATTTTTTCCTTAACTTCTTCTTTAGTCTTCACATGTTTACTTTGTTCAAAGTTTGGAAATACAAGTCCAACAGCTCTTCCTCTTAGTCCCAGTATTTTATTTTTATATAGCTTCGTTCCCTTAGGTGCTGAATTGATTTTCTTTTGTATTTTTTCTTCTGTTAACGAAGCATTATCGTTAAAAGTAAAGAACCAGTATTTCCATTTTGGATTTTCTGGCTCTTTTAATTCTTCCATTATACTTTGAGGCACATCTTTTTTATATTTTTCTACAGGTCTACTTCTATTTATAAACTCTTTATATACTGGTAGATTTGGATCATCTGGATTAAGTGTACCAAGCAAATACTCATTACGAGTAGACATTTCTCTTACAAATTCAATGTCCGCTGTATTTATTTCATCTATATAAACACAACCATATTGTCCGTCCGTAGTATCATTTTCCACTTAGCAGTATCATCATAACCTATAACATATATAATCTTATCATTATATTTTATATGTGATATCTTATTATCTTTGTCTCCATTCCCTTTATAATCTGCATCATAAAATACATCTAAAAGTCCTTTTTCAGAATTTATAATATTCTTTTCAGCAACACCAACACTTTTACATGCTATTATATGAAGTTTTTTATCACTATCATTAACTTTAATCATAAGTTTAACAATTCCTACTGTAGTTTTACCAGCAGCTGTAGTCCCTTCTAAAAACTCAGCATCAGCATCTTTGTATTCTAAAAAATCAATATATTTTTCAGATAAAGGAAAATTATTGTTCATCTATCTCTTTTCTTGATTTTGCTAGCTGTTTTACAATATCATCAAAATTAGCAGTACTTCTCATATTAGCATTAACATTTAAATTTGAAGTGTATGCTCCTTGCATTCTATTTAATTGATCGCTAGCTTTTAATCTAATGTCTAAACTTGGAACTACTTCTACTGGAATATATCTTCTTTGTTCATTTAATATAATCTTAGTATCTTTTATATTCCCTAATATTATATCAACTAGAAATTGTTGTCTTTCTGCTATGTTCATTGTTATTTTCTCTTCTATTTTTTCTTGCTTTTGATTAATATACTCTTTAATTTTAGTTTTTTTTAACGCTTCATTTCCTATTGCATATGCTGTTTTTGTAGAATATCCTGCTTTTATAGCACTTTCAGTTGCATTCCCTGTCTTCATATATTCATCTGCAAATTCTTTTTGCATCTTTGTTAATCCATTCTTCATTAATCCTCCTTACATAATAAAAAAGAGGATCTTAATTATTTTTCCTCTTTTTCTTTATTATCTTTTACAAGTTCAACATATATTTTCTTTTCATTTATTTCTTTTGCTCTTTCTTCAGTTATATCAATTACTTCTCCCTCATTTCTTATTATATTAAGATATATATCATTGAATTCTTTAATAACTTTATATTTAATCTCTTTTACTTCTTTTATATCTTCTATATCTCTCAGCTCTTTCATATCTTTCCTCCTTTATCGATTGAGTAAAATAGGATTCGAACCTATTTAAATTTCCTTTTACTCATAAAAAATAGAATACCTACAAAATTGTAAGTATTCTTTTCCAGGTATATCCATGTTAAAAAGCAACTTGACCGATTTTGAAGTCAATAGTATTTTATACTACTTCCTTCATTATACATATTATCATACTTCTTACTGGCGATTCACTGGCGATTTTCATTTTTTTAAATATTTTTTTATTTTTTTATAATGATTTTTCCAAACATTACTCACATCTATATTATAATCATTAGCAATTTTATTAACTGCTTTACTTGGATTATATCCATCAAACATTATAAGGGCGTACAAATCATATTTAATGCCTTTAAATTCGTTCAATGTATTTTTTCTTATGGTTATCTCTTTTTCAAGCTCATTCAAGCTATTAGATAGGAATTCTAGCCTTTGTATTAGACTCATACCATTATATTTTTCATTGAATGCTAGTTCATGAGTTAAAGTAAATATTTTAAAATCAGGTTCAGAGTTTACTGGTGGTTTACTCTCATTTGAAAGTATAGCACCACCTGCTCCATCATACTTAGCTGTAACTTTTTCCATCTCCTCTTTTATATAATCTATTTCATTTTCTATAGCCTTCTTCCTTTGTAAAAGATTCTGCATTAATTCCATTTCTATCATATGTATATCTCCTTATTTTATGCCATAGTCCCTGTCTTTTTAACATCGTTTCCGTATCCCTTTTTCTTACCTCATCAAATCTGTCTTTAATGTTTTCTTCTTTTTTTCCTAATGCTTCTTTAACTTTTTTTATTGTATTTATTATCATTCCTATTATTAATGATATAGCCACTAGCATTAAGAATATAGCAATTGGTGCTATTATTGATAACTTAATAACTTCCCAGCTAAAATTTATTGCTTCTTTCATCTCACTCTCCTTTCACACGATTTTCGCACGATTCTCTCACAATTAATACTTTATTTATCCTTTTCTAATTCTTTTTTTCCTTCCTTTCAAGTCATTTTTTATGTGCTTTAACATATCAATAATACTATTTTTATTTTTTAAAGCCTCTTTCAATAATTCATCACTTGGATTATGTATGTATTGTAAACTTAGATAACATATTTTCACTGCTAGTAGTTTTAATTCTTCACTTTGGTTATTTATATATCGTATAGAAGTAAAATTACTTTTTACTGCCTCTATTTTTAATTCTTCACTAGGATTTTCAATATATTGGATAGCATCACCATTTTGTTTTATTGCATATAACTTGATTTCTTCACTAGGATTATCTATGTATTGTATATTTCGCCAATTTTGTTTTATAGCTACCTTTTGTTCTCTTTTTGTAGGAATATTTATATATCTAATAAATTCACCATGAAACATTAACCTTTCTATTCGTTCTTCAGTAGAAGAATTATATATTTCATAGATATAATCTCTTTCTACTTCTTCCCATCTTTTTGCACCATATTCCCTTATTACATATTCTTTAACTTCACTTAACTTCATTATTTTGTTACCTCTTTCTCTACTGTTTCTTTTTGAATTTTCTTAAATGTCCTCCCTTTGATCATATTAAAATTCATCGATATCTTATCATCCTTAAATTTTTCTAATCTATATTCTCCTATTGTATAGACTATTGGCTCTTCAGCTTTACCTTCTTTTATCCACTCTTTTAGTTGTTGTCTTTGTATTCTATAATATCCTCCACCATACTCTAGGTCTCTATATGTACTAACACATTCTTCAAATGTTCCATCTATATAACGAACACATATAAATTCATGACCACTTAAAACATAAACATCTATGCAATTTATTTCTTTATCCCCCGTATCAACTTCTGTTGATACATATTCATCATTGTATATATTAAACTTCATCTTCTTTACTATCCTTCTCATTCAAGTCATTTTCTATAAATTTAAAAATATATTTAAAATCACAAGCATCATCAAATTCTTTTATTACTTTTTGTATTACTTTATCTGTTGGATTATGTATAAATTCAATAGAATGTACATTCTTTTTTACAGCCTCTAGTTGTACTTTTTCACTTGGATTATCTATCTGTTCAATAACATATCCATCTTGTTTTACTGCCAGAAGTTTTAATTTTTCACTTGGATTATTTATGTATTTAATAACAAATGGGTTCTGCTTTACTGCCTCTAGTTTAACTTTTTTTGTTGGATTTTTTATATATTTAATAGCTATTCCATTTTGTCTTACTGCTTCTAGTTGTATTTCCTCAGTTGGGTCCTTTATATATTGAATATTGTATCCACTTTTTCGTACTGATAAAAGTTGTACTTCTCTACTCGGGTTATGTATATATTCTATAGCAGAAGTTCTTTGTTCAACTGCTTCTAATTGCATTTCTTCACTTGGATTGCTTATTAACTTTATAGCATATCCATTTTGTTTTACTGCCTCTAGTTTTATTTTTTCGGTTGGGTTATTTATGTATTGAATATCATATACACCTCTTATTAAAGCTGATATTTGTTCTTTTTCTGTACCTGTATATACTTTGTATTCATATGATTCTTCTATTTCTTCCCATGATCTTCTACCATATTTTTTTATTATCTTTTCTTTAAATTCACTTAATTTCATTATTATTCTCCTTTCCTGATTTTTTAAAATTTTCATAAATTCTATAAGGTTCTTTTGTTTTAATATTCATAACTCCATCTATAAAAGTAACTATTGCTATTTCTTCATTTGTTGTATTATTTATTATTTTTATGTTTTCTAACGATTCATAATAGGTAGGTTTATTATCTTTCTTTATTATTCCATTATTCATTTTTTACTCTTTTAAACTCCTTCTAAGTTCTTTTACTAAAAAACTAAAGTATTCATTAGTTTTTTTCCTTGCTTCAATATATTTTTTGTTATCATTTAAAATATGCTCAAATAGTGATACCACAACTTCTTTATATTTCACTATATCTGATATATCTCTAAAACATTCTAACTTTTTATCTTTAATTTCTGATACCATTTCTTGTGTTTCTTTCTCATATTCTTTTATATACTCTCTATCATTATTTATTATTTCTTCTACTTTATCTAAATCAACTAAGTATCCTATCTTTGCTAACTCTCTTTCAATTTTATCTTTTAATAACATATAATCTAATTCTTTTTTGTACATTTTAACTCCTTTCCCACCACTCTTCATGTAATTTTTGATATTTCTTATATATTCTTTCATTCTCTTTAATAAACTTTTTAAAATTTTCAAATTCCTCTTTATGATAATTTATTAAAAAATCCTTATATTCTCCTTTATACTTTAATTGTATTTCTTCAATATTTGTTTTATAAGTTATATTAGTTTTTTTAAGTTCTTTTATTGATAATTCCTTATCATCTAGAAAATTACATATAAAATTTTCTTCTATATAATGATTATAAAAATTTATCCATCCTTCAAGAGCTTCACTGTCCATACACATTTTTCTTCTCCTTTAGAACATTGTCTTACAATATTCATCTATTATATTCTCATTATTCATTATTCCATAATTATTATCTCTTGCTCTTTTGTATTCTTTATCTTTCTTTGGTACATCCATTAAGTAATACTCATTTGCCTCAAACAAGTCTCTTATTAATGGGTCTAAAAGCTTATATACCTTACCTCCATATTGATTTCTAACAATAAATTCATGTAATTCTTTTTCTTTCTCGTATTGTATAACATATTTGTTTTGAAATTTTGGCAACCTTACTATATATGGACCATATGCTCCTGCCTTAAATTCTGCATCAAACAAATAATCACTATAGTCTTCTAGTCCATCTACTTCAATATTATTTTTTCTCATTTTTACATAAGCTCCCCAATATGCAAAACAAAAATATAATAATTCATTCATCTTTAATATTGATATTTCTTCCAAATATTGTTCTTTATATCTAATAGCTAGATAATCAGCAAATGTTATACGATTATAAACTGTCTCTTTTTCCATTTCTTTTCTCCTTTTATTCTGATATTGGTCCAAATGTATTTATATATTTAGTAGTACTAAGATTATCTTCAGCCCATTTTTTTGCTTCTTCTTCTGTTAATGGTTCTATTGTTGGTTTACTAATTGGATATAAGCCCCCCTGTATTCTTTCATATTCTTCTTTTATTAAGAAAAATTCACCATTTGATTTTTTATACAAACTATGATGTGTTTCTTTATCTACATAAGGTTTAGGTTGATAAAAATATTTATATTCTGTTTCAATTAATTTTGCAGTATCTGTGTCATAAAGTTTATCATTTCTTATAAATTGCATTTCTATTCCTCCTATAAATCATTTTCTATATGTTTTAGTACATATTTATAATCATGAATAGTATCAGCCCTATTAATTGCTTCTTGTAATACTTTTTTTGTTGGTTTATTTATAAGTTGTATATAATAAAAAGGATTACTTCTTTTCATTACCTCTAATTGCATTTCTTCTGTTGGATTATTTATATATCTAATATTTTCATTATTATTTTTTATTTTTTCTAGCACTTTCTTTTCGGTTGCATTATATGTTAAATATTCAGTACTATTTTTAAATTCTTCCCATCCTTTTTCTCCAAATTTTCTTAATATTATTTCTTTAAATTCACTTAATTTCATTTTGTATTCTTCCAAATTGTATTCTTTCTTATATCTGTCACATTCTTCCTTTAATGTATCTATCTCAAATTGTTTATAATTTATATATGCTTCAATAAAATCTTTTATCCATTTGTTTGGAAAATCTTCTGATTTTACATGTTCAAAGTTATCTTTTAAATTTTTTAATGTTTTTTCTTTTTCCCTTATCTCTTCTTCTTTACTACATATCTTATTCTTTAATATTTCATTTTTCATCTTCTATCTCCTTTAATTTATTTTCATATTTATTATATATTTCTTTTAATTTAGCTATATTTTTTTGTTCCTGTTCCATTTCTTCTTTTCTAAATTCAAAAATCATATCAGTTACCTTATCTTTACTTGTTAAATTGTATAATAAATTAAAAGTAAAAAAATTTTTCTTATCTTTTTCTAATAATTTTTCTCTTGCATCTATTGACTCTTTAAATCCTTTTAATGTCTCTTTTGCCATTATTTTTTCTTCCATCTTTCTTTATCCTCCTTTTAATACTCGTTTATTATTTCGTCTATTCGCTTTCTTGCAACTTTATTGTAATATGGACTTTTACCTATTATAAGTTTAAGCATATCAACTGCTTCTTTAATATTCTTAATTCTTTTTGAAGCATCCTTCAAAGAATCCTTATACTGATCTACTTTTATACATTCATCTGTAAGTAGTTTTGCTTGCAACTCAATTATCTCATATGCTTCTTGTAACTTTTTCTCACAAGTCAATGTTTCATTCTCCTCCATCTCATTTACTCCTTTTCTTTAGTATTTTTCGTATTTTTTTATAATTTTCTTTATTCTATTTACATATTGTTTCGTTAAAGTATTAAATTCATCATCAAATTTATCTGTCATCTCTAATCTTCCATCAACTTTTGCAATATAAAGTCCTAAACGAATAATACTAACTGTTTTCTCTAAGTCATTTATAGCTTTTTTAGCCATTTCTATTCTGTCATTTAATTCTATTCTGTCATTCATTTTATTTATATCCATTATTTATACCTCCAATATTCAACATATAGATTTTAATCTCATAATCAAAATCTTTGTCTTTATTTATCAGTTACACTTTTTCTATATTTGTTTACACTTTTCCTAAAATGTGTAACACATTTCTTTCTTACTCCTTCATAGAATTTCAGTTTTCATGTTACACTTTTGTATAGTTTTCCCTATCCTTTTTATTTTTTCTTTTTTTTATTTTTTTATATTCTTATATTCTCTTATTATAATAAATAAGTGTAACAGTAACATTTAACTTGTAATCCTTTGGTACTCAACATGTTACACTTTTGTTACACTTTTTTAAATTTTCTAAAGTGTAACAGCTTTCCTTTAATATCAGCCTTTCCTTATTTACATAACTCAAAAAATGTTACGCTTTCTTTTTTTAGCTATTTGCAAATATTTTTAAAATTTTATTTCCATCTCTAATAATTTTTATATCAAAACCGTTTTGCTTTTATAGCTCTAGTAAATTTATTTTTAGACTGTGGTTTAATATTATTTTGTATGCAATAGAAGTCATACATGTTGTATAGTTCTATTGTAGAAGTATTATCTATTTCACCTTCATATTCTTCTAAAAATCCTAGAACACTATCACTCTCAATGTAATATTCCCTTAAAGTATCTTCTACTTTCTTACTCTTTGATAGTTCCATGTGATTTGTAAGTATTCTATTAACACCATCTAATGCAAGTCTAAGTATATAACTCTTAGCATTTTCGCTACTTAGTAACTTATCCAGGTCATAAATTTTGTTAACTACTTTGTTTTCAAACGGAATTATTATAAGTCTTCTTTTTATCCCCTCTGTCTTATCCTTAAATACTGGAACCTCATTACAAGTAAATACTAATGTAGCTGTATTTTTTATTGTTACAGGTTGCGAATATATCGCTCTTGCAGTGATTGTATTCCCTGATGCCATAGTTTTTAATACCTTGGTTTTTTCAAGATAATTAGGGTCAATATCATCAGCTATATTAATTATTTTACCTATCAATGAAACTACCTGAGTACCATCTTCAAATCCTGTTATATCAATGTGAGAAGATAAGTTATTTGCAAATGCTGTTAACATTTCTACAAATGTAGACTTACCATTATTACCTGATCCACTTAAGACAAATATCTTATGTGGAAAATTATTTATCATTATTGTATGTCCTAATATTTCTTCTATTAAATTTCTTATTTCCTTGTCACCATTTGCTATAAAGTTTATAAAATCATCTACATATTTGTCATATGCATTCTCATCATATTTCACATCTAAATAAAATGGTGTAAATCCTATATCCATATTGACTACTGTATCGTCAACTATTATTCCATTTCTTATTCTTACATTAAAATCATCATGTGTAATCTTCTCAGCATATACTTCAAGCTGACTTAAAAGTTCTTTCCACTGTGTAGTTTTAAGTTGCACTTTTTGGTAAACTCTACGCCTTAGTTCATTTTCATCTCTTGAAAATTTTATTCCATCCCTAAAATATAATATTTCTTTATATAACTTTACTTCAAACTTTCTCGCTACCCATCTTGAAAGCTCCAACACATTGGTAGAATCTCCTTGATATTCTTCTTGAGCATCTACATCTATCTTAAGTACACTATTAACTATATTTGCGACTTCTTTTTCTCCCATAGGAGTATCGAATATCTTTTCATTAATAAACTTTGCAACAGCCTCTAACAATCTTATATCCCTGTATTTAGGATTATTATTTATACACCTTAACTGTGCATATAGTGCATTATTTCTTCCATCTCCATCTTTCAATCCTGTTATGTTTTTTGCTTTTGGCATAGGATAAAGTATGAAAGGTAGTTCCATTAAAGTCTCAAAGTCTATTATTGCCTTATTACGGTTTCTTTCTTTTCCATGCCTTTTAACTATACCATACGCTTTGTTGCCTGTTTTATAATCAACCTGGAATCCTCCTACAGTGATTTTATCTGCACCTGCTGAAACTTTTAATTCCTTAGGTCTTTTATAATACAAGTGTACACCTCTATCTGTTTTTATTGTAAGGGTAGGATATTTAGTTTGAATGTGTTCAATAATTCTTTTTTCATTCTCATTATCTCCATCAAAGTCAACTAATACTACATTTGAATTAAGTAATATACCTGCATTATCAATTTTAGTGATATCAATTACAATAGTATCAAAATTGGTCTTTGGTGTTTTGTCATCATTAAGTTCAATATACTTATTCATAACTCCTTCCCTTCTTTTATAAAATTATTTTTTATTAATTCAATATAATAGTTGAGATCTAACTTTTTTTTATCAAATACACTTAAATCTTCATTATGTATTATTGAATGATTTGATGTATTTGCTATTTTTTGGAAACTATTGCCTTTTTTCTTGTAAATTCCTCCATAGTTACTATCTGTTGTTGCAAATATTCTGTTAACCTTTTGTGTTTTTTTCATCTGTCCGTTATATTCATAAAATATACCATCATATGAAGATCCCATTTTACAAATAATTTGAAAAGATTCTAATTTATTTTCTTTGTACAGATTCAAAACTGTTGCTTCTGGCGATATACCTTTTATATAGTAGTTTACTAGTCCCGTGTCTATTATGCTTAAATTATTTTGTATATAATTTCCACCATCAAACTTTGCAAATCTACCTTTTGCATATATTCTTCCATCTTCAAAAAGTACAACATAGTTGTTTACATCTCTTTGTATAACCTTTGTGATATAATCTACATCGAATTTCAGTCTCATTCTCTTCGAAAAATCTTCTATTATATTTATTATAGTTTTTAAATTTTCTTCCTTATATTTAATTATTATTCCATCTGTGTTTGATTGTATAAGTTTCGAATATTTTCCTAATTCTAGTATTAACTGTGTAAGTATCAACTGTCCGTTTATGCAAATGTTATTTGCTTGCTTTGGATCATATAGTCTATTAAATTTTGACTTCATCGCTCCAAATGTAGAGTTTAATATTATTTTGTATATACCTTGTCTAGGATCATTTTGTTTCTTATACTGTAATCTTTTTTCTTTTATTATTTTATATAATTGAGGTTCTATACTGTTTCTACTCATATAATTTCCTTCAATTATTAACGATGGATAAAAACTTGAAACATCTATATGTAAGAATTTTCCAGTTCCTATATAATTATTTAATGCTCCATGTAACCCACCAAATCCATAAATGTGTTCTACACCTAAAATATTACTAGTAAATTGTCTTGTTTCTATTTCTTTGTAATCTACTCCATTTAAATAATCTTTTTTTGCTTTATTATAAAAGTTAATTATATCTTTAGGTATTATATTAAAGTTTAATCCTTGATAATATTCAAACTTAAGTCTATCATCATCTATTATATGAGATTCACATTTTAATACAGAACTTGCTAAATTTGCCCTAGTAAGTTTTATACTTTTAAGTGGTAAATTAAATTCTTTAATTATTTCTACTTTGGATTTGTAATAATCTTCCCTTATTTTAAATATGTACTCAGTGTGAATAACATCGTTTTTACAATATCTAATAACCTCATTTATTTCATCATCTGTAAGACTTCTATCTAATTTAAAATCAATAGGTGTTTCTATTATGGAATATCCTAAATTCCCTTCTATAGCTTTAAGTGATATATTAGAAGGTAATTCTTGCATCATATCTAATGTAATCATATTTAATCTTACTTTTTGTTTTATCCCTCTTAATATTTCATGTGATACTATATAAGGATCTTTTCCTAATAATATGCTCGCTAAGACTACATCATCAAAATTATAATTATTAAATCCTATTAATATCTTTTTTCTATTTTTATTAATGTAGTCTTTAAGCTCTAGCACATCATTACATATGACTTTAAAATCATCTTTTTCTTTAAATACTATCATCCAATCATATTTAAAAACTTCAATATCATATGTAATATACATATCTCCTCCATTATACTAATGGTACTTGACCTATTTCTTTTTTATCAAATTCAATATCTGGTTCTGTTTGTAAATCTTCTTTAGTTATTGTAAATACATCATTTTTTTCAAGCTTATATTCTGCATATCCTTTGTCATTTGTTGTTTTTTCTAATATTACAGGTGTATTATTAAGCATTCCTAAAGCTCCTACTAAAATATCTGTATTTGCAAAGTGTTCAGGCTTTATATTTAATCCTAATGTTGTAACTGTGTGGTATAATTTTTTAGCATTAAATTTCTTCATTTGCCCTCCTAATACATACCCTACAAATATATCTCTCATTCCTATTTCTGGAGACATTACATTTACTACTAAGCTAATTAAAGGTAATTTCTTTTCTCTAGTTAAAGTATATCTTGCTCCTGCTATAGCTCCTTCATATCTTCCATCTGGTATTTCCTCAAATGCTGCTGTTGGTTCTTCTGTAGGATCATATCCTAACATTTCATCTACTAATCCTAAATCTACTGCTTCTATTTTATTTTCTTCCATTTTTTCTTTTCTCCTATTCTATTTCTATTTTTTTTGCATCATTGTTGGCATTTCTATTTTAAATGCTCCTGTTATTGTCTTCATGATTTCTCTCATTTTTTCATCTTTTATATCATTTAAAGTATAGTCCTCTCTTCTATTTGTTGCTAACCTATAATATGAGTTTCCTCTTTTTGTACATCTAACTACTAAGTCGCATCTTCCCATTGTGATATTTAAGTACTTTTGATCTAATGATGGTTCAAATTCTTGTTCTTCTTTTCCTGCTTTTATATGTGATATAAAAATAATATTTCTATCCATTCCGCTTAATATCATCATTGTATTCTTCCATATAGAAGTACTTTGTGTATATCCTTGTCCAAATGGTATATCTCCAATTGTTTCTGCTATCTTATTATTCTTTGCTTCCTTAGCTTTTTTGTTATATTCTTCTATAATATAGTTATCTAAAAGTGTCCTTATATCATCTACAAGATCTATTATTATAGTTTTATATGTATCTTTATTTTGTTGTAACTCTTTAACAACTTCTATAAATACTCTCCAATCTGTTATTGTAACTGAAGGTGTATCTACTTTCCTGTCATTTCCATCTGTATTTAATAACAAAGGAGATTCAAAACTTTTTGCTAGGTAAGTCTTACCTGTCATACTATCTCCCCATATTAAGAATATTTTAGGTGTTATATCTTTTACTTTTGGTTTGTTCTCTGGTAATAAACTCATTTCTTGCCTCCTTATTTATTATTTATTGTTACTTTTATATATCCTTTTGTTTTTGTTTCTTTATAATCAACTAGATCTTTATATAAGTCTCTATCTTTCTTCAAAAGCTCATCAAAGTCTATTGTTTTAGAAATTCTAACACTTGGAGTTATTCTACTAATAGTAAAGTCCGAATTTTTGAATCTATTTAATAGTTTTTCTTCCATTTCATCATTTACTTTTTCTTTCATTTTTTTAAATGTTTCTATTATTTGCTCTGCTTTATTTACTTCATTAAGCATATTTTTCATTTCATCTATAGCATTTATAAGGTTTTCTCCTAGATATACTTTTCTTGCTTTTTCTTCATCATTTTCTTCTTTTAAGATTCTCATAACTTCCTTAAAGTCTAATATTCTCTTATAATATTTCTCCCATTTTTCATTATCTCTTTCAAATACATGTATAACTATATTCTCAGGATTAAAATCCAAATTAAAATCATAATCGTTATAATTTACTGGATCTATTCCTATAAAGAAATCATCAGGTCTTTTATATCCTATTAATACACAACTAGGAACATTAAACACTTCCATATAGAACCTACATTGTGGCTCATAATAATTTACATCTAATTCTTTCCCAAATGTTTTTATTTCAATTAAAGGATAATTTGAAGATAAATCTAATCCGTCACAATTGCCTCTAAGTCCTCTTTCATTGTCTATTTTTGTTGCTTCTTTATAATTACATTTGTATAATCTACTTATATAGTCTCTAATGTGTTTTTCCATTTTACTACCATAATATGTATATTGATTACCTGTAAATGTTTTAGGTATGATATTTAATTTTTCTTTTGCAAATTCAATTATATCTTTATCTGCTAGTCCTAATATATATGGCATATCACTACCACCTATATATTTGTCTCTATTTAGAATTACACTATTACTTTTCTCTATTTCCATTTATCTATCTCCTATTTTCTATATTTTTTTCTATCCATAAATTAAAATTAAAATCTTTTTTCATATCTAAACTTTCATAAATTTGATTTTCTACTGTATTTGTTGTAATATACTTATATACAGATACTTTTTTCGTCTGTCCATTTCTGTAGCATCTACCGATTGATTGAACGTATTCGGTATAGCTTTCAGTTGGACTGAAATAAATTATAATATTAGCATAAGTGAGTTCTACGGCTTCACTTCCACTTTTATAATTTGCTAAAGTAACTGTGTTTTGTATATTATTCCAATTAGATTGTTTAGGATAATTTTTAATTTTGGAATTGCACTGATAAACTTTTTTATCAGTCTTTTTTAATATTTCTGATATTTTTTCAAGTTCTTCATTATAGTTATAAAAAACTACTATATTATCATCAGTACTTTCCAAAAATTCTTTTAGATATCCTAATTTATCATCTAAGCTTGTATATAATCTAAGTCCATGTCTTAGCTTCATATTACTATCATATATAACTTCATTTAATTGTCTTTCTTTTAAAATCTTATTATATGTTGGAGATCTATTAAAATTTACAGTTTGTTCTGTTAATGTAGGCAAATCTAAAGCATCTTCTTTATTAAGTCTTTTAGATATTACATGCCAATAAGAATTTAATTCTTCTGTATTCTTATATTTTATTATCCTCAAATATCCAAACATGTTATCAGTAACACAATATTCTTTATAAAACTCTGTTTTATTTTTAATTAATCCAAATATTTTTAAATAATTTATTATATCTTCCCAACCATTAGGTATAGGAGTTGCTGACAGCATAATAAATCCACTTGCAATTAAACTTAAATTAAATGCTGATTTTCCCCAGACACCTGTTGAATTTTTAATTCTATGACATTCATCAAAAACAACAAAATAATCTTTATATTTAATATAATCTTTAGATAATTTATTGTATGATATTACTTCAAATTTAGGTGTTATTACATATTCTAATATTGTTCGTTGCCATCCTCCTTCATTTACTTTTGATGCAGGTGCGACTACTAGTAAAGGTTTATCTTTGTAATAATATTGCCAATGATTAATTGCCATAATAGTTTTACCAGTACCTGTTGCCATATCATATATAAAATTTTTCTTATTATTTTCTTTTACATAGTCAAAGTATTCATTTTGATACTTATATAGTTTCAATATCTTCAATTATCTTTTTTACCTCCTCTCTACTTCTAACTACAAAGGCAATTCCTCCAGACTTTCGTATATTTTTAATGTGCATATCCTGCATCTTCGAAGTCTTACCTTTTTCATTTTTTATTTCTAGTGCTACAAACCTACCTTTGTAACACACTATAATGTCTGGTATTCCAGAAACACCATAGTAACCACCGTGTACTTTAAAATAATATATATTATTATCTTTTAAGTATTTTTTTATACTATTTTCAATTGTCTTTTCTTTCATTTATCTTCTCTTATACTTTTAATTTGTTTATTAATGTATTGTACTTTTCTTTTAAGTCTTTGTTTTCTTTTTCTAGTGCTTTGTTATCAAATGATAATTGAATCATTTTTATTTCTTGTTTTTTAAGTTCTTTATATTTAGATTCTAATGCTATATATGCATCTTCTACTTCTTTTAATTCATTGTATTTATCTTCTAATTCTTCGTAATATTCTTCTAAATCTTGAATTTTATCTTCTAAGTATCCGTTTTCTTCTTCTAATTCTTGTACTCTATCTTCCAAGTATCTATTTTCACTTAATACATCCCTATATGATCTGTTGTCTGGGTTTAAGTATCTTTCATCATCTACATCAAACATAATACACCTCCTAATCGAATGCTCTTTGACATTCTGCTGTTCTTTCCCATTTTATTTGTTGTTCTAATTGTTTTCTTTTTCTTTCTTGTATTCTTTTCTTTCTATCTATATATATAAGATAGTTATTTAGTATCATTCCCCCTAAAAACATTACTAACGGGAATATTACATTTACTATGAAATTAAATTCATATAAGTATATTTCTTTCATCTTTCGTATCTCCTTTATAATTTTTTATTTAAATAGTTAAGAAATGCTATCTTTACCACAAATTGATAAAAAAATCATCATATTCTTTTAAATTTAATAGATTTTCATTTTTAATACTAAGCTCCTTGTCTCTCGTTTCTCTCTCCAGTAAGAATGCTTTATCAATGCTTTTTTTTAATCTTTCCCATTCATTTAATTTTAAATTAGAAGTAAGTAAGTTATAAAACATTACTATATTCTTTCTTCTTTCCATATTTCTTTCTTCTATTATCATTCCTTCTAAATCTTCTTCTGATATTTTCATATTTTTCTCCTCCGTTATTTTTTGTTTAATTTTTCTTCATTATCTGGATTTATTACAACCTCACATTTATCTAATGGAATATTTAATTTTAATGCCATAAAAAGTTTTCCAAAATTATTAGTATAATATCCCATATCACTAACTGTTATATCTTTTAAAATTTTTTCATTTACTTTTATTAATGTATAATTATCTAATAGCGAATTATATCTGTATATTAATTCTATTTTATCTTTGTTCATATCTTTCATTAGTCCTCCGTTGTCTTTTTATTTTTGTATGTGTTATAATATTAAAAGATTGTTTTAAAAAACAGTCTAATAATATAAAATGTGTCTGTATAATAAAATACAGATTGTTTTCTAGGAATAGTTAAGTACTGAGTCGCCAAACTTTAATTACTTAATTATTCTTTTTTTGTCTACTATTTATTGTTTATAATTTTCTTCTATACATTCCCTTATAAATTCGGTCATTGTATATTTATTGTTCATTTCTTGTCTAGATTTAACTATATAGTCAAGTTTTTCTTTCTCTTCTATAGTTAAATCTATAGTTATTTTTCTTTTATTTTTCCTGTATTCTTTTAAATACTCTTTTCTTTCATTATATTTCAAACACTCCTCCTCTTGTGTCTGTGTATACATTATATGTTATATACTCAGACAATACAACTCCTTTTACATTTTTTTACACAATTGTAATATTTCTACATCTCCTATCTTCTGTATATTAATATATATTTGAAAGGAGGTGATATGTATGTTAAAGGATAATGAAGCTAATATTTTAGGTCTTCTAAATTATTATACTTCTAATAATAAGCCAGTTACTATGAGTGTTTTTAACTCTATTGGAACTTATTCTTATAAAGACACTCCTGTCGCTATAAAATTAACTGTAAATCTTATTTCTAAATTATCTAAATTAGATTTTATCATTGGTGAAAACCTAGATAATGAAAACTTTAAAGTCACATCTATAACTGAAAAAGGTATTCAATATCTAGTAGAAAATCCACCTGAAGTAAAATATAACTAATTTTTTTGAGCAGATTCTCTTTCTGCTCTTTGTTCTTCTTCTAAGCATTTTAAATTATACTTAAGATATCTTTTATACTGTTTTATTAAACCATGTTCTGATTTCTTTTCTCTAAAAAGACCTAATATTCCTTTAAAGTCTCCATTAATCTTTTTCTCTACATGGATTAACTTCAATATACCATTCATAGCTAAAAGACCTAATTCTTTGCCTTTAATATCCATATTATCAAAATCATTTGAATTATTATTTTTCTTTTTTTCCATTCTTTACTCCTTCCTAAGTAATAAAGTTTGTAACTATTCCCTTTTCAATGTGCTGTCTTATTAACTACTTTATGTAGTAATATGTGTCCTTTTTACTGCTGTATATCTTTGTAATGCTGTAGCCTCTATAACTTTTTTTCTTCCAAATCCTTGTGTTGGAAAATCTTTAGTTCTCATAAGACTATATGCTGTTTTTGTACTTATCTTCATAATTCTTGCTAAATCATTTACATCATAAAATATTACATTATTCTGATTTATTTGATTTTTCATTTTTTTATTTTCTTCTATAATATCGTTAATTTTTTGAATTATTTTCTTAGAACTCCTATTAATTATTTTCATATGCTACCTCGTGTAATCAACATTTACTTCGTTGCGTTTCGCGCAACCTTTTCGGTAAAAAAATATTCTTTTATTTCATCACCCTTAATATCTAATACTTCAATTATTTTAGCAGTTTCTCTATTAGTAAAATCTAACGCATTATTTAACTTTCTAGAAAATGCATTAGTTGAAATTCCTATTTTCTCTGCTAAAACATATTGGTGATTCAACTTTTCTTTTATCCTACCTCTTAGTTTTGAATAATCAAAAGGCTTTATTTTATCATTATGTTTCATTACACACTCCTTTCTTTTTGTTGCATTTAGTGCAACTTATTTTCTAGCTAAATAATATATTATAAAAATTATTTTGTAAATACCTTTCATAAAAAAAGTGTATTAAATGCAACTTTGTTAAAAGTATGTTGAATTATATGCAATATTGTGATAAGCTGATAATATTGAAAGGTGATTGTAAATATGGAAAATAGTTTTGGAAATAGATTAAAAAATGCCCTAAGTTATAGGGGAATAAGTCAAAAAGATTTGGCTGATAAATTGAATGTAGATAAATCTACAATAACACGATATATAAAAAATGAAGTAGAAGTAGGTAATTCTAAAACATATGCTATTGCTAATATATTAAATATTAATATAGCATATCTATTTGGTCTTACAGATTCTATAGAACCATCTACTGACATTCAACAAATACCATCTAACAATCCTTTTAAGAACTTAAAGGGATATGTTGATATTGATTTATCTGATACTGTTAAAATACCTGTAGTTTCAAGCATACCTGCTTCTTTTAATAAGACTTCAAATATGATTTATGATGAATATATTAATTATCCTAAATCATTATTACAATATTCAGATTACAAACAAAGGTATATAGCAATGAATGTTGAAGGATATAGTATGTATCCAGACCTTTATCCTGGAGATAGAATATTAGTTGATACTAAATTAGAACTTAATAATGGCGATATTGGTGCTTTTTATTTTAATGATGAATATACAGTAAAAAGAATATACTTTGAACCTAATCGTATTATATTTAAACCAACTAATCCTGAACATCCCGAAAAAATTTATAGTAAGAAAGAATTACATGAAATGGGATATCATCAAATAGGTAAAGTTGTAAAAATAGTAGAAAGAAAATTATAAACAATTTATAACTTGTCAAGTGAAACGCACTTTTGCTTGACAAAATAACTAACTTGTCAAGTGAAACCTACTTTTACTTGACAAGTTATACTGCATATATTCAAATGCTTTATAATACAAAAGAAAGGAATTAAATGAAAGAAATAAACAAACAAATTATAAGAATATATTTAGATGATAGTGGTAAAATAAGTGAATATGAAGACTACGCTGTCTATTCTGGTTTAGTATTTATTGAAAAAGAAAAACTTAATGCTTTTACAAATAAGTATAGAACTATAAGAAATGAATTATGGAAGAAAAATGAGTATAAAGATTATGATGAACTGAAAGGGAATAATCTTAAACACAAAGACCGATTGCGTCTTTTAAAATTGATGAAAAATGAATTTAAAATTGCATTAGTAATAAAAAATAAGTTTATAAGAAAAAAAGAAATCCTAACAAATGCTAGTTCAAAAGGTAGGTTTAAAGATTATGCTTTAAAAAGATTAATTAAGGATACATTTAAACACTTAATTTTCAAAAAACTAGTAGATCCAAATGAACCTGTAGTCTTAGTATTAAATATAGATCAAGAAACTACTAAAAGTAATGGATATTATTCTTTAACCGACGGAATCTATGAGGAAATTAAAATGGGAATTAATAACTTTAATTATGGACTAACATTTAAACCTATATTGTTTTCTGAGTTTGAAGTAATTAGACATTCTCATAATTCCAAAGAAAACATTGCAATACAATCGGCTGATATACTGAGTAATGATATAAGACGTTGCCTTGATAAGAAACTATCTCTATTTACTGATTTGGTATTATATTTGCCTAATTAAAAAAGAACAGAGTAAACTCTGTTCTCCTAGATGGTGCGGTGTATTTACAATACACTTAAACCTAAGTTCACATCCAAACTATTCACTGCAACAGTATTGTTCAGTAATTAAATTATAACTTTTTATTGTATAAAAGTCAACTTTTCGTTACACTTTTGCAATATATTTATCTATACTATATACTATAGATATCTTAATTAATGCACATTACATATTTAAATGTAGTGATGGTTTTCTTATAGATATCGAGAGCTTTTATAGTTCTCGTTTTTTATTAACTAAAAGGAGGAATTCTATGGCTAAAAAAAGAGCAAATGGTGAAGGTTCAATATATAAAAATAAAAGTAGAAATAGATGGGAATATTATTTTACTAATCCTATTACAGGAGAAAGAAAAAAACTTGTAGGTAAAACACAAGCAATAGTTATTGAAAAATATAATTCTTTTATGGAAAATATTAAAACATTAAATACTTTAGAAAATAATACAACAATTACAAGTCTTTTATATCTTAATGAAAAAGATAAGTTTAACAAAAACTTAATACAAATTAGTACATATGCTAGGAATATCTACGGTATTAAAAAACTTGAGAATGGTGTATTAAATGTATTACCAATCTCAGAGATTACACTACAACATATTGATGAATGGAATTATTCCATGAAAAACTTTAGCGATTCTGTAATATCCAAATCTTTTATACAATTAAAAAGAGCTTTTGATATTGCTATGGATAAACAAATAATAACTAGAAATATATTGAAAAATTATAAAAGAGCTAAAAGTTCTAAGAAAACAAAAAAAGTAAGTGCTTTTACTATAACTGAGCAAAAAAAATTCATTGAATTAATACCTAAATCTAAATATTATATGCAATATATGATAGCACTATGTACTGGTATGAGAATGGGCGAAGTGAACGCTTTGCATTATAATGATATAAATTTAAAAGAAAAAACAATTAACATTAATAAAACTATATCACGAGATTCAAACTTTAAAAGTTTTATTAATTCAACAACTAAAACAAAAAATGGTACTAGAGTAATTCCACTAAATTCTATATTATACCCCATAATTAAAGACTTCATTTCCGATAAAAAAGGGAAATATCTATTTTCTAATGATAATGTTATAAGTACTAGCCAAGTAAATAGTGAAATGAAAAGATTAACAAATAACCTAAATTATAATACACATATGCTAAGACACACTTATGCAACTAGATGTATTGAAGCAGGTATTCAAGCAGTTGTATTAAAAAAAATTATTAGGACATGGTGATATATCTACAACTCTAAATACATATGTTGATGTTTTTGACAAATATGAAAAGCAAAATAATATAATAATAGAAAATTATTTTAAAAACAATTTATTTCTAGGGGGTGATAATTAGGGTGACAACCAGCTTCCAAAATATACCAAAATATACCAAATTAGTTTACATATTTCTTTTGCTTGTATCTCTCTTATTCCTTATATATCAATATTTATAAGGAATATATCCATTTAATATAAAATAAAGCTTTATAGTATTCCCTGCTAGCTGTACCATTTATTTCACTATGAGGACAACTCATAGTGATTTTATTATGCTCTATTTAATAATTCATTTGTTTCTTTTAATAATTTATCTGTTTTTTCTATAACTTTCCAAGCTTCCTTTAATTCTTTGTCTGTATCTTGTATAACTTTATTTGTTCTCTCAATAATCTTATCCATTTTTCCCTCCATTTATTTATTACTAGCATATATCTTTAATACTTCATTATTTAATATTTCATTTTCTTTGTCTAATTCTCTCATCTTATGATTTAAAATTTTTCTTGTCTTTAATATTTCTTGTCTCCTTTTATTCACTTCTAATATTTTTTCAGCTAATAATCTCCTTTTAATTTCTAATCTTTTTTTCTCTTTGTCTTCCATATATTCCTTTCCTTGTCTCTTAATATATTCCCAAAAGATACTTTCCCTATGTCACCATTATACTCATCTTATTCATATATTTCAACTTAAAAAGACTCTCTATTTAGAACATGTACCAAAAAATTGGACAAAGAAATTTGAAAAATTTTAAGGTACATATTCTAAAAATACGTTTTTAATTTTATAATTCTCAAACTTACGAGTTTAAGGCTAAAAACCTGCAATTATATTTTAAATTTACTTTCACAAATAGTTTGCATAAAAAATATTAACATTATATTAAACATACTTTATAATATAATTATCTTAATTGATGCACATTAAATCTAAAAATGTAATGATGGAATTCCTTTAATAGGTATCGAGAACTAAGAAATTAGTTCTCGTTTTTTTATTTATAATTCAATGTAAAAGATACTAATATAGAAATCAAAAAACAACTAATTAATACTAATTAGTTGTTTTAATAGGAAAGAGAGTGACGCCATTCTCTCATCTCTTTTGACCCTGTGGGTGTGTGGACGCATCAATTTTCCACCTTTTCCTATATGATTATATTATCATACTTCCTCATATTTTTCTATACATTTTATTTATTACAATTTATTTTAATAGATATTCAAGTGTAGCAATTGCCATATCTGGATACTTATCTGCTCCTTTTCTTAATTTAAATTGTCTTTCCACTTCATATAACCATCTCCATCTAGGCATTCCTTTTGGTGGTTCTTTTTCTTCATAACACTTTATTTTTGCTTTTAATTCTTCCTTAGTATATTGTTTACTCACACATTTCCCATTCTCATAATTTTCTAAGGATGATTTTTCAAACAATTCCTCTAAATCATTCTTCTTCATTAATTACACTCTCCATATATTTATATTATCTATCTAGATTCTTGATTATTTGCCCTTTCTAATAATCTCTCTGTTCTTTCTAATAATTCATCCGTCTCTTTTATTACTTTTTCTGCTTCAATTATATCTAATTCTGTTTCTTTTATAACTTTTGCTACATTATTATTCATAATTATATTTTCTCCTTATACTTTCTTTTTAAATTAACTATTTCTATATTTACATTTTTAGCACTTTTTTCTAAAGTTCTCATACGTTTGTTTAATTTTTTTCTAGTTTCTAATATTCTTTGCCTTTGCATGTTTATATCTACAAGATTTTCTTTCATTTCTTCATATATAACTTTATCTTTGTCTTCCATATATTCCTTTCATTGTCTCTTAATATATTCCCCAAAGATACTTCCCCCATGTCACCATTATACCTATCTTATTCATATATTTCAACTTAAAAAAACTCTCTATTTCTAGAGAGTTTCTTATTAATTTTACTATTATATATATTATTATTTTTATATCTTTTATTCCCCTATAACATTATTATATATCTCATCTGATATATCTTCTATTGTTCTCATGTTCTTATTTTCATCTAAACATTCAATCCTAATCCAGCTATTTTTATGTGCA
>QWCT01000542.1_pt1 | contig 24047 bp, 26 predicted proteins | sample 1972681 | NCBI WGS metagenome assembly QWCT01 (sample SAMN09866701, study PRJNA288562) | Human oral metagenome isolate pre3_saliva, whole genome shotgun sequencing... | isolation source: mouth | host: Homo sapiens | place: USA: California | reverse complement strand
TTATTTGATTTACCCTTTTATAAATAATACACACATAATAAAAAATCCGCAGTGCGTTGCACTGCGGATTTTTGCGCCAAATTATTTGGAGTACAATTCTATTACCACTCAAATTCCTTATTATTATTGAGTTTATAGCATTAAAACTTTTAAAAGGTTGTGCAACAGTTGAGCAACCCATCAAATCTATAACAAGTTTTAACGATTTATATAATATATACTATTATATAAAATTGGTCAAACATCATGCTAGCTTACATAAAAATTATGTCAACTAGTTCCATTTTGGAACATGTTCACATGAGTCCGCCTGCTCAACTGACAACTAATAGTTGATAGTTGCGTGTATCCACCATTACACGCTATGGAGATATATGGATCACTTCCTTAGTTCTTAGATGCAAGATAAATAACAGTACCGCCTAATAGGATATTCAACAACTTACTTTTGCGTTGCTCCATCTTGGCTTTGTGTATTTCTTTCTTTTGCTCGTTCAAGTATATTTCGGCTTTCGCCAACGATAACTTTTGCTCGTTCAGCATCTGTTCTTGCTTCTGTAGCAAGTTCCGAGCTTCTGTTAATTGCATTCTCTGTTCGCTGATTAAGCTCAACGCTTCGATTAATTCGTTCTTCTGTTCGTTCGTTGATAACTTCGCTACTCTCAACTGCATTTCTAACTCGTTGATTGTAGTCAACTGCTTGTTGATTGTATTCTCTAGCGTGTCGAAGTTCGTTTTCAGCGTTGCGTATTCCTGTGGTGTCAATGTTACTGTTTCTGTTGGTGTAGAACCATACACAGATGATGCAAACAATAAGCACCACAAAAGCAATACAATAGCTCCTATTGGAAGAAAATATAATTTTAAGTTTCTCATACATATTTACCCCCTATATATTGCTTCCCCATTGCTGAGCATAATATTTAGCTTTCATTCGTATTACATCGCCACCACTACCAGGTTCATCACCTTCACGGACTACCCATAAATCCCATCGTTCGCATGTAGCAGTTGGGCCGTATAGATCATGTGCGTAAAACCCGTCCATGTTATCCGCTGCTTCAGCATGGGTTAACACGTTGCTAATACTAGCAGGTAGTCCTAGGTCTACACATAACACTGCAACCACTTGCGCTAGCGTTTCAATTTGTGCAGCAGTCGGTGGATAATCACCTAAGTCATTTACCCATTGAGCACCATAGGCGCAATCTAAGGATATACCTACGGCTCTGCCATTACGCATCCATGTGTGGCTTTTATGGTCTGTTAGTTCGCCATCAATGTAAATATTACCGTACCCATCAATATTGATGTGGTAATCGTCAAATTGTTGATTATATCGTCCTGCAGTCCAGTGCAGGTACACTTTGTCGATGTAACCTACAGCCCTACTGCAGTAGTCGTTTAAGTCGCTTAAACTAACGTTTATCATCCGCACTCCCCCTTTCCATCATAGGTGGTACCTTTTGTTGTTCTTCTAGCTTATCAGGTATACCGTTATTATCCTTATCTATCCAAAGTGCTAAGAACCCTACAAGGGCAGTTAGTACGCTTGGTATAAAGATATGGTCAATAATGTTAATACCTGTGCTAATTAATTTCCCTGTTTCATCGGATACATACCCTGTGGCAAACGCCATTACATATTCGATGACTACTAACAATATAGGTACTAGCATGACGAGGACTAAGGCCCTCGTCGCTAATACACCTGTAGGGTGGATGTTGGCCACCCTAACAGATTTAAATACTTTCTTAGCGCTGTCCATGAGCTGAGGCGGTATGATCATGTAGTTCCTCCCTTAACTCATTAATTCGCTTTTCCATGGATTCTAGCTTCGTGGTTAACATCATGAAGGTAGCCTCCGATTTTACACGTTCAGCACGTGAGAGTTTCATATCCTCTTTTAACTCATTAAGAGTGTCAAAGAGTGTATCCCACTTACTCGTGAAGGATATATTATCCTGTATTCGTTGTGCCTCCAAACGGTCTAATAGAGGTACTATCAGAAGCCGATATCCTGCACCTGCTACGATGCCTACGATAGTTAATGTCGTAAGCAAGTCGTTCAACTCAAACTGCCAGATGAGATATGCACCCCCTTATTCTGTGCTAACTAAGGACCAGTTATGATATGAAGTTAATTGTTAAGAATTATAATGCGTCTAATGAGCCTGTTCCTCTATTAACATATACCCCATCAACATATTGAATGCTTGAATTATCAAGTGTTAATTGAATAGTTCTTTCCAATGTGTTCACAGTTACTGTGCCTTGATTAAATGCGGTACTGAAACCAATATTAGTAGGTTGTTTCACAATAAATGTTAAGCCACTATATTTGTAAGGTGTATTACTATTATCAACGATTGTTTTCTTCGCATCGCTGATAATTTCAAGTGTTTCAATATCTCGCTTATTCCATTTACCAAGCCAATTGAATGAATCGCCGTTATAACCACTCAAACGTAGCACTAATTTCTTACCGAATTTAGTAAATTTCGCCCCTGATGCGTCTGTATAAGTATCATCGGCGGTAGTGGACTCTAATCCTTTGATGGAGATAACGCCTACTTCACGGTCTGCAAGGTCATAGTAAGTTACGTTGATATCATCTTCGCCAAACGCTTTGATAGGAACACGCGTATTATCACTTTCAAATACACGTTTTTCTCCGCCATTTACAGATACTTTGAAGTGTGGTTCACCTTTAAGGTCTAGGAATTCTTGACCGGCTACAGGTTGGAAATATTCAAGCTGTTTGTAAGTAACTCGAATTGTATCGCCTAAAAGCTCTACCAATTTAGCGAGTACTGTTTCAATACTAGCATCAGGCAAGTATACATTTTTTTGTTTCAATAAGTCTGCTGCTTTTTCAGCGCTACCAGGGTTACCTGGGTCGCCTTTCTTGCCTTTAAGTGCATTAAGTTGTTCCGGTGTTAAGTCGCTAAATTTTAATGGGTCGCCTTTATCACCTGGGTCACCTTTAGGGCCACGTAAGCTATCTAACCAATCTTGCTCAGAACCTTTGAAGCCGTGAGCCACTGCAATTGCATAGGCGCTCTTACCGGCACCTTCAACGATTGGTAGTACAATTTCTTTTCCTACCTTCTCAGCAAGGGCCACTGCTGAGGCCTCATCAAATTTCAAAGTTAATGTGTTATCTGCCATGATAAGTTTCCTCCCCTTTAATCATGCATAGAAATATCCGGCACGATCGTAATCGTACCTTGACCAATCTTTAGCCAGTGTTCGTCATTATAAAGAAATGCGTCGTAGATATAATCGCCGCCCTTTATTTTCTTGTCCGCTGACTCTTGGCCAGAAATAAAAAACCTTACCTGTTTTGACTCTACCACAGAATGTAACTCTAATATCATATTGTCATACGGGCGCTTGCGAATTTTACAAGCGCCTTTATATTGACTTAACGTCATATCGCTATCTGGCGGTACAACATAACTGATAGAAAAGTCTTGTCCAGCGTGGAGTGTTAAATCTTGTTCGACCATATAGCCTCCTTATTGTCGTCTAATCTATGGTTTGTAACACTACTTTTTACCAATGACGAGAACGTATAGTTCCCCAAAGGAGATATGTTTATGATAGCCGTTATCGTCTCGATTGCTGAAATAACTATACCATATCGATTGGCAAACAGCCTCACGACCATTTAATCCAATGGTTGGCTTAGTATCGTGATATCCGCTCGATATATTAGACTGGAAATACATTGTGCAATAATCAATTCTTCGCCCATTAGCAATAGCCCATTTTTCTCGACCAGCGCTAGTACCGCCTGTTACATCACTATAATCTTCTGTCATTTTATAGCCAACAGGAATAAACGTACATTGAGACTCTGTAAAGCCTTCTGGGAGTGGACACCAGTTACCATGGCGTACCTTATAGATTTGCACGTCAATGTTTCTGATTTTAAAACCGGCTTGCATAATGGATTGAGCGTCAATACGTGAGCCTGTAATATTGGCCCCTATGATATTACCGTTGGCGTCAACTTTAAATGTGCCTGTTTTGTTTTGGATCGTACCGCCGATAATCTTACCGCCTGTTACTTCGCCTAGGTTAGCTGAGATAGCGCTTAAAGAAGTAACATTTAACTTATCTGCAGACACTGCCTTAGCAGCTAACATCTTATTGGTAATGATGTTATTGTCAAACAGAGCATCACCGGTTACGTGTAATAACCGACCGTCAATCCTAGTCCCGCCTGTGTATTGAGTAATGGCACTCATGACCTTATCACCGGTAATAACCTGTGATTTAATCGCATTATCTAACTGAGTAATGCGTGTAGCCATACCACTTGTAGCGTTGGTTACCTTAGAGTCAATGCTACCGGCTAGTTGCGTAATTGAGCTTCTAACATCATCTAGACTATTATCATATTCATCAACTGCGAATACTTCAATTTTGTATATCCACGCTATGAAGTTAGGGTTTGTATTTCTCTCCGCTTTATCCTTAAAGTATACGTAACCACATTCACGATTATTTGTATCTGTTCCAACCCAAGACTTACCGTATTTCCAATAGAAGATATATTCTTCCGGCTTGTCAGTACCCTTGTTATCAGTTATCCATCCGCTTGTGCCACCTTTACCAATATCATTATGGTTTAAGTGAATAGTCATAAACGGCTTAACTTTAGCTACCATACGAACGATGTAGGTGTTGTTTAGCTCACCGAATAAGGATTGTTGCTTAGGTTTGATTTTAAAACCACCGTAGCCAATACTGGAGTACTTAGTGTCGCCAGGTATGAGTCCTACCATTCGACCACCGGTCACTACATCGTCATATTGAGCGTTAGCTTTACCAAACCTTTGCGTAACCTGTTGGCCATCTTTTAAATACAAGCTAAGTTCTAATTCAGATTTAAAGATTGGATCACGCATAAGTTGTGGTGCATGACTCATAGCTTGTACTGCCTTAGCGTACTGATTACTAGACTTATCTAGTTCATTAATACGTCTATCGATATCGGCCAAACCTAACGCTTCTGCATTAATTAACGAAGGGTCGATACTAGCCGGTACAGAACTGCCAATAATATTGGAGTATGTACCTTCACCAAACACGTCAACATAGGCAACTTTTACATCAAATACACCTGGGTCATGAGGTATCATATTTACGTTTGTAGTAACGAAATACTTCTCTGTACCGATGTAGATATTAGCGCCTATGCAAGTATCCGGGATGCTATCAAAGACCACGCTCACGCCTGTAATATTACCTTTTACTTTGACATTCGTCGGAGCCTTAGGTACTACTGCATTATAGTCAAGTCTAAGAGCCGGACCATAACCTTTAACAGGATTGTGAGCGTAAACGAATACCGCACCTCTACGAGCCGATAACTTAATTTCAGAGCGAATATCTGTAGTCTTGGCAAGTCTATTGTTAGCTTGGCCAACATTACTATCAAGTCGAACTTCGTAATAATCGATGTAGGTATTTTCTACTGGGTCCCATGCAGCAACGATCGTCTTACCGATTTTTACTTCGCCTCGAGCCGGTGCTTTAGGTGTAGCCACACTCTCAGCGGACACGCTTGCTGTAATACGAGCCTCAGCCTTACCGCTTTCATTGCCAGATGTATCAATAGCAGATAGCTTGAATTGGTAATTACCAGTATTAGGAATGAAGTACGAGTAGGATGTACCGCCTATATGCTTAATAAGCACTACATCGTTACCGTCATATAGTGTGTATCCATGTAGGTCAGCCTCTGTATTAGGTTCCCATGATAAGTGAAGTACACTACTATTTACTGCGTCCTGCGTTACCTTAAAGCCTTTAGGTGTAGCCGGTGGTATTTCCTTACCACTCACATACACTGCACGCTCCACACCTTCATACGCAGCGCCAGTATTATTTGTACATACAATCTTAACGTCGTAGTTGACGTCAGTTGCTACGCTCGGAATAGTTACGCTAGTAGCGCTACCGTCTAATACTTTGAACTGTTGCCACTCCTTAGCAGTAACAGGCTTGTAATACACGATGATATTTTTGGCCACTTTATCCCTTGGCAGTTGCCAAGTACCATTAATATCACAGAGTACAGTACCATCCTTTAATGTCTTAACGTCAGCAATTAAGACTAAGTTAATAACCTTAATCACATCAGACTTTGTTGTGTAGTCGATAATTGGCACTGATCCATCATCACCGGCGTACAGCTCAGGGTAGTATTCGATACAGGATATCTTACGAGTCATTTCAGAGTTGGACTTGCTAATGGATAATACCCTAAACGGTTTAGCTTCTTTTGTAGCTTCACCATAGGTGTATAAATCGTCTGTCTGAATAACTGCATTACTAGCAAGTGTTAAAGTCTTACCGGTTACACCAGTTACGTTGTAAGACTCTAATGCATCCGTTTTAGCGTTGCGTACCATAAGCCTGTAAGTCTTACCTGGCTCAAAAGTAACCTCTCTATCAAGGATTACTTTATTACCTACAGCAGACTCTACACGGCCACCTTGTCCCCAGTCTGTCACATCATGCTGTAATAGGATTACATCCCCTATCGTACACGCTATGGCGTCTGTAAAAGCTTCAAAGGTACAAGTACGCACCTCGTACTTATTCGCTCTTAGGTAATGTTTAGCGTAATTGTAAGCTTGGTCTACATCCACACACCCCATAAGCTCGACTTGCGTCGGACTAGCGAGGGATGTAGTCACGTCATATTCTTCACTGAATACAGGAAGGACGTCACGCTCATAGTCTTTAGCTTTATTAAGGAAAGATACCTCGATAGCGTTTGCCCTAGATGATGTAGCTTGGAACTCTTCCATGAAAGAGTCCATCTTGATATTACCTACTGTAAATAACTGAGTAGGTGTAGTAGCATAATCGTAAATACAACTGAACCGAGTGCCTAAAGGTATTACTTTACCTCTGCCTACGTTCTCAGCGTATTTGAGCGCATCCCATACTTGGCTAGCATTGTCGTAAATGTAGTTAAATGTAATATGCTTTTCATCGCACTTATCAGCCCAAGCCTTAAATGCGTCATATACGAAGCGTTCACGAGGAGCGCCTTTAACTACATACTCATCGCCAATCTTACGGCAATGATGAAGGATATCGTAGCAAGCCCATGCCGGGTTATTAGCCGGGTTAGACTCATACGCTCCTGTGTAGGTATTAAATACCCATACTGTTTTTCGCTCTTGTATCCAGGTTACGTTTGGATCATTACCATTTAATTGGTCAGTAGCTAATGCTTTAATACCGATAAGCACCTTACCAGGATGAATGAAGTCATCATAAACAATTTGAGTTAACTGTGACCAGTATACTTTGTTCACATGGCGGTTAGAGTTACCGTCCTTATGTGCACACCGCATACGGACTTCGTACTGTCCTGGTTCCTTTACATCGAACCGGAACACACGATAGATAGCTTTATTTGAACTATCCTTGATAACGCCAGTATATTGGCTATTATCGATGGATGTTCTTGAATGACTGTTCCGTTTAAACCAACGATTATCTGTCTTTTCAATCATGGCACTTTGGCCACCATTGCTACTAATCGGTAATGGTATCCACTCTGCAGAACCAACTTTACGATAGCCACCTTCAATAGTGACTGACGTTTCACTTAGTCCACCCTGGTCGTTTGAATAATACAAACCATTAGGAAGCGATATAGTAACCTCTAGTGCGGTAGATAAGTTACCTTGCGTTTGATGTATTGACCAGTCGTTGGTAAGCTCATACGTCAAAGGTTGGTCAGCATAGTTATCATTGAAGTTAGGGATAATCTCTTGGTCATTTGTGCCAAGTCTTACATCGAGTTGAACTTCCTTATAGTTACCAATAGGGTTACCGTTTAATTTAACGTCCGTTATAGCGTCAATAGGACCCTCTCCGGCGCAGTATAATAGGTTAAGATATTGTTTACTTCCGTCACTTGTTACGTGGCGAGATATAAGCATACCGGCGCTTTTACACTTACCATAGGTAATGGCTAAAGGATGACCTTGGCCAATAACAGTCTGTGCACCTTGCCACCCATAGGTAGCGGACTGCTCGGTATTGGAGCTATCTGTCTTAGGTGCAGCTATTTTAGATATGATCGCGTTACCAATCATACCTATAGCCATTGCTGCGAGCGTACGACCTAATACGCTTGTAATACCGAATATCGCACCGGAGGCAATACCGGCAGTTGCAATGGACAAACCGATGGATAACAAAATAGCGAATGCTTGCTTTTCAAGTTTAGGCAATACTACTACATAGGCTTCGTCTGTAGGTGATGCGGCATCATCTACTAACTCACCATTTATGGAGTACACCCATTCACCTGGTTCAGTGAAATATTGGTTTAGCTTTTTACCTTCAACAAAAGGCACAAGAGTCTCTTGTCTAGTGGTAAGGTCGAATGGGTTTCGAGCAATTACTAATCTAATCATTTTGAGCCTCCTTGTGCCTGTACACTCCTAATATACGTTTTCTTAATCTGTCCATTGGTACGATACATACGCCCGCATATTCGGTAGAATGTATCATCTTGCCTTCGCCTACATACACTGCGATATGATCAGCATTATTACCGTAGAGGTTCATGACAATTATGTCCCCTACTTCCGGTTCCTTGACTTCGTGCCAGGGAGAGTTCATATCTGGCCAATACATTGCGTATGGCTCAAGCTGAATACCAGCTCTCTTGTACACCTCTACCACAAGCTCCCAACAAGGCAACTCTTTCCACGGAGTACCTACTAGGTTATTTAGAGTTAGACGCATATAAGCCCCCTTGTGGTATTGTTGGTTCGCCACCAAATCTAACGCTGTTATTTAACTCACGACAGCGTTTTAGAGTTTTGTTACATGATTGTGCGTACCCTTTGTATCCGCACTCTACAGACTTAAATTTAAAAGGACAATAGTCTTTCATCACTCGAACAGGTGGGAACCTGCGTGAGAATGAGAAGTCTGTGCCTAATGTGAACACTACCCAGTCTGCTTTAGATTGGGATGCATTAATGATGAACGTTTCTTCTAGTTCAATGATGTCCGGTAAGTTAGTATTGAATATTCGAATATTGACCTCACAATCTGTGAGGCCTTTATTCTTTTCTACTAACCGTTGGATAGTCCCGGTTACATTCGCTACAGAGAGTTTAACGTTAGGCATCTGCTTAGTGTCCTCGTTGATATCCTCTAGTTTGAATGGGAAGGCAGTGTACTTCTTACCGGCTAAGGTTAAATCCTCGGTGTTATTCACGAGGAGGATATTCCCTTCCGGATGGTGAAGTTCAATAGCCATTACCCATGCTCCAGTGGAGGATATCTTATTCTTTTCGATGATTGATGCAGTTGATAACGTTAACATCTACGCCTCCTGTACCTGAATTGACCCTGTCCATATACCATAATCACTAGCGGAGAAGTGCAGTTGGTCCGCAAACCTTACTCTTACCTTCGCTCGTGTCTCCGGATGTGTCCAAAGGAATATCTCTGCAGTATTAACCTGGTCAAAGAAATTCCTTAGCTTGATATATTCCGAAGTCGGTATCTTGTAATTAACTGAATACGATCGTAACGCTTTCGTAGTCTTACGATGGGTTAGCATCGTCATATTTTCTACCTGAACCTTACGAGTCACATCCGGTGTATTTTCATCGATGGGGTATATTGGCCATCGAATATTCGGAAATTCTAACATACCCTATACTGCGGCTGCCTTAATGGCATCACGCATACCTCCTTTGTTCGTCATAAGACTAGATACTACTACATCAACTATCATTTGTTCGCCATCGAACTTAGTTTCTTGTTGTTGGCTGTCTAGCTGTTGGCCAGATTGATTGATGATATTAACCGTTACTTTATTAGCTCCTTCACCGCTAATCATCTTACGTGTTTGGCTAGCATTGTAAATGCGATGAGAGGAGTTGAACTGCAAGAGCTCTGGACCATTCTCACCAACTAATGTCATACCTGCAGGAGCAATACCACCGCTTGCAAACTTACCAAAACTGTTGCCTGTAAATGCTGAACTGAAAGAACCGCCACTTGCAAACGAAGATACACCGCCACGACCGGCGCCAATAGCACCGATACCGCTTACCACTCCACCGAATAGGCTTTGTAGCTTAGGTTGTACATACTGTTGGAAGGATAGGTTAACAAGCATTTTAATAATGCTATTCGTAATATCTTTAAAGATATTTTTAAGCCCCTTACCGAATGACTCAGCACCAGTTGCAATGTTTTCTAGATGACTAGTAAATGAGGAGTTAATACTGCTCATCGTACTATCAAAGGTAGACTTAGCTAGGTCGCCATAGTTCACTACCTCTAAACTATACTGTCTAGCACCTTCTGCTAGGCTAGTACGCAAGTTACGTCCGGCTATTTCCCATAGTTTTTGCTGAGCTTCAACGAGGTTCTTTTCTACTTGTAAGCGTTGAGTAGCGCTTAGCTGAGCTTCATTAAGTTCTCGTTGAGCGAATTCGATGTACGCTCGTAACTGTTCATTAAGTACTTGGTCTGCATCCGATTGGGATATCCGCCCAAGTCGTACCAAGTTAGATTGACGTTCAGAATCCTCGTTGAGTTGCGTATATGCTAACTCTCTGATTTTCTGTTCCGTATCAGCAGTAATCTTTAGCTTCTCGGCATTAGCTCTCTTTTCAGCTAATGTCTTATCGCCTACTGCCTTTGTGTACTCACGAATGTTATCATCAATTTGAGCCTTTTGTGCTTCGGCTTCCGTCTTGAGTAATTGCAAGCGATCGCCTGTGCGTTCAAGGTCAAGCTTCGAGATTTCCTCGTTCATTTTACGTACACGGATTTTTTGATTACGGTCAGCTTCTTCGAGTTTCTTTTGATATACTTCCTCGTTCTTAGCCTTAGCTTCTGCTACTAGGTTAGAACTTGCCAATGCTTGCGCGTTAGCTTGTGAATAAGTACTACCTCCAGATATACCGGCAAGTTTAGATGTATCTACATAACCTGTAATTGCTCCAAAGTCGCCTGTAATAGATTGCTTAGCAACTACCCCTGTACTAGAGTTAGCGCCTGTATATCCGCCATTACCATCAGCAATAACGATATGGTTATCGCCAAGTACGACTACGCCATCGCCGGCTTTAGGAATATAGCCATCACCTTCAGGGTGCCATGCTCCTGCCTCAGCTGCTGCATCCATAATAGAAGGAACATAACGTGGAACATCCTTGCCAAATGTTTGCTTTACGCTATCAGCAAATAACTTGCCACAGTCTGTAGCCCAATCACCATCTGCACCTAATACGTAAGCTTTACCAAGTTGCGCATTGGCCGCTTCGAGTACTCCAGAGGCACTGCCTGAGCTACTTATTCCGGCAGCACTTTGTAAGATGCTGAGTATATTTTTAGTGTTAGAGTCAAATTGATTTCTAGCTTGTGCCTTATCAATTTCATATTGACTACCGTCAATCTCTAAGGATTGAAGCGTTAAGGATTTAATTAGGTCGGTTAATCGGTCAGCTGCTTGCGACATTTTCTCTGCCGCTTGTGCTTGTTCTTTTGCCGCCTTCTCTTGTGCCTTGGCCCCATCCTCGAGACCACCGCCCAACTTATTAAGTACGTCGTTATTGGTAAGACCATTCTTAGCATCATCAATTTCTTTTTGAAGTCGCTCTTGCTCCTCTTCGGCTTTCTTCTTCGCAGCTTCTGCCGCTTCCTTAGCCTTAATAGCTGCGTCGATTTGAGCCCCTTCATCTTTTGTCGCTAGACGATCATTCTTGATAAGTCCAAAGAGTGAACTATCCTCCACCCAATACCGCCCATCATGGTTAGCCATGTAAGCGGAGTTAGTACCAGGCGCATTTAAGTTCTTATGAGCTCTAAGACCGTTAACGTCAACACCTAGGTCTGTACCTGCGGTCTTAGATGCATATACTGCCGAATATATGCTCTTAGCTGCGAGTCCTGCTACGGTTGCTAATGTAAGCCAAGGTCCTGCGGCTGCTATAGTAGCCAATCGCATGAACTTCAATGCACTTGTAATGGATTGAATTCCTGTGATTACTATAGTAGCTTCTAAGCCGAATTTGATAAGACCAGAGATAGCTTCCTTTTGTTCCGTGGCTAGATTACTATAAGACTTCGTTAAATCGATTGCACCTTGTGCATATTCCATAACCACCGGTAAGAGTTCTTGGCCAATCATAATAGCCAATCGCTTCCCGGTCTGTTCCATATCTTTCAACTGACGATTAAATGCAGCGGACTTTTTAGCAGCTTCATCATCAATGATGAGCCCCATTGCTCTTGCACGGTCTTCGACTTGCTTCATGGCGTCTGCTGACATATTCAGCATTCCGTGAAGTTGGTATCCGGTTTTACCGAATAGCTCCATCTCAACTCGTGTCTTTTCAGCACCGTCCTTCATGTTCCTTAATCGGTCTTGAATGATTTTGAACACTTCGAGGGTATTCTTACCCTCAATCTGATCAATGCTAACACCTAGCCGGCTGAACATATCAGTCGCTAGTTTCCCTTCTGCGGATGCAACTTGCATTTTATCCTGTGCGTTAGATACAGCCTTCGCAAATTTAGCGAACGCTACAGTACTAACGTCAGTAGCTACACCCATATAGTTCGCAACGGAGAGGAATGTACTTGCTTGTTCAGCAGTCGCACCCGTTAAGGATTGCATCTTCTTTACTGATAAGTTCCAAGCTAGTGCCTCTTTTGCGAGTTTAGAACCTAGACCGGCAAGACCGGCACTCGCACCAATGGCAAACATTTCATTCTTTAATTTTGAAAGCTCTGCAACTGTTCCCTTAGAGGTAGCGGCGATTTTCTCTAAACCGGCTTGCGCGTTCTTGTCGGTCAGTTGCACTATGATATCTACTACGTTATTCGACATCCTTATTCATCGCCTCCATTTCTAAACCCTCTAATATCCACATAAGACTAAATAACATAGGATTTAGATTGATGTTATTAATCTCAGCCACCGTACGTATAGCCGGATAATCAAACCCGGCTAGTCCGCCAGAGTGGTAAATACGTTGACTACGTGATAGGTTGTACAGCTTCATGGCCATTTTTGAACCGAATAATAGGCGTGGTGGGTTAAAGTCACACTCGGAGCAGTCGAAGGACTGCTTTGTAGCGGTCTGTAATTCCTTACATCCCTGGCAGTACTTCGGCTTATCCGAGGACATCCACCTCCACGCCTCTTCTAGTTTTTTTCTGTTTCTTCTTGTAGTTGGTAAGTTAATGTAATGACTTCACCGGCGAAGTTCATTGCATCCTTATCAGTTACAGTATTGAGTTGTTCGTCTGTGAGTTCGTATACATCTGTTAAGATGAATCGCATAATATCACGACTACGAACAATAGATGCAACTTGATCATCAACATCTACTGGACAATACACGAAGTCTAGACCGGCTTTGATTAATGCATCACGTTCAGTCCATGTAAGGGCTCTTGGTTTTAATTCTTTACCTTGAATATTCATAGTTACCTCCTAATGAGTTTAGTAAGATGTTTGGCTATTAACCAATTCAAATACTACTGCAGATTGACCGGCATCATCGCCATAATAGGCTTTGAATGGAAGTTCGATATTTACGCCTTTAGGGCCATCGATACCAGGAGAGTTACGTTCGTAAATCAATTCAGGTAACTTAATGACCAAGGAATTGGTACCTTTAGTAAGCGTTAATTCTAAGCTAGACTCTGTACCGTTTACTGCTTTATTTAATAGGTCCATGTTTTGGAAGAAGGCTTTAATAGTACCGGATACGCCGACAATACCTGCATCGATGTAAGTACGGAAGCCTTTACCGCCGATAGCATAAGAGTCACCGTCCAAACCGAAGTCAATATCAAGGCTCATGGACAATACATTCGCTACAGTAACGCCACCTTCTTTTATGGTGGCTTCGAGGTTTTCAAATGGAGTAAATGTAATAGACTTAGGTGCAGTATCGAAGGGTACCGCCGCCATAGTTTCTTTACATCCCATTACATCGATAGATGCAGTTAATTCAGAGTCACCACCGAAGTTTAAGGACATTTTATTCATGCGTACGCCACTGAATTGTTGGTAAGTACTAATGTCCTTATAGCCTTGTTCAAAGGTAGCAGATGGCATATCTGGACCAATTTTAAATACGTGTTTCTTACCGGAGCCTTGTGCTGTTGTAGTTGGAGCGCCAAAGCCTAGCTTTAACCAATAGCCAAAGCCCAATACATCAACTGGTGGTACGATGCTACCAGATGTATCGATATTACCGCGACTAGGTGCCGCCGGATTGCGTGTGCCTCGAATAACAGAGGAGTCATTCAAGTTTTGGCTAGCCTTCAAAGAAGAGCTGATAATAGGCATTACCACGCCACCGGTAGATGGTGTAGTACCAAAGTCAGTTTCAAAGGCCATTGTAAGAGAAGATTGTGCACCTTGTGCACGTTTAGCTACTGCCATGTTTATCCTCCTAATATTCAACATTACCGCCAATTACATGCGGTATTTCTATAGTGAGTGTGGCTTTTCCCGGATATACCGGACGCCACGAGATATTGTCTGTTTCATAGTCAATGTTAATGACAGGATAGTTAGGGTTAACTGCCATGATACATTCAATGAGTAATTGGCCAAGTTCGTCACACTCGAACGCTCCTGTGTATTTCACTACACGCCCCTCGCGTTCCGGCTCAACTCGTGCTATTCCCCATACGAGTTGTAAGGTGTAAGAGTATGAACTTGCCAATCCCTCGGACTTGTTATCCATCATGATGATCACGCACGGACAATCCTCTTCAAGAGGTGCGCCGGCGTCGTCATAACCGATGTAAATAGTTAAGTCCTTTCCGAAGTGTTTCATGCAGTAGTCGGTAATCTTTTGATTATCCTTAACCGCTTCCGCCCATCTGTTAGCAATGACCGCTAGTGGAATAGTTTGCATTGCTACCTCACTTTATATGCTCGTCTACTAGATGCGAACTGAGTGCTTTTGCCTAGTGCATATTCACCGATTTTAGACTCTAGGTAAGGTACCAACTTGGGCTGTAAGGCTGTTTTCATTGGGCCAAACGTTTTACGAGGTTTAATCCTAAATGATGTTTTCCCCTTGGCAAGTTGAAAGCCACCGGCAAATAATGTCCTACGCATTGGCTCTGTGATTTGTTTCGTGTAACCACGCTCAATCTGTTCGCCTAATCGTTTAGCAGACGATGATAACCACCCTACTTTTACTGATTGCGACCTGGCATCGTATTGGTACCCAACTGCTCGGAACATTTTGCCGAGTGGTGTGTATCCGACAGTGGTTTCCTTTACGCCACCGGCTATAAGTTGAGCTCTGGATTTTAGTCCCCACCCTTCCTTATACGCCTTACCGCCATCTTGATAGGCACGCCTTACTTTAGCGCCAAACGCTGCCTCGAATTGTGCCCTCATTGTAGGTGGCATGAAGTTAGCATATTTATGGCCACCAGGTGAGCCGGATTTAATTCCAGCCTTGATTTCCTTCTGCATCATCCAACCGACTGACTTCATAGCCTTCCTAGTCCAATCCGGTTTAGTCTTAGCTATAAATTCAAGATACGGTGTAGCAGTGTCAGTGATGGTAATTGGTGAATTACTCATGGTCTTACCGTCCTAACGTTGGCCACAATTTCAAGACAGTGCATTTTAGCGTCGCTATCGGAGATATGATCCACATACCACTTCTTGCCATTGATGTAGATTACATCTTTAGTCTTAGGTAGTGGCACGTCCTTAGTTCTAACCCATACCTTAGCTTTATCAGCAAGGCCAGTTACGAACCCAGAACCTTTACCGTCATACTCACCGATTTCTACACTAGCCTTAATCTGCTTGCCTTCATATGTTATTTTTTCGCCAAATACATCGAGTAAGGCGCTTTCATCATAGGTCAGCATTGTTATACCTCGTAGAGTGAATGCGGCCCGTGTGGACCGCATTTCATTAAAAATACAATAATTAGTTTTTCAACATTACTGTAACAGTATCTTGAGTTGCAGTCTTAGGTTCTACTGCAATACCCAATGGTTTACCGCCAGTTTTAGCAGCTTTACCAGAAGCGAAGTTTACTGCATCACCTACAGCGTATGTATCAGATTTATTAGCGTCTACTTTGAATACGCCAGTTACTTTTAACGCACCCATTTCATCTTTCTTAATATCTGTTACTGCTACACCATGAAGTGCACCGGCTTCTACAATGTCACCGGCTTTTACATCTGCTGTTGCCACATAATTGATGCGGTCTGTTTCATATACGAATTTTGCCATATGTATTTACCCCCTAATTATTTACCTGCGTTTTTGAATACACCACGGAAGTCAAGAGCACTTACGCCACAGTCGAATGCTACTTTGTATTCAATACCGTCTACATCGAAGCCTTGGCGAGTTTCAAGACGTGGAGTTTCAACGCCATTCAAGTAAGTTACTTCAATAGTGTCATGCTGAGATGCGTCAGCTACTAAGTACCATGCATCTGGATCAGTTAATTCAGCATCTGCTACAACTACGAAGCGACCTTTGTAAGGGTTAGCTACACCAGAGTTTACACCGTCTACTGCTGCAGTAGAGTTAACGATTTGGTATGCAGTCATTTCGAGTTCTGGAGGAACTACCAAGTATTTAGGTGTGATGTTAAGAGTAGCATCACCAGTAATACCTTTTTGGCGGCGCATAGCAGTAATTGCCTTAGCGATTGCTTTAACGGATAATGCTTCACCTGTACCTGCGACGTTACCATGTTTTGTATCAAACAATGCAATATTGTCTTGCATTTTAACGTTACCAGTTAATTGCGCATACACCATTTTGTTTACTAAGCGTTTCGCTGCGGAACCGTATTTAGTAGCAATTTTGGAGAACAAACCCAAGTCATCATTAATGATTGCTTGGCGCGTTAAACTGAACAATTTACCATAAGTAGCTACTTTAGTACGAGCAGATGCTTCACCAAGGCTATCATGTGGGAATTGGCCACCTTCAGGAACTAATTCAAGGTTACCTGCTTCGGACAATGCTACGCGTGCAGCTTCTTTGAAGTCACGGTTGGATCCTTTACCTGCCCAAATTTGGAATGTAGTTTCTGCTTCGTTGAAGCCTGTCATTACAGATTTGTTAGCAAGATTGGACATGATTGCTGGGAATGTAGATGTAGAGTTAATAGCTTGACGAGCCAATTCCATGTTATCGCCAAAGTTAGCTTGCAAGCCTTCACGTTGCAAGGACTCACGAGCCAACTCAACCAAGGAGTGACCACGCAATTCATTTGCACCTGGTGCAGCGTCAGCTACAGGAATACCTGCCGCCATTAATACTGCGTCTTGTGCAGCTGCACGGAACTTATCGCTTTCAGCTTCGCCCATTGTTACGGACACACCTTTATTGCGTGCACGTAATTGGTCCATTACCATTGCACGAGCTTCGTCAACGGATACGCCCATTACGATTGCTTCGTCAGCACCTTCTACATCGAAGTCACGGAACAATGCAGTAATTTCGGAAGTGCGTTTACGTTCTTGCTCCATAGCTTTTTGAAGGTCTGCTTGTGTCAAACTAGTTTCTACTGGTGTAGATTTTACTTCTTGAACTTCTAAAGTTTTTTCTTGATCCATACGTGTGTTATCCTCCTGTGTGTCAATACTTGTATGAATTTCTTCAGCACTACGTCCCACGCCTACAGTTGCGTCAGCCGGAACAGATACAATACTGATTTCTAAAGGTTCCCAATCCGTTACTACATATGTGTCAGGCCCTTTGAATCTACCATTACTGGATACAGAATCTTTCTCATCGAGCACCTCGTAGCGCTTAATGGAATACCCAACACTTACACCTTGTAGCGTGCCTGATTGTACCTTTTGGAATATTGTTTCGGATTGTTCATCTGTGTCAAAGCGTACTAACGCTTTACCGCGGTTATCTTCTAGCCATACTTTCTCGATATGACCTACAACTGCGTCACGATCATGGTTAAACAATACCGTGCCTAAGCCATTATTAAAGCGCTCAAGATTGATGCACTCTTCATCGTGGCAAAGGATTTCATCGCCGAACCAACGGCCATATGGCGTTTCGGAAGAGAATGATAATTCTACTGTCCGACTATCGGTATCGACTTGATCAATAGTAGTTTCTCGACAGTAATTGCCAAGAACACTACGCTTTTGATGTTCACTCATTACTAGCCATCAGCTCCTTCCTGTGTAGTGTCATCATCGCCCATCGTTAGCGGTTGCAACTCACTGGAATAATCTAGTAACACCCCGAGCTCCTTGGCCCTGTCTTGTTCGAGTTTCCGTTGTTCAAGAACTTCCTCCCAATCACGTCCAGATGATGCGCACACATCTTCTAACGTTGTAAGACCGGATTTAATAGCCTCTTTATTAGCGTTAACTTCCTTAACAGGGTCAATCCATGACCACCCTGGAGCAAGCCAAGCTACCTCTTGGTATTTGTCCTTGTTCCCTAAGTAGTCAGAAGGTAATTCACCTGCTAAGTAAAGGGCGTCAATAAAGGCTTTCCAAATCGGCATACAGAAGTGTGTGATTACAAATTTCTGCACTTGACGGAATGTCTTTTGGTCCTCTAACAAGTTTTGCCTTGCAGCTGAGAAATTCCCAGATATATTACGCGCTACGATGTCAGCGCTCATACCAAGACCGGACGCTACGCGTCTAGTCTGAGTTGCTGAATATTCGCTTGCAGTACCGGCGTTACGCTTAGGGTCTGCAAACTCGATGGACTCGCCAGGGCTTAGGTGTCTAACCATACCTGGTGCCATTGTGATATTAGGTCTGCCTTTGCTATCTCTCGGTAGCATAGAGGTTTGTCTTGCGGAGTTTTGAGAGGTTACAAAAACACTGAAGCACGCTGCAACTCGTGCAGCGATTAAATCAGCATCCATGTACTCGTCGATATCATGAATCCTACGCAATACTAACGCCAATAGGCTTATGCCCCTAATTTGAGATGGTCGCTTAGGCTTAAATAACAAAAAGGCTTGGTCTGTTGTTAACCGAACTGTGTCAAAGGAACGTAGCCCCATTGGGTCTGTTTGACTTATATGGTATGCTACTGGCCTACCATGTTCGGTAACTTCTACACCGTTGATAATATTATTCTTGCCGTTTGTGATACTTACTGCGCCAATGTTCTCAGCCTCTATCAACTGAATGGATAATGGTAAGTACGAGCCTTGTGAGGTTTTATTAACCAGAATTTCACCGTCATACACCATACGTCTTAGAGCCATTTCTTGTAATTCATAGAAATTAGAAATACCCCTAATGTCAGCATTTTCAGGTTCCGCCCATTTGGCCCATGCTTTCTCGATTTTCTTATTAAGATCGTTGTTTAATTTGCCATTGCGGTTTCGCACTTTAGCTTGTGGGACAATCCCTGCGCCGATTACATTTCGTAGCAGTGCAATTACTGCAGCTTCTGCTAAGTCACTGTTCATCTCGGCGGCTCTTGCTCGACCACGTATGATATCGCGTGAACCTGTTGCAAGTTGTTCCGCGGTCCCATACGCTGGTTGCCAATCACTGTTTAGCCTATCCATAGATGCCGCATCATATTGACGTAATGCATCGCGGTAGGTTTGGCGTTCATACGCACGTTGCGGACTGACCCAACCGATTACTTTATCAATAATGTTCATCGTCCACCCCATGTCACGAATGCATCAGCTTGATATCCATTAGACTCCTCATGTACTCGCTGCATTAGCGTTTGTTCACGTGCATAGAGTACTGGTAAGTCAATCGTCTTGAACCGCTTACCGCCAATCTGTAACTCGGAATATCCTTTAGTTTCGATATCCTCGATGACTTGACGGACACGTTCAAGTTGTTCATTTACATCGCTCATGGTTCACCTCCTATCTAAACCAATGGCCAGTGTTCCCTATGCCTCCACTGTAGTCCTCGTATGTTTGGACCTCTTCAGATTCCTCATAAGGTTCTGGCTCCATTAAATATTTAACGCCAGCAATATCTGCTACTGCTGCGTTATAAGTACATGTATCAAGTAAATGGTTAACAGGATGGCTAGTGAGTGGTTTCCACTGAACTGTTACTGCTCCTGTTTTTACATTTCTGTGTTCCTGCTTTTCCTCTGACCTTAGATGGTCTGAGTACTCTTGCGGACAATCTTTGTATAAATGGATCGTGCCATCTTCGTTTATCGGTCTTACCATTCGTGCGAATATGAAGTCTTTCCAATAATCTGTATTCAAGACATATAGCTTTAATCCCCCTACAACACCTTTCTCTAATGAGGTCATTGTGTATGGTGCTGTCATCGTAGTATGGTTTGACGAGCCTTTAAGAGGAATACATACTTCTGGGAATCTTGAACAGAACTGATATACTTCATCTGTTCTAAAGCCGGAGTCAATGCCTGCTTTCATTATTTGACGAGGTTCGCCATACTCCGACGGATACTCTCGATGAATAATGATTTCCTCTAAATCGTCCCAAGTGCTTGCCTGTCCGTAATCAATCAGGTAAGACTTAACACCGGGAGCATAGGCCCTTACTTCCCACCAGAAGTGGTCAAGCTGTACGTCTACGGAAGCAATAAGTAATACTGCTTTATCCGGCACAACTCCGCTCGGATACGTAGATTCCGTAAATTGCATATTTTGTGTACTCTTAGTTTTAGCACTCCGCCAAGGTTCTGCTAGCCATGAATTGATGAAGTTCATTAATGAGGCAGGTGTACCTTTGGAAGTCTTAAACTCGTACGCAACGTCTCCGAACGTGACCCACGGCGAATATATCGACGATAAGTGATACGAAATTGAGCGGACTTTGCTTTGCGATGCATTTACCGCTTCCCATGTTCCATGTCTTAACATTTCCATTTTGTGCTTATCGTGGATGTGTCCGCCGCAATGTTCACATTCGTAATACGCTGTATCACGTATCATGTCCGCATTATCGTTGTGTTCGTCTGGCCATTTTATCTGCTTGAACTTGAGGGTCTGCGACACTCCGCAATGTGGACATGGCACGTAATACTGCCTGCGCTCATTTGCATTCATGAGCGCCTGCCAAATATTACCCGACTCAACAGTAGGCGTGGATACCATTACTATTTTCTTATCCACGAACGTTTTAGTACGTTCCTTTGCAAGTTTTATTGGATCCGCTTCCTTACCTGAAAAGGCGGGGTATTTGTCTATTTCGTCAAAGAATAGATACTTGATTGACCGGCTTGATAAGCTACTAGGTGAGTTCGCCCCGACCAGTACCATATAATTACCGTTGTTAAAATCCAATTCAAGCAGTTTACTATTCTCGTCAAAATTATCACTAATAGATTTAACCGATTTAAGCATCGGTTGCACTCTCTTATCACTAGCAAATTTAGCGATAGCGTCTGTTGGGTACACCATCATAACTGGTGATTGTGTTTGGTCTAACGCATACCCTATCATGTTGAGCTCTGCTTCAGTCTTACCGATTTGCGCTCCAAAGCACAGTACAATCTGTTCAATCAGAGGGTCTGTGAATTTGTCCATAGGCTCTTTTAGATATGGAGTTCGATTCGTTCTCCACCTACCTGGTTCTGCGGATATATTTGTTAATACCCTGAAATTGTCAGCCCATTCTGATACGGTGTATCGTTCCGGTGGTTTAAACGCATCGAGCTCTTCCTGGAACCAATTAACTCTTGGCTCTGCTTTTACCGGTTTTGACTTCCGGCGTGTACTCGCCTTTGCGCGAGTAACTTTCGAGGTAGTCTTCGGCAACTTCGCTCACCACCCTTTCCACCGTCGCTCGTTCTTCTGGATCAGTGAACTCACTCCCTACTCGTTTACCAAGTTTGATGAGTGAGGACTTTAATTCTAAGATACGAGCAGACCATTCTTTCGCTACGTCTGCACGAGATACGTACTCACCGTTTAACACGTCGAGTAATTTCTTTTCACGCGCAGCTCGAGACTCTTTATAGTCAGCTTCAGCAATTAGCTTTCGTGTGGCCGCTGATTGGTCTTTAGATTTATCCCCCTTGGCTTGGCCAAGATATACGAGAACTTCACGGAGGTTCCACCAACCCGTTGCAGCTTTAGGCATGCCCGATTTGTGGTGTCTCGAAATGATTTCAGGAGTTACTCGAAGAAGGTCGCATAATTGCGCACTAGATACTAGCAAATCGCCTGCGTTATTAAATTTCACACGTGGTTTTTCACTCGTCGCCATGACTTCTCCTTTCTGTCCTTTGACAATCGACTTTCAACCATTAAAATTCTCCTACACGGAGACAAATATCGCGCAGAGCCGACCACCGCTGGATTTATCGCTAGGGAGTACCTTTTATCATTCATTCTCAAAATAAAAGACAAAAGGTCAATAATTAAACTTTTGAAGAAGTAAGCAAAAGGGACTACGTGGTTGTGCGTAGTCCCTTTTGCTTACTTCTTGTGCTGTAAAGCCCTGTGGAGGTGTTGTACAAGAAAGGTATTCACTATGAACGTACCCTACAGTGTGTGGTAGTAGAGAACTTTCCCCGGTATTCTCTGCTCCACACTTGTAGCCTACCATAAGTGTTACCTCTAATTGCATATTGTCTTTATTTATTTTTAGAAAATACTTGACAAAAGCTTTTCACTGCGTTCCGTTGTATGTTATATATCTGTGCTTCGCTATAGCTCATATCCTCGATAACCTCCTTCATGCTCATTCCAAAGTAGTATCTGTTCTCTAAGAATGTACGCTCAATGTCATTAGGTATCTTACATATCAGTGTCCATAGTTCGTATCGCTCCTTAGATAAGGTGCGGAATTCTTCTGCCAAATCGTTCTGCGCTGTTTTTAGATTTAGTTGCTGCTCTGGAGTATTCGACCGCTCCTCTTGCGCCTCGGCTTCTAGTCGATGTAAGTGTGCCTCGATATCTTTCATCCGCCTACGGCTATTCAATAACCGTTGTAGCTTTCTAACTCCAGGGTGCTTACTCCCAGTACATGATCTATTCATAGGCTCACCTATACTGCAGTATCGTCACTGCCAATCAGTTCGATATATCTTGCTAGGTACCATTGCGCTTTTTTTAGGTCCTCCAGCTTATCGCCCTTACGACCTGCACGTGAGATGTACTTAATCACATTACCCAAGTGGTACGGGAATTGTTGGTCTTCGATGAAGTCGATAACCTCAATCTTACCTTGTGTGTAATGTGGCGGATGATTAACCATGTCTTCTTTCTGTACTGCGTCGAGTTCTTTTTGCAGTGTCTGTTTTAGTTTTGACTTCTTGTCGTCTTCCTCTTCCTTCATCTTAGGCACCTTAGAGTATTTAGGAAGGCACTCTGGACAATATTTAGGCCAACGACCAGTAGGCTTGTCTTTTCTGTGGATAAATGTTTCTCCACAGTCTTCACAAGTAATCTCTTTACTATAACCTGCTTCAGGCGGTGTCATTACTTTTTCGCACTCCGGGCAGTAGTCCTCGTGAGTGGATACAGTAAATTTATCTCCGCATCGTCTGCATTTCTTTTGCATAATCTCACTCCTTATACAATTCCTTACGATATTTAATAGCTTCTAAGAGGGCGTCCTGCCCTGCTTCTTTGCGTTCTAATGCTTTCATAACCTGCTCGTCCATCGTCCCTTTTGTTACTAGGTGGTGGATAATCACAGGCTGTGTTTGTCCTTGCCTGTGTAATCTTGCGTTCGCTTGTTGATACTGTTCAAGGCTCCACGTTAGCCCATACCATACGATGATATTGCCGCCGGCTTGCAGGTTTAAGCCGTACCCCGCTGATGCGGGATGGGCAAGTAGCATTTGAATATTGCCTTTGTTCCACTCCGCTACATCATCATCGGTCTTAAGCTCAACGGCTTTCGGGAACGCTTCTTTGATTGACTGAAGGTCATGCTTGAAGTTATAGAACACCAGCATCGGTTTTCCTTCGTTTGTTTCTACCAATTCTTTCAAGCGTTCAATCTTCTCGTTATGGACAACTACGATATTTCCCTCGTCATTATAGATAGAACC
>QWCT01000540.1_pt1 | contig 24060 bp, 36 predicted proteins | sample 1972681 | NCBI WGS metagenome assembly QWCT01 (sample SAMN09866701, study PRJNA288562) | Human oral metagenome isolate pre3_saliva, whole genome shotgun sequencing... | isolation source: mouth | host: Homo sapiens | place: USA: California | reverse complement strand
TCTATATTCTACCTTACCTGCTTTAATATCTTGAACTGCTTTTTTAACATCCATTGTTATTGTTCCAGATTTAGGGTTTGGCATTAATCCTTTAGGTCCTAATACTTTACCTATTCTACCAATTACACCCATCATATCTGGTGTTGTTACTATTACATCATATTCAAACCAGTTTTCATTTTGAATTTTTGTAATCATTTCTTCTGCTCCAACAAAGTCTGCTCCTGCATCCATCGCTTCTTTAGCTTTATCACCTTTTGCTATTACAAGTACTCTAACTGTTTTACCTGTTCCGTTTGGAAGTACTACAGTACCTCTTACTTGTTGATCTGCATTTCTTGAATCTACACCTAATCTTACATGTAATTCAACAGTTTCATCAAATTTTCTTTTTGGTAATTTTTCTACTAATTCAAATGCTTCTTCTACTGTGTATAATTTATTTTTATCTACTATTTCTGCTGCTTTTTTTGCTGCTTTTGTCTTTTTCATCTTTCCTCCTTGTGGTCAAACAGATATACATCCTCCCACTTTTATATATTTTTATTTTAATTAGTCTTCTACTATTATTCCCATTGATCTTGCTGTTCCTTCAACGATTGACATTGCTGCTTCTATTGAATTTGCATTTAAGTCTGGCATTTTTAATTCTGCTACTTTTTTAACTTGTTCTTTAGTCATTTTAGCAACTTTTTCTTTATTTGGTTTACCAGATCCCTTTGGTATATTTAATTCTTTCTTAATTAAATTTGCCATTGGTGGAACTTTAGTTATATATGTAAAAGATTTATCTTTGTATATACTAACAACTACTGGAATTTTCATTCCTGCTTGACTTGCTGTTTTTTCATTAAAATCTTTTACGAATTGCATTATATTTATTCCTGTTGACCCTAATGCTGGCCCTACTGGTGGCGCTGTTGTTGCTTTCCCGAGCTTCTATTTGTAATTTAACTTGTTGTGTTATTTCTTTTCCTGCTGCCATTTTAGTTTTCCTCCTATATTATTTGCTTGCTTTTTGAACATTTGCAAAGTCTAACTCTACAGATGTTTCTCTTCCAAACATTGTTATTAAAACTCTTACTTTTCCTTTATCCTTATTTATTTCTTCAACTTGTCCAGTATATCCTTCTAATGGTTGTGATAATACTTCAACAGTGTCTCCTACTTCATAGTCTACTTCTATTACAGAATCATCTATTCCCATTTTCCTTATTTCTTCTGTTGTAAGTGGAATTGGTTTTGTACCTGCTCCAACAAATCCTGTAACTCCTGTTGTATTTCTAACAATATACCATGTTTCTTCAGTTACTATCATTTTTATAAGAACATATCCTGGAAATACTTTTCTTAAATTTTTCTTTGTTTTACCTTTTTTTATTTCTATTTGTTCTTCCATAGGTATAACAATTTTAAATATATAATCTTGAAGATCTCTATTTTGTAAAGTTTTTTCTAAGTCTGTCTTAACCTTATTTTCATAACCTGAATATGTATGAACAACATACCATAATGGTTCTGAACTATAATCATTTTTTTGTTTTTGAGACATTCTTGCCTCCTTTTCTAAAATTTATTGTTGTTCTTTATTTTCTTCTTTTTTGTCTTCTTTATTTTCTTCTTTTTTATCTTCCTTATTTTCTTCAGATTTCTTTTCTTCTGTTTTAGTTTTTTCACTGCTTGAAGTGTTTGTACCTATATTTTGTTCTTTCTTTTGTTTTGCTATTATAGGTTCTGTAACTTTCTTAAATCCGAATGAAAATAATGAATCAGATAAGAATATTATTAAAGCTACAATTACTACTAAGAAAATAACTGATGCTGTTGCTTTTGATAATTCACCTGCTTTTGGCCATGATACTTTTTTTAGTTCATTTCCAATTGTTGCAACATCTGATTTATTTTTTTCTATTGATTTTTTATCATTTTTCTTTTTAGCCATTCTTCCCTCCTAAGGCTTATTTAGCTATTTTGTTTCTTTATGTACTGTTCTTTTATTACAATATTTACAAAATTTAACTAATTCTAATCTTTCTGTATTATGTCTTTTGTTTTTGCTTGTAATATAGTTTCTACGTTTACAATCAGTACATTCTAATGTTATGTTTTCTCTTGGTCCTTTTGCTGCCATTTTACACCTCCATTTGAATATAGCATTTTTACCTATGCCAAAGGTTTGATACATTTAGAAGCATCTTGTATCATAAAACGATGTGTGCATTTTTCATGCTATTATATGATACCATATATTCGCTCCTATTGTCAATGAAATCAAGGCTTTTTGCCTATTCTTTTTACAAATTCTCTTCTTCCATATTATTAATATAATCTATAATATTAAAATATTTATGTGATTCATAATAGTCTCTTAAAACTTCATCATTTTTTACTCGATCTTTAAACCATATAACAGATTTATATCCTGGATAATCCTTAGTTGTAAAACATATTTTATTTTTAAATGGTAAATTTTCAAATCTTTTAATATGTTCACTACTACATTCATTTTGTTCACAAAACTTGAAAATTATGTTTCTCCTATTTATTCTTTTAACTCTTTTATTCCATTTTTCTATTGCTTCTTCTCCTGTTTTCATATGTAGAAATACTATTTCAACATCATCAAGTTTTCCTACTACTGTATTTTGATGATTCTTTTTTATCATTTCATCATAATATTTTGAATCTTTTGTATCTATAATTTTTAAATCTTGTTTTATATAATAATCAAATCTTTCTAAAAATTTAATATATTCTTCTGCAAAAAAATATAATCCTATTGTAGGAGTATAATATTTAATTCCTAAATATTGTGATACTATCCCCGCCCAACAATTATTTGAAATTATTGTTGGATTTTGTACATTCAAATTTTTCTTTCGAAAGTTCGATCCTACTTTATTTATTTGAAGTCTCAATTTTTTAAAAATTTCTTTAATCATTTTTTCACTCTAATCTTTATTCTTATAATTAAACTTATTTCTTATTAATATTATTGTAATTCCCGTACATGCCCCTAGAGTATCTATTATAACATCAATTACTTTACCAGTTCTTCCTGGTACATATATTTGATGTATCTCGTCAAATACTGCATATATAATGCAAAATATGCATGTATATATTATATTTTTTCTTAATCTTTCCTTTTCACTCTTACTTTTAATATTTAATTCTTCTATAAACATATATGTAAATATTGCAAGTATCATATATATACTAAAATGTGCTATTTTTCTTATTACTGGATTTATTTTTTTTGTTAGCTTTTCTAGATCTCTTTCACTTAACTTATTTCCATTTAAAAGTTTTATAACATTATATGTTACCCCTTTACTCTGTTTTGCTGATGCTGTTGCAGGTACTGCTGAGAAACTAAATATTATAATACAACAGATTATTGCTATTATACATTTTACATATTTTATATTTTTTTTATTCACATTCATTTTATTGTTTTATTTTTTTCCTTCCTAAAAAATCATATTTAATATATGACATATTAAGTACAAAATATATTATCATACTTCCTAAAATTTGTATAAATAATTTAATATATACATTATTTATTCCTATATTATTCATAATAATAATATATATATAAATTATTATTCCTTTTAACATATATTTTAATAAATTTCTTATATTAGGTCTAAAATCAATTATTTCTCTTGTTTTTATAATCTGATATAACATAACAAAAAATTCTGCTACTATTGTTCCTATACATGCACCTACAGCTCCGTATTTTCTAATTAAAATCAAATTTAATATTAAGTTTATAATTGCTCCGAATTATAGTTGATTTTACATATATATTATCTTTTGCAAAAGGAATTAAATAGTTTGTACGTATAACATTTGCTATTCCTGTAAATATTATTGTCAAAGTTAACATATTCATTATATCTGCGGATTTTGAAAATCCATTTCCAAAATAAACATTTGAAAAATCTTTAGATATTCCTAATATTCCAAATATTATTGGAAATATTAAGAAAAATACTAATTGAAAAGATTCATTTAATCTTTTTTTTATTTCATTTTTTTCATTCATATCTATTTTTGAAATATGTGGTATCATTACTGTTCCTAAAGCTGTTATAATTCCAATAGGTAAATTAATTATTTTTTCTGCATTTTCATACATACCTAATTCTATTTTGCTACCTATTCCACCGAATCATAGTTTTATCCATTATCCTATATACACTATATGCAATCACTGGAATAAACAATACAAATACACTTTTTATATGTTTTGTTATATCTTTTATTTTTACTTTTTTAAAATCTACATATCTTTTTCTAAATAAAAATAAATATAATTGGCTTATAACTAAACTACCACTCATTATAAGAAGATATTTCCATAAATCTTCTTTTCTTTTTACTAATAAGAATATAAGTATAACTGAAACAATCTTAATTATACCATTTCTAACTGTGGTAATTTTAAATTCTTCTAATCCAAAAAATAACCAATTAATATCTAAAATTGCTGATATTATAAATAAATTATTAATAAGAAATAGCATTGTATATGCTTTATCCATAAATATAATACTTATATTATATATTACAAGCATTATAATACCCATTGTTATTTGTAAATAATATATACTGCTAAATGTAAAACTTAACTTTTCTCTATTCTTATGATTTCTTGCTATATTTCTTGTTCCATAATTATTGATTCCTAGTAATGTTAATAACATAAAATATGTAACTATTGAATAGGTATAACTATATATTCCTATATTCTCTGCTCCTAAAACTCTAGATATATATGGTGTTACTATAAGCGGAATTATATATAATAATATTTGATACACCATATTATACATAAAATTTTTATTTACCTTTTTCATTATATATTATCTACTCCATTTATTGCATCTAACAAATATTTAATTGATTTTTCTCTTTCTACTTTTAATGCTTTTTCATATTCTGTATATTCTATTTCTTCTAAATAATCTTTATTTTCATCTATTTTATAATCTATTAATCTGTCATTCATTTTTAATGTATTTAACATTGTTCTTACTCTATCATCATTTCCAAACATTGCTCCATTTTTTAAAACATAAAATTTCTTTCTATATGTTGTAGCAAATATAGCCCCATGAAAAGATGTTGTTAATACTAATTTTGCATTTTTTATTAAACTTAAGTATTTAGCCGGATTTTCATATTCAGGTGTTTTAAAACCAAATGTCCATATTTGCTTTATTTCATAATTCTTTCTACTCCATGTTATTACTGGCATATTATATTTCTTAGATAATTCCTTCACAAATTTACATATTCCTCTATCAAATCCTGGTGAATAAAAGAATATATAATCTCCTTTTTCATTTACATCATTACTTTCTACATTTTTATAATCTTCTTCATCTAATAATAATGTCGGATCTAAAACTACTGGTACCTCTTTTCCTATCATTTCTTTAATCCATTTTTGCCCGTTATTTTCTCTTATTGAAATTGAATTAAAATTATTAAGATAATCCTTAAATTCTTGATATTCCGTTTCATTCTTTACATAGTCTTTTATTTTTTTGGATCCAAAACTTGGTGCATAGCCTATTTTCCTTGCATTTTCTACCCATGGTAAAAAATATGCTTTTGAATAATCTTCTATTGTTATATTCCATACTTGGTCACTACCTGCTATAACTGCTGAATATTCTCTATCATTAAGGTCAGCATATTTTTTGATTTCTTTACTTAATTTAAAATTTTTATTTTTAAATTCTTCATATTTCATATTATTATTATCTATTTTTTTACTATTTGGAAATAACAAAATGTTTTTTATTATATTTTTTATACTATCAGGTTTAAAAAATGTTTTATACATTTGAGTTTGTCCTTCAGTGTAGTAATCTACTATTTCTGGTTTATACCCATTTTTTTCTAATATTGTTTGTAATGCATATGTTTGCATCATAGATCCACAATTATATGAATTATGAAATGTTATTATTCCTATTTTTTTATTTTCCTCTTTCATATTTTCTCCTTTTTTAGACTTTCTTAAATAAATCTTCTTTATTTGCTATTTTCAAAATTAATGCAATTACTTTTTTTATACCATTTTTTATTATATTTTTAGTTCTATATATTATATATATTTTTTTGTATTCCTTGTTTTCATACATTTTATATATATTTTGCTGTTTCTTATCCATATATTTTAAAAATTCGTCATCATCTCTATTTTCACTTTTTATTACATTAAATTCACTTTCTATTTCTTTCAGTTTTTGCTCTGCTTCCTTGATATTTTTAATATATGATATTTTTACCAATAAGTTAAAAAATGCATTAATATTATTTCTAAGAATTACTTGTCTCATATACTCTCCAGAAATTTCTTTTTTTATAACTAATAATTCCAACCTATCTTTCAATGCTTTTTTAAAACTTATATCTGCTTTTATATATTTATCACTATATGTATTTGTAAGTGAACCCATCGCATTTCTGTATTTGTAGAATCCTTTATCTATTATACAATTTTTTTCTGAATTTATAGCATAATCAATATTAAACAACATATCTTCACCTATAATAACATCTTTTTCAAATTTAATATTATTATCTTTTATTACATCTTTTTTATACAGTGCAGACCACAAAGAAGATAATGTTATTTCTTTATCTAATCCTAATATATATCTAATTAATTCTTCTTTTTTTAATTTTTTCTTATTATTCATCCAATTTCTTCTAAAGTAAATTACATCATATATATTTTCTTTTACATTTTCTTTTATAATCTTAAACCAGTTTTCTTCTAATTTATCATCAGCATCTACATAAAATATATATTCATTTTGTGCTTTTTCTATTCCAAAATTTCTTGTATATGATACTCCATTATTTTTGTTCTCATATATTCTTATATCAATTCTTTCTTTTGTTTCCATTTTTAATGTTTTTATGTATTTTTCATATTCTGTTTTTGATTTATCTGTAGATCCATCATTTATTAATATAATTTCTATATTATCTTCTTTTTTTAAATAATCATAATTATTTAATTCTATTCCTTTTATTATACTTTCTAAGCATTCTTTTATATATTTTTCTTTATTATATATAGGTACTATAATTGATAATTTCATTTTTCTCTCTTTCATAAAATCATTTCATTTTCTTTAATATTTCTCTAATTTTAACATACGCCAAAAACAACATATATGGTGAATTCATTGTAAACTTTAAATATAACTTATATCCGCTCTTTATATTACAATCTTCTATTAATTCTTTAATTATTTGCTTTATCTCTTCTGATTTTTGATATTCCTTTAAAATTTCTCTTTCTTTTATTTTAGAAACATTATTCTCAATTAATTTAGATATCCTATTTGCTCTATTTTTCTTACAAATTTCTTTTAACTCTTTTTCCTCTTTTGGTATAATATTTTCTATTTTCCTAATAGAATTAGTAAAGCTTAATATATTTTTTATTATTTTATTTGTATTATTTGTTATGCTTCCATCTGTTTGGTAATAATTATAATACACATTTTTTAAATATATAATATTATTTATATTATTTTTCATTATATATTTAATCAAAAATAATGTATCTTCCATATATCTTATATCTTTTTCAAAATATATATTTTTCATTTTTTCTTTATTAAACAAATATAACCAAACAAATCCATTTAAATTTCCTATTACTAAATCATTTAAAATTTCATCTCTTACATAATAGTCCTTATTTGTTATTATAATTCCATTATCATTTTTTTCTGTATCTCTTATTATCTTATATGATGCCCCTATAAGCATCCCTTCTTTTTGATTTATAACTAAACTTTCTATATAATTTTCACTTATAGTATCATCTGAATCTACAAATAATATATATTCACCTTTTGCCATATCAATACCTAAATTTTTAGCAATAGATGGACCTGAATTTTTTTGAAAATAATATTTAATATCAATCTTATTTTCTTTTTCCAAATAACTTTTCATTATATTTTCAGTTCCATCTGTAGATCCATCATTTATTAGTATAAGTTCTATATTATTATATGTTTGATTTATAATACTTAATATTGCTCTTTCTATTGTCTTTTCTGCATTATATACTGGCATTATTACAGAAATTTTAGGTTCTTTCCTATTCATCCTTCAATTCTTTCTCTATTAAATTATCTTTTTTATTTTTATCTTTTAAATTTCTCTTGTCACTATATCTTAAATATAACATAAATTGTATTGTTAATAAAAAATTCATATTATATGTAACTACATTTTCAAAAAGTTGATAAATTGAAAATACTATTAATATTAGATACAAATATTTATCTTTTTCTATATATTTAAATGTCTTTATTTGGAAATATGTGTAAAACATATATGATATATATCCTGCCCCTAATAACACTCTTAAATACAATGAATCAAGTACAATTCTTTCCTCAAATACATTACCAAGTGGTTTTATATTATAAGTATTTATCGCATCTAGAGCCAATCTCGGTCTAAAACTTAACATTTTATTCAAACTTCCTTCTGTAAAATCATTCCCAAATTGATATGCGATATAAAATGTTAAAAATATTCCTAAAGTAATAAATGCATATTTAAATATATATTTAATTACTTTGTTATTTAAAATATATTTTTGAAAGATCATAATTATATTTAATATTATTATAATTATTGCTCCTGTCCTACTAAGCGTATAATTATATAATACTATAGAAATTATATCTACCACTATAATAGTTATAAATTTATATGTTTCAGATTTTTCCCTATTTATATATATAAGACCTAATACTATAGGAACAAAATGTAAAAATGGTGCATTAACATGCATAAACCCTAAACTATTTCTTTCAACTAAATATTCATTAACATATCTTTGTGATGCAACATTTCCTAAAAAGCCTAATAAAAATAATAATATAGTAATTACATATAATATTATTGATGTATATGTAAATATTTTAATAAAATCTTTTATACCATCCTTATCTCTTGCATATAACATTGCAAAGATAGTTGCTACAAATATATCTATCATTGTTGTTTTATAATAAACTAAACCTCCAAATAAAAATAATATTATTACTTTTATTATTTCGCTTCTACTAAACTTTTTCTGTATTAATATCAAAAATGATATTGAAATTAGTCCTATAATAGTAAGGTTTGTATATATATTAGGATCTCTAATCCATAATAATATATATTTATATAATATAAATCCAATTAATATAATTCCTTCTATTATCTTTGCTTTCTTTATCTCTATTTTTACCTTCATTTTTTTCCTTAATATTTTTTATGAATATATTTCACTTATTGTCATAATATATTTTTCCATATTATTTATATACTTATTAGCTTTCTCTATATTCTTAGATAATCTTTTTCTTTCTTTTTCATTTTCCAAAATATATACTATTTTTTCTGCAAGTTCTTCATTATCATTTGATAAATATCCTAATTCTCCTTGTTTAATTATTTTTATAAGCCCATCTACTCTTGTAGATACTACTGGAACATTACATGCTATCGCTTCTAATGCACACATAGGTGTGCCTTCATATATCGAAGTTAAAATCATAACTTTAGAAGATTTTAAAACTTTATATGGATTTAACATATTTCCAAACAATACAATATTTTCTTCAAGCCCTAATTCTCTTATTTTCTCTTCCACTATTTTTCTGTCTTGTCCATCACCTACTATTGCAACTTTTATATTATGATATTTTTGTTTCATAATATTAATTATTTCAATTAGCCTTAATGGATCTTTAGGATATGCTAACCTGCCTAAATAAATCACATCAAATTTATAATCATTCTTATCTTCATTTGCCTTTTTTAAAATATCTTCTGAAGAAATAGTATTATATAATATTATTGATTTATCTCCCTGAATATTCCTGTTAAAATAATAACTATCTTTTGCTGAATCAGATACCCATATTATTTTATCATATTTTTTTGTAGTTAAATTATATAAAAAAGTTTTCAAGGTAAATTTTCTCATATTTTCATGATTACCGTGTATGTGAGATATTATCTTACTTTTCTTATAAAAAAGAGAAGCTATTATACTTGCTTTTATATCATGTGCATGTATCACATCTGGTTTAAACTTTTCAACTGCTTTTTTTACATTAAAATAATCAAATTTATCTAATTTTAAGTATCTAACATTTCTATTCTCTAATTGTTTTTTATTATCTCCTATTGGTGCACAATAAACTGATTCATAATTTTCTTTATCCATATTATTTATAATTTGAACCGCTACATTTTCCGCCCCTGAAAACTTATCTTGACTTATTAAATGCAATATTTTTTTCAAGCTACGCTCCTTTCTGCCTATTATTTAAATTAATATAATATTTTTCTAATTTTTTTGCTTCCTCAATTATATTAAAATTATTTTGTGTCATTTCTTCAAACATATCTTTTCTTTTAAAATTTTTATAATCTTTTAATATTATTTCTGCCCATTTTTTTGCTGTTTCTTTTAGACTTATAAAATCTGTAGTATTTAAAACTTTTGCCTCTTTTGTCATATTACTTGAAAATTTACATAAGATCCCATTTGCTTGTGCCTCTATTCCTACAACTGGTAATCCTTCATATAGACTTGGAAGTAAAAACACATCTATTGCATTATAATAATCACTTACATTATTAATTTGACCTGTAAATATAACCTCTTCCTTTATTCCTAATTCATTTATTTTCCTATTTATATTCTTTTCTAATGGTCCTCTTCCAATTAATATTAATTTTGAATTTTTTTCTTTTTTATGTATCTCGTTAAAAATATCTAGTAAAAATTCATGATTTTTTACTGTTACAAACCTACCAATATGACCTACTAAAAATGTATCTTCATCTAATCCTATTTCTTTCCTTATTACATTTCTTTTCTCTTTATTAAATTTAAACTTCTCTAAATCTATAGCATTATTTATAATTTTAATCTTTTTATCTAAAAATGCTTTTTTCCCAAAAAGCCATTTTCCTGCTAACTTAGAACAAGACAAATATTGATTTGAATATACTTTAGAAAATGGCCTTAATATATTTTTTGCTAGATTTCTTTTCCATTCTTTTTTATTGCTTGTTGTATGACTATGTGCTATTCTAATCGGAACACCTGCTTTTTTAGCTATCCTTAAAGGAAAAACAGATAATGCATTAATATGTGAATGTACAATCTTATAATTATTTTCTTTAAAAATCTTATATAATTCTTTTTGATATTTAAATAATTTTTGATATGGTGGAACTACTATTACTTTGCCACCTAATTTTTCTATTTCATCATAAGGAATATCTGTTGAATCTTCATCACATATAAAATGAAATTGCACTTTACTTTTATCTATATTTCTATAATAATTCATAACAACAGATTCTACACCACCGTCCATTCCATTTTCCCATTATATGTGCAACTACAATTTTTTCATCTTTCATGTTTAAATAGCTCCCTTCTTACCTAAGACAACAAAAAATACTCTTATAACACATTTAATATCAAATATTAAGTTCATATTTTCTATATAATAATATTCAAGTTCTAGTCTTTCTTCATACTTACAATTTGATCTTCCATGTATTGACCAATAACTTGCTATTCCTGGTGTTACAGATTGGTATATTGCTTCTATCCCGTCCGATGTTCTTCAAGTTCTCCTGGAACAAGTGGTCTTGGACCTATAAGTGTCATATCACCTTTAAAAACATTCAGAAACTGTGGGAACTCATCTAAAGATGTTTTTCTTAAAAACTTTCCTATCTTAGTAATCCTAGGATCATTTTCTAATTTTTGATAATTCTTCCATTCTTCTAATTTTTTTTCATCTTTTAGAACTTCTTTTAATATCTCATCTGCATTATATACCATACTTCTAAACTTGTACATTTTAATTATTTTTCCGTTTTTCCCAACTCTTTTTTGTATATAAAATATACTTTTATAATCTCCTATAAGTACATATGATATTTTTATAATAAGCATTAATGGTATCATTATAATAATTCCAAATATTGATCCTATAATATCAATTATCCTTTTTATCACAAGATATAACTTATATTTAAAAGTGTTTTGTTTTTCGTTTATCTTCTGTATTCTTTTAAGCATAAAATTATGTCCTGAATTCTCCATTTTTTCTATTTTTCTCCTGCATCTTTATTATTATTATTATTATTTCCGGTAGTTTCCGATAATTTCCGATATCCACCATAACTTAGTTCTTTTATACTAACCTTATTTAATATTACTCCTAAAAATTTAGTTCCTGTTTGTTCTAAATCTAATTTTGCTTTTCTAACCATTTTTTTAGGTATTCTTCCACTTTCTAATACTAATATGCTGGCATCTGCTTTTTTTGCTAAAAGTGATGCATCTATAACAAGCCCTATAGGTGCTGTATCTATTATTATTATGTCATAAAATTCTCTAAATACTTCCAATGCTAAATCTACTCTATTATTTTGAAGTAAATTTGTTGGGTTTGGTGAATATTTTCCAGATGGAATTATATGAAGATTCTCTATTTCTGTTTCATAAATATTATCTTCTATTCTTGTTTGTCCTGATAAATATGATGTAAACCCTTCTATTTTCTTATTAAATTTTATCCTTCCTGCCATTACAGAATTTCTAATATCTGCATCTAAAAGAAGAACTCTTTTTTCTAATTTTGCAAATGATATTGCAAGATTAAGTGATACTACACTTTTACCTTCATTTTCTTGTACTGATGTAACTACAATAACCTTAATATTAGGTCCGGCTAAATTGTATATTTGTTCTTATCTTATTATAATATTCTTCTACTTTACTATGTAAAACTTTATTTCCAATAACTGTCATTTTTTCTTTCATAATTATTTTTTAGCACCTCTCTTTGCCGTTTTTATAAGTGGTACTATGCCTAAAAGTACCATTCCGAAGTCCTTCTTCTACATCTTCTTGTCTTTTAACCCTATCATCTAATACTTCTCTTAATACAAGTATTGCAAATGTTAAAAGTACTCCGAAGTCCTACTGCTAATATTGTATTTTTCTTAATATCTGGTGATGATGGTGTTTTTGATGGTTGTGCTTTTTCTAATATATTAACACTATCTTCTTTAGTTATTTCTTTAATTTCTTCAAATGCTTCATCCCTTACAGAATTTGCAAGTTCTGCTGCTTTATCACCATCTGTATCTTCAACAGTAATTGTTAATATTCTTGTTTCTTGTGGTATTTTAACTTCTATCTTATTTCTAAGTACTCCGTATACCATATTTTATATTCTTTTTTTCAATAACTCTTTCTAATACCTTACTTGATAATATTATTTCCTTATAGTCTTTAAGTAAATAATTACCTATTTGGAAGTCTTGTGTTGTAAGTTTCTTATTAGCTAAATTATTATTAAGTACATATACCTTTGTACTACTCTTATACTTTGGTGTTATCATTATACTACTCCATAAAAATGCAATAATACCAAATACAAATCCTGCTAAAACTATAATCCATAAATATTTTAATACTCTTTTTAATATTAATACTGGATCTATATCTATCATATCTTCTTTGTTCTCCATTTATTTTTCCTCTTAATCTCTTTCCATCATTATCCTTGCAGGTGTCTTATAAAATAAGTTTTCTGCTCTTTTTTTTCCATATTTATCTACTATTATATCATATGCTTTTTTCATATATGGTTTTCTTGTGCTTAAATTATGTGCATCTGATGCTATAATATCTACCAAATCATTTTCTAAAAAATATTTAGCACGTTTTTTATACACTTTCTTATTATCACCAAAAAGATTTATTTTTAATATACTTTCCGCATTTACTTGCATTTTTGCTCCAAGTTCTATTAGATTTAATATTGTTTCATCATTTTTTTCTAAACAATCATATCTTTCTATATGCGCAATTATTGGTGTTTTTCCAAGTGTTACAATATTATATATAGCATCTTCTAAATCTTTAGCACGTATTCCATAATTAAATTCTACTAGTACATTTCTTGTACCTGCCATAGAATGTATTTCATTTCTTTCTATTTTATCAGGTATATCTTCTGTATAATAAATTTCTGTTCCTAAGTATATTCTTATTACATCATTATATTTTTCTTTTACTGCCTGTTTTAATTTCTTAAAATTTTCTTCTATCTCTTGTTTACTTTTTTCAAACATATTTTTTCTTCTATGTGGAGTAAGTATGAAGATTTTAACTCCTTGATTATACATCTCTTCTATTAATGCTAGAGAGTCTTCAATCGTTTTTGCTCCATCATCTACTCCAAATAATATATGTGAATGTATATCTATCATTATTAGTTACCCATTGTTTCAATTATTTTTTGTCTTACATTATTTAGACTTTCTTTGTTTATTTCTCCCATATGTATTTTTTTACCGAAGTGCAAATGATACTAAATCTAGTCTTTCTTTTACAACTAAAGCTTGTGATTTTATCTCATAATCATCCTTATTTTCCATAGCCTTATTTACAATATCCATAACTTCATCCATTTTTACATTTGTTTGTACAGAATTTGCTACCCCATCCATTATTCTATTTAACTGTGTTATATTTTCTATTCTAGCAATCTTTTTAAGTACTGCTTCTATAACTTTTTCTTGGTTTTTTCCTCTATCATAATCACCATTTTCTAAATGATGTCTTTCTCGAACAAATGAAAGTGCAAGTTTTGAATCTAATTTAATATTACCTTTTGGCATATTATATCCACCATGATATGCTTTAAATGCCTGATCATTATATACTTCTATACTACCGTACTAAGTCTATTATATTTAAAAATGATGTAAAATTAAGTCTTACATAATAATCTATATCCATATTATATAATTTTTCTAATGTGTCTATAGATGTTTGTATCCCATACATTCCTGCATGTGTTAACTTATCATATTGATTTTGTCCTTTTCCGAGGTATCTTAACATATGTATCTCTTGGTGTTGTTGTTAATAATATTTTTTTAGTATTTGTATTTACTGTCATTATAATATTAACATCAGATCTTGATACTGTGTTAATATTTCCTGCAACATCAATACCTGATATATATATATTATATACACCTTTCTTTTTCCCTATATGTTTTTCTTCAGAATTATTATTTTCAGCTTGTTTTTCTTCAGTTTTTGAATTATCTTCTTGTTTTTTTATCTCTTCTTTTAAATTTGTTTCATAAATACTTTTAATCTTATCATTATATTTTTCATCATGTAATTCAAGTATTCCATTATATGCAGAATTTAATATCATCATTTCTCTTTCTTTTGATAATATGTCATTATATATATCTACATATGTATTTTTGTATTCTAACTTAATCTTTGATTCTATTTGATCTTTTTTTAGTTCATTATTATTTTTTGCTATAATATCTTCTATAAGTTTTTTCTTTGTTTTTTCTGATGTTTCCTCATCATTTTTAGCTCCCATTATAATAATGTCCTTATTTTCCTTAAGTTCTGTTATTATACTGTTAATATCAGTTTTTTTGCTATCTTTTAAAACATAAATTCCTACATTTGTTTCTTCATATTTCGCATTATTATTAAATTTATCAAACATGCCTACAACACTTTGCAATGTAAAGCTTGCCCCTATATTTAATAATATAACAAATATTGAAAGTACAATATTAGTCTTTTTAAATTTAAACATACATATTATAATTAAAAATATACAAACTATACCTGCAATATATAGATATGTATTAATATTATTAAAACTTAAAATCTTATACCTATATAGGTTAAACATTGAATATATAGTAAACAATATTGCTACTATTCCGAAATATATAACTAAATATTTTTAATGTTTTACTTTGCTTATTTTGATCCACTTTCTCCCCCAAATCTAAAAAACATATATATTTATTATATTATAGCATATCTTTTAATATTTTTCATCACTTTTATTTTTTTGTTACATTATACATACAAAAAAGACAGGCATATGCCTGTCTAAAAAGGTTAAATGGAATTTTCTGAAATATCTAAACTAATCTCTTCATATTTTTTCAGATATTCCTTTATATCTTTAAATTGTTTGTCGTTCTCAAGCTTATCGCTGAAAAACTCATACAAAAAATAAGTTATAACTTCAGCGAAGTCATAATTCACTTGTTTGGTCCCTATTTTTGTTTTTTTGTTATATTTTATTTCTAAAAGCAACAACGTTCGATTGTTCTTTATTTCAATCTCTTCTACTTCCTTAGAAATATAATGATTGGCGATATACTCATTATCACCAATTTTAATTTTCAGAATTTTTGTTAATGTCATTTCTTTTCCTAAATTGTCTGCAAAAATTATTATTTTGCAATTTTTTATTATTGGATTTGCTCCTAGGAGCTCTTCCCAATTGATACTTTTTTTAATTTTTACATTTTCCATTGTTTTCCTCTTTCCCATCAGTTCCAAATATTATTCGGAACTAATCATTTTTTATTTTTTTGTTTCTATTGACATAAATATAATATCATAATTTTAATTTAGTGTAAATACTTCAAAAAAGAAAGAACAAGTTCTTATCCTTGTTCTTCTATCTTTTTTAATATTTCTAGTTGTTCTATAAGCATTCTTTCTGCTTTTGACTTATATTCTTCTATTTCTTTTTTTAAGAATTCTAATGTATCTTGCTTTTCTTGTATTATTTGATCAATATTTCCTGCTCTATCTTCAAGCATTTTCTTTGCTTCTGCAACTATTATATTTGCTTCTTCTTCTGCTCTTTTCTTCATATCATCTGCAGTTTGTTTTGCAATTAATAATGTTTCTTGTAATATATTTGTATTGTTTGATATACCTTCTAATTTAGTTTCCAAATCTTTTATTCTATCTTCTTGTTTTTTATTTGCAAGCATTAATACTTCATAATCATTTGTTAATTCTTCTAAAAAGTCATCAACTTCTTCTACTGCATATCCTTTAAATTGCTTGCTAAATTGTTGTCTATCTATATCTTCTGGTGTTAACATATTTCCTCTTCTCTTTATATTTTTTTATACGTATTATATTATAGCATAAAAAACTAATTAATTAAAATATGATTTTCTTCTTTTTTCAAATCCACCTTCAATTTGATAGTTTTTTGGAACTGCTATAAATATTGAGTTTGTAACTTTTACTATTTGTCCATCTAATGCAGTTATACCACCACTTACTGTATCTACAATTCTTCTTCCATCTTCTTTACTTACAAATTCAAGATTTAGAACAACTGCTTCATTTTTCTTTAATAACATTATTATTTCTTTTGAATCTTCATATTCTGATGGTTTAAATATTTGCATTCTTACTGTATTTGGATCTATTGTTGTTCTTTGTTTAGTATTTCTACTATTTCCCATACTAAAAATACTTGGCTTTTTAATTTCTTCTCTTGGTGTTTCTTGATATCCCGAAAAATCTTCTTCTGTTTCATATCCTTCATCATATATATCTTCGTCATATATATCTTCATCTTCTTTTTTAAAATTGTTAAAATATGCTCCTAATTTTTCTAACATTATTATTGCTCCTTTGTATATTATAATTTTAATATTTTTTTCTTATGTAATTCATATTAATGTTTACATATTCTGTTATTATTTTTTAAAAATCATTTAAATACATGTATTTAAAGATCATATATTATTATATATACATTTTACGGAACGTTTTTTCAATCTTTTAATTGTTTTTTTATTTTTTTTAACATAAATGTAAAATTTCTACTTAATTTCAGCCTCTTCTGTTGTACTACTATTATTTAAGTTAAGTTTTAAATATACACTTGCTTCTTCTTCTACAATCTTTGGATTTAATATTACCTCATCAAACTCTTGTAGTATTGGTATGTCTATAAGTTCTTTAGACTCATTTTTTGCTCTTAATTTAGATGAATAACCTTGTACCAAACTATATTCTGCAGTTTCTTTTATTATTTTTATAGGAACTAGTTCTGAAAAACCTGATTTATTTTTAACAACAAAATCTTGATTTTCTATTTTCTTTATTGCCTTATTACTTACTTTTAATCCTATTTCTGACCACCATATTATTCCTACACTTATCTTTCTATATTTTGCAAGTTCTGTTGATAATTTATTTGTAGAAAAAACTATTATACTCTTATTATTCCCAATATCTTTAATATATTCAACCATTGTTAATACTTCATGTTCATTATTTAAATTAAGTTCTAAAGTTTTTCCTCTTTTTAAATCTCCGAAGCTTATTTTTATCTACAATACAAGCAATATATGTATTAAAATCCTTTATGATCTTGAGCTTATTATCACTACTACTTAATATTGCTCCTTTTTTTATATCTATACTTTTAAGTAAGTCTTCTGTTAAGTATTCAAAATTATCTGCTTTTAATTTTTCTTCATATCCGATCTACAATATATGATATATTTCCGTGCACTTGGTGATAAAATTGTTTTTGTATTAGAATTTAATGTATTTTCTAAATTCTCTTTTGCTTTTATAAGGCCTTTTAATTTACTTCCTTCTTTTGTTAATTCTCCTGATATTTTAGCTTTTTCATATAATGAACTTTTTATTTCTTTATCATATTCCTCTATCTTATTTTGTAAATTAGTATTATTTACATTTGCAAGAACTCTTTCTATTTTTTCATTAATAGTTATATTTTGTGTTGAATTTACATTTATTTGATTTTCTGCTAATGCTTCTTCTATATTCTTATTTATCTCTTCTATCTTTTTTATAATATCTTGCTCACTTTGTGTAGATACTTTTGCTACAATTTCATTTTTTGATACTTTTTCATTATTCTCTTTTATTTTTTGTATCTTTTGCCCATTTTCTACATTTAAAACCTCTTCTGAACGTATCAAAATTCCGTTCTACTTGTTCTTCATCTGAAAGCTTACCGAACATTTACCATAAATTTTTGTGCAGGTTCTACTATAAAAGAGATAAGTCTTGGTATTGCATTTATTAAAATTGTCATAATAATTATCAAAAATATCGTAATTATTATTATTCTATTATTTTTCAAAATGTATTTCTCCTTTCTTATCCCTTTTTTATTTAATTTAATTTATTTTAATCTAAATATAATATATTTTATTATTATATTATATATTTTCTTCTATAATCTTTAATAATATATTATCATCTAAATTTCTGTCTAAGACTATTTTTTGATTTTTCTTAAACCATGTTATTTGTCTTTTTGCATATCTTCTTGTATTTTGTTTTATTTTTTCTAACATTTCTTTTTTAGTATATTCACCTTTTAGATATGCTATAACCTCTCTATACCCTATTGCCTGAAGTGATGTTATTTCATTATAATTATCTAATATATCATATATACTTTTATTTTGCCTATCTGCTATTTTTTTTATTACTATTTTTGTTTCTTCTATAATTCCTTGATCTAACATTATATCTGCTCTTTTATTTATTCTTTCATATAGTTTTTCTCTTTCCATATCTATATAAAAGATCTTATAGCTTAAATTTTCATAATTATTATTTTCTTCTTCTATATTTTGTTCTTTTTTTATAACTTTATCTTTTCTTATAATATCTATATCTGTTTTACTTATATTTGATAAATAATATATTTCAAGTATTCTAAATATTCTTTTTTTATCATTTTTTGATATATTTTTAATAGCTTTTTCATCTATCTTTTTTGCTTTTTCATATAATGTTTCTAATGTTTCTTTTCCAGATTTTATACTATCTTCTAACATTTTTCTATAGCTTAAAAGAATATTTTCATCATTTTCTTCAAAATTATATCCATATATTAGGCTATTTACATATAATCCGTGTTCCACCTATTATAATTATATTTTTACCCTTTTTTAATATTTCTTTTTCTATTTCTTTTACTTTTTTTACATATTCTGCAACAGAAAATCTTTCATCAGGCTCTTTTATATCTATCATATAATGAATAACATTTTCTTTTTCTTCTTCTGTAACTTTTGCAGTACCTATATCCATATATTTATATATTTGCATACTATCTATTGATATTATTTCTGCATTTATCTTTTTTGCAAGTTTTATACTAAGTGATGTTTTTCCGACTTGCTGTTGGTCCTACAATTACAGGTATTATCATTTTCTTGAAAACTTCCTTTCTAAATCATAAAGACTTATTTTTATTGCTGTTGGTCTTCCATGTGGACATGTAAATGGATTATCTAATGATAATATTTCATCTAAAAGTGATTTTATTTCCATATCTGTAAGTTCTTTGTTTCCTTTTATTGCCGCTTTACATGCTACAGTTGCTAAAAACCTATTTTCGATTTCTTGTCTTCCGTGAGTTTGCCTGTCCATCTATTTCATCTAATATATCTAAAAATAGTTCTTTTGTATTTAACACTTCACACATACTAGGAACTGCTGTTAATTTAACAGTATTTATTCCAAATTCTTCAAACTCAAATCCTGCTTTATTAAACACTTCCTTATTTTCATGTGCAAGTTCATTTTCTCTATATGATAATGTTATTATATCTGGAAGAAGTAATGTTTGTACATCTTTTTCTTCATTTTTATAATAATTTGATTTAACTTTTTCAAATAATATTCTTTCATGTGCTGCATGTTGATCAAGTAAATACATTTCATCTTTTACTTCAAATATTATATATGTTCTAAATACTGTACCTATAACCTTATACTGTACTCCTGAATTTCTAAATATACTTTCATTTTTTACTTGTTTTACTGTAGAACTTCCGATCTATTTTTTCTTCGTTTTTAAGTCTTTCTTTCCTTTTTTCAGATACTTCTGTTCCAAATGCTTTTTGATACATTTCATCAAATTTAATTTCATTTTCTTTTTCTAATTTTTCATTTAATTCTGCAACATCAAAAACTCCAGTATTTTGTGATACTTCTGATTTTTGCCCATCAATTATATTTTCTATTTGATATACAGTATTTATCTCATTTTGATTTTCTTTTTTTTCTATATTTTTTTCTAATTCTTCTTTATTTAATTCATTATTTTTTTCATTTCGATTCTCATCATATTCTTCTTTAAATTTCTTTTCCGAGTTTTCTAATGTTTCATTCTTATATTTTTCGCCTTCATTTTCTAATGTTCTTACTATTATTGTTTTATCATCAGTAATTTCTTTTGATTTATCCTCTATATCAAACAATACATCATCTTTTTTTTCTTTAATAACATCTAATCTTATTGTTTCTTCTGAAAAAGCACCATCTTTATTTTCATTTACAGTGATCTTATTATATTCAACTTTATTTCCGAAAAAGATCTTCTGTTTCTTCAATTGTAATTATTTCTTCTTTTTCTTCAAATAAGTTATCATGTATATCTTTATTTAAATTATTCCCCATATTATCATTAACATTATTATTATTTAAACTATCATCACTTTTTATACTATATTTCTTTCTGTATTCTTCTATTATTTGATCTATCTTACTTTTTTTTATAGAGTTTTCATCAGCTTTTTCTTCATTATTACTATAATTATTAGTATCATTAATACTATTTTCATCACTATTATTAATAATACTTTTATTATTATCTTTTTCTAAATCATTATTATTATCTTTTTTATTTTTATCATTTAAAGTTATTTTATGAAAAGATGGTTTTAGATATTCAAATGGTGATTTTGTTTCTTCTACTTTAAATCCTTTTCCGTTCTCCTTCATATCTTATTGCATTTCTTACTAAATCTTCTTTTGTAAGACCTTGTTTTACTGTCTCATATATTGCCTTAAATATTTGTCCTTCATTTGAAAAACGTACTTCTAATTTCGCAGGATGTACATTTACATCAACATATGCTGGATTCATTTCTATATTTAATATACAAAATCCGGAATCTTCCAAGTGGTATAAGTCCTTTGTATGCCTTTTCTACCGCACTTAAAAATACCTTATCTGTTATATATCTTTTATTTACAAAAAATATTTGATTTCTTCTGTTTGATCTAGAAATTTGTGGTTTTCCTATTACTCCATATACTCTAATATCATCAATCTTATTATCTACCTCTATTATATTTTCTGCAACTTCTCTATCATATAATGAATATACAACATTTTTAAATTCACCGACTTCCGATTTGTACTAAATAATACTTTTCCATTATTTGTAAGTCTAAATGATATATCTTTATTTACTAATGCTAAATGTCTTAATGCTTCATCAATATATCCAACTTCTGTATAATCTTTTTTTAAAAATTTATATCTTACAGGTGTATTAAAAAATAGGTTTGTTACAATTATTGTTGTTCCTATATTTGTTGCAATATCTTCTTTAGATATAACATTACCTGCTTCTAATACAATTTTTATTCCGTAGCTCATCTTCAGCTGTTTTTGTTATCATTGTAACTCTTGATATTGCAGCTACAGATGCTAAGGCCTCACCTCTAAATCCCATAGATGTTACATGTTCAATATCTTTTGCAGATCTTATTTTACTTGTTGCATGTCTTTCAAAAGCAATTTCAACATCATCTCTTTTTATACCATGTCCATCATCTATTATTGTTATACTTTCTATTCCACCTTTTACAACTTCAACTGTTATATTCTTACTTCCTGCATCTATAGAATTTTCTACTAATTCTTTAACTACAGATGCTGGTCTTTCTATAACCTCTCCTGCCGCTATTTGGTTTATTGTTAATTCATCTAATTGTACAATATCTCGCATTTTTTCTCCTTAACCTATATTAAATCTTCTATATACTTAATTTAATATATTCTATTATTTGCTTTATTTCATTTGCTGTTGTATCTACATATTTTACTTCTTCATCTGTATATATATTATCATATTCATATTTATGACGCATAAGTGCTAGTTCATATTCTATATCTGTTTCTTTTTCATTATCTACTACAACTGGTAATTTAAGCATCTTTAATTCTTCAATCTTATTTAATACCTTTTCTTCAGATATAACAAAATTTTTAGCAATTGCTTTTTCTATTACTGTTATTTTATCTACAAGTTCTTTTACAAGTGAATCTCCTAGATTTTCTGATTTAAATATCATTATTTTTGCAAGTACATCATGTATCTTATAATTTCTATTTATTGTATATTTTTGTCTTAATTTAGCATCTACCTCTTCTGCAAGTTCTTCTAATTTTAATACTCTTTCCTTATCTTTCTTTCTTTTACCTATTATCATATCAAATATTTTTTCTAAAACTCTTTTTGTTTCTATACTATCTATTTCTTCGTCTATTATAAGAAGGTTAGCATTTGCAATTATTGTATCTACCTCTTTTGTTATTTTTCTTTTTATTTCATTTTCTTCTATAAGTATTAATTCATCAAATCTATTTAAATCTGTTCTTTGTTTAGCATTTTTAGGATTGTATATATAATTTAAAAATATTTCTGCTTTTTCTGCAACTTCTAATATTTTTGTAAGTTTTCTTTCATATTCAATATTAGGTAATTTTTTATTAAGTTTATTAAAATAATATTCCTTATAATCTGAATACATATCTGTCAAAATTTTTCTTAACTTTTCTGCTTCTTGCTTTATTTTAAATCCATCTATTAATGATGAATATTTTGAATTTGTTTCTGCTCCTATTTTAGCATATTTTTGTTGTTTTCTTATAAGATCTGAAATATCTTCTACCATTTTATCTGATTTATTTTTATTCTTCCTTAATATTTTTTCAAGTTCAAATAATTTTACCTTTTCTTTATCATCTATTCCTGCATCAACATATCTTTTTTCTTCAAGCTTTATATATTTTATATATTCTAATATATTTAAAAAACTATCTTTATATCTATCTTTTAAACTTTTTAACTGACTATACAATTCATCTTTTATTTTTGCTTTTTCTTCAAGTTCTAATCTTAATTCTTCTTTTGCTTTTTCTATATCTTTTATCTCTGAATTTGTATCATTTGTATAATCTTCATTTTTTAATTTTTCTTCTAATATTTCTGTTTTTGAAATTTTTTCTTTCATTTCTT
>QWCT01000539.1_pt1 | contig 24105 bp, 22 predicted proteins | sample 1972681 | NCBI WGS metagenome assembly QWCT01 (sample SAMN09866701, study PRJNA288562) | Human oral metagenome isolate pre3_saliva, whole genome shotgun sequencing... | isolation source: mouth | host: Homo sapiens | place: USA: California | reverse complement strand
CACCCGCATCATCAAGACCGGTTTCCGTGCCTGCGATGCCGCCCCGATGTGCTTCATCGAGTTGGTTGACTACAACGAGCACATGGCCAAGACCGAAAAGAAGGCCAAGCGCACTCGTCGTTCCAAGAAGGCAGCTGCCACCAACGAGGCAGAAGCCCAAGCCCCCGTTGCAGAAACGGCGGAAACTGCAGAAGCTGCAGAATAATTCAGCCACATACTTATTTCCCATCCCCGCTCCCGCCAGGAGCGGGGATTTTTTTGTTTTGTTCCTTCTCTCGTTTTCGTGCGTCTTCTCCCACACTTATGTTCAGCCCCTGTCGCTTCTCGTTTCGTCTTTTTCCGCTCTTTCTGCCGCCGTCCGCTTTTCGCGCGTCTACTTTTATAGGAACCATCGCACTTCGCATCCCGTTCCCATCCCTTACATTCCCGTGCTCCATTTCGCCACTAAACTGCAGCATTCATTGTCGCGCGTGGAGAAAATGAGTAACTTTGCTCTTGTCGTTCCCTCCTCCATTGAGGAAGGCGACCGCCTTTAGCGTGTCGCCCCCATCGACATCCCACCCGTCCCATCGTTCCACATCGTCCCGCCCATGGACCTCCACACCCTCCGCACCGTCGTCCACTACAGCCTGCATTTCCTCGCCCCTTTCCTCCTTGCGCTGTTGTTTTTCCCCGACGGTAAGCGTCGCAAAGCCTATCTCATTATGTTCGCCACCATGCTCGTCGATCTCGACCACCTGTTGGCCACGCCCGTCTTCTCCCCCCACCGCATGAGCATCGGCTTTCATCCCCTCCATTCCTATCCCGCCATTGTGCTCTACGCCCTCATGTGCTGCCTGCCCTATGGGCGTCACCGTTACTTGCCGTGGTGGGGCAGGGCAGTAGCCATCGGTCTGCTCTTCCACATGTTCACCGATTGGCAAGACTACATGTGGTGGCCGCACTGATGCGCATTTCCGCCGCAAATGCTCTTCGCCCCACCACGTGCCGCCTTCTTCATGCGAAGGCCGCACAGCTACTTCTAAAAACACCGCTGCTTTTTCCCGAAACCTCCCTTGTTTCGCGAAAAAGTAGCGGTGTTTTTGCGTGAACTGCGCAAGGTCAAGTGCAACCTGACTGATCGTTTTGCTGCTATTACCCATCGGTTGCCATCCTTTTGTCCCTTTGGAGCGTTCTCATGACCACTTATCGGAACGATACAAGGAGCGTGTCGGCGTTTCGTCATTCCGGTGTACGATCGCCCGTTGCATTGCGGCGTAAGCCCTCAGACCAACTGAATCCCTTGCCCCCTCATTCCCCTTTTGCCTACGCAAAAAGCCCGCCCACGCTGCTGCGTGGACGGGCTTTGTCGTAGAATAGGGCAGCGGTTGCCCGATGTCTTATTTCATGTTGCGCTCCAAGAAGTGGAAAATGCGCTTGAAGAGATGCGTGCGCGTCGCACCGCCGTAGATGCTGTGGTTGCGGTTCGTGTAGACCTGCATGTCAAAGGGCTTGCCCGCCTGCACGAGGGCTTCCGACATCTGCGCGCAGTTGCGGTAGTGCACGTTGTCGTCGGCCGTGCCGTGGATGAGCAGGAGGTCGCCGTGGAGTTGATCGGCGCGCGTGATGGGGTTCACCAACTCATAGTTGGCATTCTCCTTCGGCGTGCGCATGTAGCGCTCGGTATAGACGGTGTCGTAGAATTTCCAGTTGGAAGGCGCCGCCACCGCCACGCCGCAACGGAAGAGGGGCGTGCCCTGCGTCATGGCCATCAGCGTGTTGAAGCCGCCGAAGCTCCAACCCCAAATGGCGATGCGCGAAGCATCGACATAGGGAAGCCGACCCAAATAGGCCGCCGCCGCCACTTGGTCTTGCGACTCGAGCTCGCCGAGACGGAGGTAGGTGCATTTTTCAAAATCCGCACCGCGAGCGCCCGTACCTCGGCCGTCCACGATGACACTGATGTAGCCATTTTGCGCGAGGAAGGCTTCCCACACACCGCCGCCGTAGAATCCTGTGCTCCAAGCGTCTTTCACTTCCTGACTGCCGGGGCCGCTGTATTGGTACATCACGACCGGATATTTGCGCTTGGGATCAAAATCGCGGGGCTTCACCATCCAGCCGTTCAACTGCGTGCCGTCGGCCAGTGCGAAGGTGAAGAATTCTTGTTTCACGCCCACGTCCTCCACCTTCTTGCGCAGTTGCGCATTGTCGATGAGCGTTTTCTGCGTGCGTCCCGCACCGTCGCGCAAGGTCGTCACAGGCGGTACGCCGAGTTGTGAGTGGACGTCCATGAAGTGGCGCATGTTGGCGGAGAACGTCACCTCGTGCGTCCCACTCTCGGGGGTGAGGCACGTCGTTTTGCCGCGCTTGTCCGTTGCATACACGGCCGTGCGCAGTGGGCTCTCCTTGTGGGCGGCATAGTAGAAACGACCGTCGCGCTCGTTGTAGCCATAGAACTGGCTCACCTCGAAATCGCCCTTTGTCACCGTCGTCTCCAGTTGGCCGTTGAGGGTGTACCAATAGAGGTGTTGGTAGCCGGTGCGCTCAGAGAGGAGGGCGAAGTGTCCGGGATAGAAGCGCAGGGCAGTGTAAGCCTGCTCGCGGAGGTAACGCTTGTCGGTTTCGCGCAGGGCGAGGCGCGCCATGCCGCTGCGTGGGTTCACCATATAGAGGTCCATGCGGTTCTGGTGGCGGTTGAGGGTCACCACGGCCAAACGCTCGGGGTCGGAGGTGCCGACGATGCGCGGCACGTAGCCGTCTGAATCGACGGGCACGGCCAGTTGGCGCGTGGCGCGGCTCAGCAAATCGTAGCTGTGTACGCTCACTTTCGAGTTGTCGGCGCCGGCAATGGGGTATTTGTAGTCGTAGGTGCCGGGATATTCGGCATATTCCTCGAGGGCGGGTTTCATGCCCTCGAACATCTGCATGCGGTAGACGGGCACTTTCGACTCATCGTAGCGCACCCAGCAGAGCATCTTGCTGTCGGCGGTGAAGTCGAAGGAGCGCGCCGTGCTAAACTCCTCTTCGTTCACCCAGTCGGGGATGCCGTTGAGCACCTCGTTGCGCTTGCCGTCAGTGGTCACCTGTGTTTCGGCGTTGCCGTAGAGGAGTTTCACGACGAAGAGGTTGTTGTCGCGCGCAAAGGCCACGACATTGCCGTCGGGCGAGAAGAGGGGCGACATTTGGGGACCGCCTTCCGAGAGCGGTTCGTACTTGCCGTTGGCCACATCATAGATGTAATAGACCGCCAGCGAGGTGCGGCGATAGACGGGAGTGGTTTTCGTGCGGAGGAGAATTTTCTTCTCGTCGGGGCTCATGATGTAGCCGTCGATGCGCTCGAGTTTGGCTGTGCCGCGGGCTTTGTCGAGATCGAAGAGCACACCGGTTTCTTGTCCCGTCTTGAAGGACGAACGGGTGATGCGTCGGCCGTCGGCCGAAAGCTGCGAATAACTTTCGCCGTCGTTGAGGGGATGCACCCCATAGATGTATTGAGGGGAGAAAGAGCCGTCGTTAATTTGTTCGATGGTGATCTTCGGCGCGTTGTCGGCCGCGGCCGGTGCTGCAAAGAGTGTGCAGAATCCGGCCAAGAGACTGAGCGTGAGCGTAGAAATAGATTTCATAAAGGGAGGAATGAGCGAGGTAAAGGCGTGCATGGGTCTGTGCGCAGGTTGCAGCGCGATAGGTTTCAGCGATGAGCGGTGAGCGTGACGGCGCAACCGTCGCACTTGGCACCGGTGGGCGGATTGTCTTTGCTCAGTTCGCAAGTGGCTTCGACCAGTCGCGGGTAGGTGTTGAAGAGCCGGTGCAGGATGCGGCCGGCCACATGTTCGAGCAGTTGCGAGGGAGTTTGCATTTCTTCTTGCGCCATGGCGTAGACATCGGCATAACTAATGGTGCCTTCGAGACGGTCTTCGTTGATGGCGGCTTCGGCTTCTTCGACGGTGAGCCAGAGGTTGAGGGTGAAGTGGGCGCCCACTTCACGTTCTTGGGGCAGCACCCCGTGGTGGGCATAGAAATGCAGGTTGCGGAGGGCGATTTCGAGCGGTTCGAACGTCATAAATAAGGAGTCAGAGGGAGGAAGAGGGGCTGTCGTCGGTGTCAGCGCCGGTAGTAGCATATTTTTTGAGGGCACGCACCACCCCGGCTTTCCAGGTGTTGATGGTGTCGTTTTCGAGTTGCAGCGATTCGATGAGTCGAATCACATTGTCCACGGGCATCCGATAGCGCAACACGCCCGAGATGAGTTTGGCATAGTTCCAATACTCTTTGTTGAAGCGGCCGGAGAGTCCTTCGACAGTGGTCTTGTAGCCGCGTCGGTTTTCGAACGAGAAATCGTAGCGCGGGCTGCCGTCGGCGTTGAAGTTCTTGACAATCCAGCCGGCATTGACGCTTTTGGGCAACACGATGCCCTCATCGTCGTCTTGGAGTCCGGTGAAAATTTCGTAGGGTCGGCCATCGAGCAAACCGACGAAGGCGACCCACTTCTCTTTCTTGTTTTGAAATCGCCAAACGTCGCATTCCAGGGTCTGCGGTCGGCGTTCAGTGACGTCGCGGATCTGTTCGAGTGCCAAACGCATCAAGCCATTGAAAAGTTTCTGCTCAGCCGTCTCGTTGGCTTGGGTATAGGCATACACGCCCTCGGGGTCTACGGTGAAATGAGCGCTGAGTGTGCGAAATAGTTCGGCTTCGTCGCCGTTGTTCTCGCGTTGGGCGATTTCGTGCGCGAGCTTTTTGATCTCGTCGATTTCAAAAGTGGTGTTGGACATGAGGCGTTGTGAAGATTACACGATGAGAAAGGGGAAGAGGGGCGTCATTCTGCCGCGAGCTGATTCCAGAATTCATCGAGATCTTCGGCGAGTCCTTCCATGAGGTTGTGGTCGATGATGAGCGTGTCGTCGTCCACAAGATAGAGTTCGGCGATGTTGGTGTGCTCTTCGTCGACGAGCACGAAGGAGAAGGGGCGCAAGAGGTGCATCGCCTCGATGGGTTCGCGCAACTTGTGAATACAGGTTTGGAGCAGGGGCTGAATGTCGGTGTAGAAGTCCTCGCTGGTGTTGTCGATCCACTCTTCGACCACACAACGGGTGATCTCGTTGTCGTCATCGTCGAGGACGCGGATTTCTCCGCTGTCTTGTTTGACGAGGATATACAAATCGGTGAGTCTCGGTTCGCCGCTGTCGGAGCCACATTTTTCGGTAGTTTTCCGCAGTGCGCGTTCGATTTGGTGCAGCGTCTGTTCTGAAACGTTCATGAGCGCGTGGATATAATGTTGATGATAGGGCAAAGTTACTTGGTAAGGCGCAAAAAGCAAAGTGTAATTTGTTTTTTTTGTCCGTGTGGTGTAACTTTGCCTCGACAACGTGCGCAAGTTTCTTGTTTTCACCCGTGGTCAGCCGGTTTTTCGTGCGTTTTTGCGTTAAAATCGTCCACTTTCCGGCGCTCGCCCACGGCTTTGTTCATTCTGCCCATGCTCCTCACGCTCGATATAGGCAACACCCGCGCCAAACTCGTCTCGTTTGTCGACGGTCATCCCCGGTTGGAAGCCGCTTGTGCGGTTTCGGAGTTGCCGGCGGCCTTCGCCGGCATCGCCGCCCACCGCCCCGATGTCACTTCGCTCCGTTGGTGCAGCGTGGGTGCCGACGACGCTCTCGTCGAAACCCGGTTGGCGCGCACCGGTTGGCCGACACGCCGCCTCGTTGCCGCAGCGGAAGTGGGCGGTGTGCGCCTGGCTTATCGCACGCCCCACACCCTCGGAGTCGATCGGTTGGCCGCTGTGTTGGGCGCGCGCAGCTTGCAACCGCAGGGCCACCTGTTGGTGGTTGATGCCGGCACCTGCATCACGTTCGACGTGCTGCTGGCCGACGGCCGTTACATCGGCGGCAACATTAGCCCCGGCCTCTCGATGCGCCTCGCGGCGATGCACGCGCACACCGCGCGTTTGCCGCTCGTCGATGCACAGGGCGAACTGCCCTTGCTCGGTCTCGACACCCCCACCGCCCTGCGCAGTGGAGTGGTGCGCGGCATCGCCTACGAAATTGAAGGCTATGTGCGTCGTCTGCGCGAAGAATATGGGGCAATTAGTACTTTTTTGACGGGCGGCAATCGCTCAGATTTTCCCGTTTCGGCAGAAAGTTGCACCTTTGCAGACGAGTATCTCGTGGCACGCGGCCTTGCCACTGATTTTTAAGAGAAAAGCCGTTGCGGCTCGTTCGCCTTTGGGTTGGTCGACTGCCGCACTTGGGTCGCCGATTCCCCTCATTTATTATTGTATGATCTCCAGCATGAAGAAATACCTCCTTTTGCTCTTCGCCGCCGCGTCTGTTCTCGGCGCATCCGCCCAAGAAACGGGTGTGTCGTCTCCTTATTCCCGCTACGGCGTGGGTGTGTTGAGCGACCCCTCTTTGGGTTTCAACAAAGGCATGGCCGGTACCGGCATCGCCCTGAGCGACAGCCGTCGTTTGAATTTTGCCAATCCGGCATCGTATGCGCGTTTCGACTCGCTGAGCTTCATGTTCGACGTCGGCGTGACCTTGCAAGCCGAGCATCGTTCGGCCGGCAATGCCTCGCGCAACGATTATCGCGCGCAGTTCGACTACCTCGCCGCAGGTTTCCGACTGGCACCGCGTTTGGGTTTTAGTTTCGGCTTGCGCCCCTTCAGCAGTGTGGGCTACGAGCTGGCCACGCAGAGCACGAGTCTGAGCGGGAGTGGCGCTTCGAGCGCGCTGACCACGACGACACGCTACACGGGCGAAGGCGGTTTGCATCAAGTCTATGCCGGACTGGGCTTCATGCCGCTGAACGGCCTTTCGGTCGGGGCGAATGCCGGCTATCTGTGGGGCACCACCACGCACTCGGCTTACACGCAATTCAGCAATTCGTCCACCGATGCGCTCCGTCGCTCCTATGCCTACGAGGTACGTTCCTACACGTTGGACTTCGGCGCTCAATGGTCGCACCGCATCGCTCGCCGTCACGAGGTTTCGCTCGGTGTCGTCTACGGGCTCGGCCACGGACTTCACGGCAGCGCCGAATTTTACAACCAGCGTATCAGCGGTAACGCGGTGCAGTCCGGCGACACGGTGGCTTTGCGCAACGTCTTCTCGCTCCCGCAAACCGTCGGTGTGGGACTCGGTTGGAACTATGCCAACCGTCTGCGCCTCGGATTGGACTACACGCTGCAACAGTGGGGGCGTGCCACCTCTCCTGCCCTCGAAACGCTGGCCGACGGCAGTCAAGTGTTCCGCAAAGCCGACAATTTGCTCACCGATCGCCATCGGGTGAGTTTCGGTGCGGAATATACACCCGACCCCGACGCCCTGTCGTGGGCACCGCGCGTGCGCTATCGTTTGGGCTTGAGCTACGCCAGTCCTTATGTGAAGGTGGACAATCACGACGGCCCGTCTTCTTATGTAGCCACACTCGGGGTGGGACTGCCCATCATCACCTCGCGCAACAACCGCAGCATACTCAATGTCTCTGCGCGCTATGAATTGTTGCAACCCGCCGTGACGGGTGCGCTGAAGGAGCAATTCTTCGGCCTGTCCGTCGGTTTGTCGTTCGGCGACAAGTGGTTCGACAAATGGAAGGTTGAATAACATCGCCCCATGCACCGTCTACTCTATTGTCTGCTCGGGCTTTTTGCGCTGAGCCTGAGTTTTTCAGCCTGCGACAACGGCGCGCCGCCGAGCGGATCGGCGGTGCGCAATCGCGATTCGCTGCCGGTAATGGTCACCTACGGGGTGTCGAAACTCATCAGCGACTCGGGCGTTGTTCGCTACAAGATTATTTCGGAAGAGTGGCTGGTCTTCGACCGCACTCACCCGCCACGTCAAGAATTTCGCAAGGGCGTTTTGCTCCAACGCTACGACGATCGGCTCAATGTCGACCTCTACATCACGGCCGACACCGCCTATTGGTACAATCAGAGCCTCTGGGAACTGCGGGGACGCGTTCGGGTGCGCAATTTGTCCGATCGGGTGACCTATACCAGTGAACAACTGTATTGGGACAACGAGAAACATGAATTTTACTCGCATGTGCCGATGCACATTGTCACGCCCGACCGCGATTTGCGCGGCGATCGTTTCCGTTCCGACGAGCATTTGACGCGCTACGAGGTGAAACGCACGCGCGGTTTCATTCCGATGCCCAGTTCCTTCGCCAATTCGCCCGCACCGGCTGACACTGCGGCGCGCTGATCTGCCTTGTTCTGCATGAAGCGTCTCGACTGAGCCGGATGCCTTGACGATTCGCCCCGCTATCCACTCTGTTTGTGACCTCGCTTCGGCCGGTGCCTGCCGATGGTCGAACCATAAGCCTACAACAATCCCCCTATTGACAACTGTCGATAGGGGGATTGTCGTGGAATGTGGGGAGGAAAACGGTGCGCCGCTTGTGGAGCGTGCGCGTTGGACTCACCCGGCAGAAGGGTTTAGAACGAGATACCGAACGAGAGGAAAGGAGCCAATGAATAACCCGAGGCGATGTAGTAGTCGGAGTCGAAGAGATTGAAGTTGTCCGTCACACCGGCGCGGAAGAAAGCGCCTTTCATCATCTGATAACGGTAGGCCAAGGTGACGTTGCAGCCCCATCCGAAAGCAGACGTCGGTCCGTGTGTGTTGGTTTTGATCGGTTCGGTCTCGGTGTCTTCCATGCCCGGTATGTAGACGCAGCCTTCGCCGTGAGTCTTATAAAAGAAGGATTCGAAATATCCGATGGACAGTCCCATACCGATTTCGAGGAAGTGTCTTTTGTGTCCCACGAGATGGTGCACCTGCGCCGGGATCATCCATCCGTTGGTGCGTCCGAGATCATTGAAAAAATCGTCGGTGCCAGAAGTTTTGACGCGAGCCAATCCCACTTTGTAGCCCCAGTGTCGAGAGTTGCCTATGCGCGAATCGAAGGCCAAACCCACCGTGCGCGAAGCACCGCCGTGTTCAACCATCACACCATAGCGGGGACGCTGCGCCCAACTGCCGATGAAAGGCAGCGCGAAGAGGAGAGAAAGGAGAAGATATTTCATGTCGAAAGCTTAGAACGTGTAACCAATGGAGAGGTAAGGATGAAAATTGTCTTGCCCGTCGTTGCTGAAAGAAAAAGTCTCCCAAATATGGAAATCGTCTGAGAGGGAAAGACCTGCACGGAAAATCAATCCTTTGTCCATTTGGAAGCGGTAGCCCGCCGAGAGATGGAACAATTGGGTAAATCTGCCGAAATACCGATGGGAGTATTCATGCGTCAATTGATATTTTCTTCTGCCCGGGTAGTCGCAACCGTTCTCGCGGGGCCGTTGGTTCGTCTCTTCGTACGAATACTGGATGTAAGCCAAGGAAGTGCCGCAAGCAGCTTCGAACATGTGGTGCTTTCCACCGGCCAGAAAGTTGAGATCGAGGGGCACGGTGATCCCCTTCTCACGATAGTTATACTCAGGCAAGCCTTTGTAAGTCGTATAACCTACACCGACACGATAGCCCCAATGGGATTTGGGAGCGACGCGGCGATCGAACGAAACACCGAAGCCCTGGAATGCCGGTTCCCACCCCACCGAAACGGCAGAACGTTGCGCTCGCAACTGGGTGATGCACAGCAGCAAGAGACACAGCAAAGCGATTTTTCTCATAAAATTGATGCGTTGATAATGTGAAATCCGTCGCAAAGTTAGTCATTATTTTAGAAAGTGCTCCGTTGGGGTTGCGGAATTATGAAAACTATTACGCGCGCGAACATTATATTGCAGTAAGCGTTGGGAAATCGTCTACATTGTCGTATTTTTGTAGACGATTGGGGACTTTCTCCCGATCCTACGTCATCAATTCTTACTCTACGTCATTCCTCGCTTTTCCTGTCTCATAATGAAAAAGATATTGTTCCTTCTTTTGCTCTTGTTGACCGTCGTTTTTCGAGCGCCGGCCGCCAATCCTCTTGAAGGACCTAAGCGCGAAATGCGCGGTACTTGGATCCAATGCGTCAATGGCCAATTCCTCGGTATGTCGCGCGAGCAGATGCAAGCCTACCTCACCAACCAACTCAATGTGTTGCAGGCTGCCGGTATCAATGCCGTGATGTTCCAAGTGCGTCCCGAAGCCGATGCCCTCTATCGCAGCAGCTACGAACCCTGGAGTCGTTGGCTCACCGGCCGTCAAGGACAAGATCCCGGTTGGGATCCCCTCGAATGGATGGTGCGCGAGTGTCATCGTCGCGGTATGGAGTTGCATGCTTGGATCAATCCCTTCCGCGCCAAGACCAAAGACACCAAAGAACTGGCGGCCAACCATCCCTATTGGCTCAAACCCGATCGCTTTTTCTCCTACGACGGACTCATCATTTTCGACCCGGGTCAAATCGAGAACCAACGCTACATCTGTGATGTGGCGGCCGACATTGTGCGCCGTTACGATGTCGACGGTTTGCACATCGACGACTATTTTTATCCCTATCCTGTGCCCGGTTTGCCCATTCCCGACGACGCTACCTTCGCAGCCAACCGCAATGGATTCAACAACCGCGCGGATTGGCGTCGCTACAACGTGAATACCTTCATCAAGATGCTCTACAACACCGTGCACAGCATCAAACCTTGGGTCAAATTCGGTGTATCTCCCTTCGGCATTTACCACAACCTATCTTCCGGCGGCAGTGTGCCCGGTAGCGACACCCGCGGTCTGCAGAACTACGACGACTTGTATGCCGACGTCTTGTTCTGGGTCGGCCAAGGTTGGGTGGACTACGTCGTGCCGCAGCTCTACTGGCCCATCGGACACTCCAGTGCCGACTACGATCGCCTCTTGCGTTGGTGGGCAAAACACGCTGCCGGACGTCCCCTCTACATCGGACAGGACGTCGAACGCACGGTTTCGAAGGCCGATTTGAACAATCCCACCGTCAATCAAATGAACGCGAAGTTCGAACTCCAACGCAGTTTCCCCTCCGTTCAGGGGCACGTGATTTGGTACTCCGCCGCGGTGGTGCGCAACGAGGGCAATTATGCCTACGAGTTGCAAAACAACTACCACCTCACGCCCGCACTCGTGCCGCAGATGCCCTTCATCGACGACAAAGCCCCGAAGAAGCCGCGCAAACTCAAAGCCATGTGGATGCCCGACGGCTACTATCTCTTCTGGACTGCCCCGAAAGCCAAGACAGAGATGGACGCGGCGAAATTCTATGTGATCTATTGTTTCCCCAAAGGACACAAGATCGATATCAATTCGTCTACCTATATCTTTGCCGTTACCTCCGAAACGATGTACAAACTCCCGTACAATTTCGGCAACGAAAAGTACACTTATGTAGTGACAGCCCTCGACCGTTTGCAGAATGAGTCGAAACCGGTCAAAATCAAAGTGAAACTCTGATGGCTTCTCCCTTGTAGGCAAAAGCCACCATGATTATAAAGGTCATTTTCTCCCTTTCAATACAGGTCTTACGATGAAAGTTCTCAAATTCGGCGGGTCCTCAGTCGGAACGCCCGAAGCCGTGCTGCAAGTTAAGCAGATCGTAGATCGGCTCGACACCTCAGCGGTCGTTGTGGTCTCTGCGCTCGGCGGCGTCACCGATCGTCTCATCTCGCTCTCCGCACAGGCAGTCGACCCTGCGGCCGACTATCTCACCGCCCTCGACGAACTCCACGCCCGCCACGACAAGATGGTGCGCACTGTCTTGCCTGCCGATCGACAGGAGGAAATCTTACAAGGCGTGTCCAACTGCTTCGACGAACTCAGCCGTATCTTACAAGGCGTTCACCTCATTGGCGAACTCACGCCCAAGACAGCCGATGCCATTGTGGCCTACGGCGAACGCATTTCTTCGTCCATCGTGGCCGCGCTGCTCGGCGCCCGCCACATCGATTCGCGTCGCCTCATTCGCACGCGCCCCGAAGGTGCGAAACACATCGTCGATTTCGACGCCACGCATGCGGCCATTGCCGAGGCCGATCTCTCGCGTTGCCCCCTCACCGTGATGGGCGGTTTCATCTCGTCCGATGTCGAAAGCGGCCGCACCACCAACCTCGGTCGCGGCGGTTCGGACTACACTGCCGCCATTCTTGCCGCCGCCCTCGGTGCCGAAGTGCTCGAAATCTGGACCGATGTCGACGGTTTCATGACTGCCGATCCCCGCGTCATCCCCACCGCCTTCACGATCGACGAACTTTCTTACGACGAAGCCACCGAATTGTGCAACTTCGGAGCGAAGGTAGTCTATCCCCCCACCATCTTCCCCGTGTGTGTGCGCAACATTCCCATTTTGGTGCGCAACACCTTCAATCCCAACGGCCGGCACACTGTCATTCGCCGAAATGCCGCCCCCAGTTCGCGCCTCATTCGTGGCATCTCCTCCATCGGCGAGACCGCTTTGGTCACCGTCAGCGGTATGTCCATGGTCGGTGTGGTCGGTGTCAATCGCCGCATCTTCGCCACTTTAGCACAAGCCGGCATCAGCGTGTTCATGGTGGCGCAGTCGGCTTCCGAAACTTCGACTTCGCTCGCCGTCACTCCTGCCGATGCGCAGCGCGCCTGCCACATTCTCGATGCCGAGTTCGCACAGGAAATCGCCGCCGGAGCCATGAATCCCGCCGGTTGTCGCACCGGGTTGTCCACCGTTGCCGTCGTGGGCGAAAACCTTCGCCACCACACCGGCACCGTCGGTCGCCTGTTCTCCGTTCTCGGTCGCAACGGCATCGGTGTGAACGCCGTCGCCCTCGGCGCGCTCGAAATGAGCGTCTCGTTCGTTATCGAGCGCCCCTTGCTGCGCAAAGCCCTCAACGTCTTGCACGACTCCTTCTTCATGGGCAACCACGAAGAACTCAACCTCTTCATCTGCGGCACCGGCACCGTCGGCAACCAACTCATTAGCCAGTTGGCCGCGCAAAACGCCATTCTCCGCGAGAAACGCGGGTTGAACCTCAACTTAGTCGGAGTGGGCGGCCGCAGCAAGTCGGTTTATGACATCGCCGGTATCGATCCCGCCAACTACCGCGCTGCACTGAATGCAAGCGAAGAGGAAGGAGGCATCGATCACATGATGCGGCGCATTCTCGAACTCAATGTTTTCAACGCCGTTTTTGTCGACTGCACCGCTTCGGCCGACGTTGCCGCGCACTATCGCGCCCTCCTCGAACACCACGTCCACGTCGTCACCGCCAACAAAGTAGCGGCCTCCGGCCCTTACGAAGATTATGCGGCGCTGAAAGACACAGCACGCCGTCGTGGGGTGAAACTCCTTTTCGAAACCAATGTCGGCGCCGGCCTGCCCATCATCGGCACCATCGGTGATCTCATCGCTTCCGGCGACCGCATCAAGAGCATCGAAGCCGTATTGTCGGGTACGCTCAACTACGTGTTCAATACGCTTTCGGCCGAGGTGCCGCTTTCCGAAGCCGTGCGTTTGGCACAGGCCAACGGTTATAGCGAACCCGACCCGCGCATGGATCTTTGTGGCATGGACGTGGTGCGTAAAATCACCATCTTGGCGCGTGAGAGCGGCTATCGTGTCGAAACTTCCGACATTGCCATCGAGCCTTTTCTCCCCGCCGAATTATTTGAAGGCAGTACCGAAGCCTTTATGGAAGCCCTGCCGCAGCTCGATGCCGCTTTTGAGCGCGAACGTCAGCGCTTGGTGGCCGAAGGCAAATGCTGGCGCTACGTCGCCGAGTGGAAAGACGGCAAAGGCAGCGTCGGTCTGCGTGAGATTCCCATCGGCCACCCGCTCTACCAACTCGAAGGCTCGAACAACATTATCTGCCTCACCACCGCCCGCTACGACACCCCGATGATCATCCGCGGCTACGGTGCCGGTGCGGCCGTCACTGCGGCCGGTGTCTTTGCCGACGTGATGCGCGTGGCGAATATCTGATGAGAAAAGTTTTGCGTTTCTCATAAGAAAACTGTAGAAAATAGTCTGCACGTCTTTTAGCAATGAAGTAAACTGGGAGATGTGCCAAAACGAAAACAATAAGAGTATGGAAGGTAAATATAAGTTCAGACTTCAATGTGCAACATGTGGCAGTGAAGACCAGTTTGAGTTCAATGAGGATAAATCATACATTAGGTGTGGTTTCTGCAACCGCGAATATCGGGGAGGAATTGAGGAGTTGAAGGAACTTAATCAAAATGCTTTCAATGCGCTAAAAGAGGAGATTCGCAACGATGTTGCTGCTAATATCAAAAAGGAGTTACTTAAAGCTTTGGGTGAAATCAAGAACAAGTAAATGGATTTGGTGGGATTTGTAAAAGAATGGGGTGGGCACATCATGTCCGCACTTGGCATAATGGGTGGATTGTGGGCGTACTTTAGACATGATAAAAAACTGAAGTCCCAAGAGAGGGACAAGAATGAAAAGCTACTTCGCGAAATGAGAAAGTCCGAAGAGAAAGAACTGCAAGCAGAGATAAAGGCATGTCTCATTTCAAATGGTGGAACTTATAAACTCCGCTTCATAAATACGGGTTTGTCGGATGCACGTGAAGTACGAGTTGAAATTCAGACACCCAAAGAAGAACTGGCTTCTGTGTTGCTTGATGAGGATTTGGGACCATATTCTTTGATAAACCCAAATTCCCATATAGACGAACGCATAGCATTGCGTGAAGGGCATCCTAAAGTGATCTGTATCAAGGTTACTTGGAATGATGCGTTTCGAATGAATAGGACATCTTTGCTTTCAGTTCCATTGTAAATTCTATTTGAGATACCCCTCTTGTTTATTGTAGACAGAGTATAGTCTTATTTGTGTTTCGCATAGCGAATGGTAACAAAAGAATCCATCGAGAGAGTTATTTTATATTCTCTCGATGGATTCTTCTTTTGTCATGTTGAAACTCTAAGGCGTGTGTTCTAGAAGAAGAGAATACAGGGTCGTATTGCAGCCCATGAGTAGTTGAGTAAACCTTGAGAGGATGAAATCTTAGTAGCTCATTTCTGCTCAGAGGGTATTCTTCTTAAAAGAACGAGAAACTCCGCAGACTAAAACGCGTGCAGTTTTCCCACTACCTTGTAGAGGTGTAAAATGCGGTTGATGGGGTAACGCTCCGTGCCGTATTCGGGGTTGCTGGCCACGAAGTCGAGCATGGTGGGATCTTCCGGCACACGGCGGAGGATCTTCACGGTGCGGAGACCGTCGAGCACCACGGCGTAAATGTGGCCGGGTTCGAGGTTGTCGATCGTCACGCGACGCAGGGCGATCTTGTCGCCGGGTTCGAGGTCGGGCAACATGCTGCGACCCTGCACCGAGCACCACAAATCGGCCTGGCGGTTGAAAGTGGTGTCCATAAAGTAACTCGGGCGCGCGGTTTGGTCGTTTTCCACGTCGTCGAAACCGCAAGTGAAGTCGCAATCGAAGACGGGGAGTCCCTCTTGTTCGAGTTCGCGTTGCGCCTTTTTCTTCGCTTCGCGTTCGGCGCGGTTTTCGGCGCGTAGCATGCGCCCCTCGCCCGAAATGAGCCAGTCGATCGAAACGCCGAGTTTTTCGCTCACCGCTTCGAGAAAATCGTATTTAGGTTGCACGGCTCCGGTCAAATAGGAGCGAATGCGCGCTTCGTTTGTTTCGAGTAGTTTGGCAAAACGAGTGTTGCGTCCGTCGGCAAACCGCTCGACGAGCTGTTCAAGTCGTGAGGTCATAGCTGGGGAAATAAATGAAGAGGTGAGTGTTTTCTGTTAAACGCAAAAGATCGACGAGGTCGAATCCTTGGTCGTGTTTATTTTCGTATGGGATTAAGTATTACGCGACAAAGTTACGCATTATTTTGGAAGTCGCAAATTTTTCCGCTTGTTTTTATAATGTCGGCGACAACTCGCTCCGGAATGAGGTGAAATGGGGGCGTTTTTGTGGCCGGTGCGGTTGTGAAAAACCTTGTTCCCGACCGTCGTTTTTTTGCCTCGGGTGATTGACGAGGCAAAGGGGTTGTGTAGACCTCGGTGCGGTGAAGGCTTTTTCGCCTCGCGCGCATTACGCGCGCATCCACTGTTTTTCGATTTTTGCCTTCACTTCTTCACCTTTGTGTCGTAATGGTTTGAAGTACAAGATGATAAGTGTGAAGGTTTCACCCCGAAAAGCCTTCACCGATGGAGTGGGGTAGAGGTAGAGAACGGGTGAAGGAAGGTGAAGGCAGAAGAAGGTGAAGTCTTCACTCGTAATGTTTTGTTTGTTAGCGTGTTGAATGGGTAGGTGAAGGAGTGAAGGCAAAAAAACGGAAAAACGTGATGCGCGCGTGATGCGCGTGTGAGGGGGTGAAGTGTGCGAGGGATTTTACCTCCGGTCGGATGTTGTTTCGGCGCGTAGTGATTCCCTGTTTCAAACCAGTGGAGAAAGTGAGAAAAGTCGTTGTGTTTTTACGAAAAGTTGGCTTGTTTTTGAAGAGCGTCCACAAGGTTGAGTTGCGCCTTTTCGCGGAGGTAGCGGAGGGTGGCGATGAGGCGTCGTTTTTTCGTGTTGCGAGAGATGAAAAAGCGCTCCGAAAAAAGTTGGTAGCACAGAAATAAAATAGTATCTTTGCGGAGTGATACGGCGCATGCGACATTTTTCGAAAAACTCTTCGTGAGTTCGTTCCGCTTCGTCGTTTCTGCCGATCGGCATCGCGCGCGTCCTCGTGAGCGTTCCGAGCGTTGGCACAAAGTGCTCGCGCTGCCGTTACGGCACAAGTTTTCCCCTCATCCATCTCTTCAATACAGAAACAACCCATGCTAGAAATACGCAATCTTCACGCCTCAGTCGAAGGCAAAAAAATTCTCCGCGGCATCAATCTCACCATTCGCGACGGTGAAGTGCACGTGCTGATGGGCCCCAACGGCTCGGGCAAGTCGACCCTCTCCAATGTGTTGGTGGGCAACCCCAAATTTGAAGTGACCGAAGGCGAAGTGATCTTCAATGGCAAGAACCTGCTCGATCTCGAACCCGAGGAGCGCAGCCACGAAGGGATCTTCATGTCGTTTCAAGCACCGATCGAAATCCCCGGTGTGTCGATGACCAACTTCATGCGCGCCGCCCTCAACGCCAAGCGCAAGTATTTCGGCCAAGACCCGTTGCCGGCGGCCGACTTCCTCAAATTGCTGCGCGAAAAGCGCAAACTCGTCGGCCTCGACGCGCACTTCATGAGCCGCGGAGTGAACGAAGGTTTCTCGGGCGGTGAGCGCAAGCGCAACGAAATCTTCCAAATGGCCGTGTTGGAACCCACGTTCTCCATCCTCGACGAAACGGACTCCGGTTTGGACGTCGACGCCCTGCGCATTGTGGCCGAAGGTTTCAACCAACTGCGCACGCCGCAAACTTCGGCCATGGTGATCACGCACTACCAACGCATGCTCGACTACCTGCGCCCCGACTTTGTGCACGTGCTGGTCAACGGTCGTGTGGTGAAAGAAGGCACGGCTGATTTGGGTTACGAGATCGAAAAGCGCGGTTTCGATTGGATCAAGGAAGAACTGGCGCAGTGAGCGCCTTAGGCGCACGGCAACCGGCTTGTCGCTGTGTTGTGCGGCGCCACGTTCCGATAGTTTCACCTCTCCAATCTGATTCCCCATGTCCGGACTTCAACAATATCTCCGTCTTTTTGACGAACAACGCGCCCTCATCGATGGCAACAGCTGTGCGCCGCTCAATGCGCACCGCGACGATGCCCGGCGCTTCCTTTCCGGCGTAGACTTGCCCAACCGCAAGACCGAACGCTACAAATATACCAACGCCTCCGCCATTTTCGCGGACGAATACCATTCCGACTTCACGCGCACCCTCGATGGACTGCGTCCCGGCGACGACCGCGGATGCGCTGTGCCGAATTTGGCCACCGTGCCCGTCCATGTCATCAACGATGTGGTGGTGCCCTTGGCCGACGACATCGAATTGCCCGAGGGCGTGCATCTCCTCTCCCTCTGCCGTGCCGCTGCGGAACACCCCGAATGGCTCGAACGCTACTATGATCGCGCGGCGCACCACGAACCCGCCAATCAGCACAAGCATGCCGACCGAGAAGAGCGCGACGTCGTGACGCGTCTGAACACGCTCTTCGCACAAGACGGTTTGCTCATTCACGTGGCGGCCGGTGTGCAGATGGAGCGCACGGTGCAAATCGTGCTCCGTTCGCGCGCGGCTGTCGATCTGCTTTCCCATCGCCGTTTGCTCATCGTGGCCGAGGCCGGTGCGAGCGTGAATGTGCTGGTGTGCGAGCATGCCGACGGCACCCATCGCTACCTCACCACACAAGTCACCGAAATCTATGCGGCCGAAGACGCCGCCGTATCGGTCTATACGCTCGAGGAAACGCGTGAGGGCAACCACCGTTTCAGCAACGTCTATGTGGAGCAACAGGCGCGCAGTCGCGTGAGCCTCAACGGCTTCTCCTTCACCATGGGCGTTTCGCGCACGATGACGAATGTGCGCTTGCTCGGCACGGGCGCCGACTGTCAAACGGCCGGTGTGGCCATCACCGACGGTTGCCAGCACGTGGACAACAACCTGCTGGTGGATCATGTGGCCGAAGCCTGCACCTCCGACATGCTCTTCAAATACGTGCTCGACGGCGAGAGCCGGGCGGCCTTTGCGGGCAAGGTGATGGTGCGCCCCGGTGCGCAACAAACGCTTTCGCACCAAAACAGCGCCAACCTCTGCATTTCGCCCACGGCGCATGTGCACTCTCTCCCGATGCTCGAAATCTATGCCGACGACGTGCGTTGCAACCACGGTTCGACGATCGGCAAACTCGACGAAAGCGCCTTGCTCTATCTGCGCCAGCGCGGTATTCCCCTCGCCGAGGCGCGCCTGCTCTTGCAACATGCCTTCGTGGCCGAAGTGCTGCAACGTGTGCCGAGCGAAGCGTTGCGCGATCGGCTCTCCGCCCTCGTGGAACGCCGTTTTCGCGGCGAACAGCGCCACTGTGCCGACGGTTGTGAAGAATGTGCCGTTAAGTTTTGAACCGGAAACTGCTCATGATGACCGACTATCGCGAAGATTTTCCCATACTGAGCCGTGAGGTGCACGGCCGCCCGTTGGTGTATCTCGACAATGCCGCCACGACACAGAAGCCCCGCGCCGTGTTGGAGGCCATGGACGCGCTCTACACCACCTGCAACGCCAATGTGCATCGCGGCATCCACACGCTTTCGCAAGAAGCCACCGCATTGCACGAAGCGGCGCGCGAACGGGTGCGCTCGTTTCTTAATGCGCGTTCCACGGCCGAGATCGTTTTCACGCGAGGGACGACCGAGAGCCTCAACCTCGTCGCAGCGTCGTTTTCGCAAGCCTTCCTGCGCGAGGGCGATGAGGTGATTGTCACCGTCATGGAGCACCACTCCAACATTGTGCCCTGGCAGTTGGCACGCGAGCGGTGGGGCTTCACACTCCGCGTCGTGCCGATGGACGACGAGGGGCGTTTGGACCTCGAAGCCTACGCCGCGCTGCTCAATGAGCGCACCCGCTTGGTGTGCTGCTGCCAGGTGAGCAACGTACTCGGCACGGTGAATCCCGTACGCGAGATGGCGCGGATGGCGCACGACGCCGGTGCCTACTTCTTGGTGGACGGCGCGCAGAGTGTGCCGCATTTTCCGGTCGATGTGCAGGAGTTGGATTGCGATTTTCTCACGTTCAGCGCACACAAAATCTACGGTCCCACCGGCGTGGGCGTGCTTTACGGCAAAGAAGCGCTGTTGGAGCAACTCCCTCCCTATCAAGGGGGCGGAGAGATGATCGCTCGCGTCACTTTTGAGCACACCACCTTCGAACGCTTGCCGTTTAAGTTCGAAGCGGGCACGCCCGACTATGTGGGTACGCACGGTTTGGCCGCCGCTCTCGACTATGTGGAGGCGGTGGGGCTGGATCGGATTGCAGCGCACGAAGAGGTGCTCACGCGTCACGCCATGGCGCGCATGGCCGAGATCGATCAAATGCAGTTCTACGGCACGGTGCCCGGAAAGACCTCGGTCGTTTCGTTCAATGTGGGGCAGATCCACCCGATGGACTTGGGCACCTTGCTCGATCGCCTCGGTTTTGCGATCCGCACCGGCCACCATTGCGCACAACCGCTCATGGCGCGTTGTGGAGTGGAGGGCATGGCGCGCGTTTCGTTTGCGCTCTACAACACCGAGGACGAAATCGATCGTTTCATGGAGGCGCTGCAGCGCGTGGTGCGCATGTTCTGAACGCCCGCGTTGGCTCCCTTTCGGGCGAGTGCACTCCTTATTTATAGAAGACAGCTTGGGCGGAAATCATCGTAGGGTGGTTTCCGCCGATGTTTTGCCGTTTGGCCCGAGCCGTTGAGGCTTCTTATCGTAAGGTGGCGTTCGGCCGAGAGACAAATGCTGATTTTTTCGGCGCAATCTTTGGTCTTTCGTTCTAAACACTTACCTTTGTCCTTATCAACATCACATTCAATACCCATTGTTATGTTACTGACCACCACGCCCTCGATAGAAGGACACCCCATTCGCGAATATCGCGGTATCATCTCGGCCGAAACCATCATCGGCGCCAACTTTGTGAAGGATTTCTTTGCGCGCATCACTGACGTTTTCGGCGGTCGTTCGGGTTCGTACGAACGCGTGCTGCGCGAAGGTAAAGAGGCGGCTCTCGCCGAACTCACCAAAGAAGCCCAACGCCTCGGTGCCAATGCCGTGGTGGGCTTGAAGTTGGATTACGAAGCCGTGGGTGCTTCGGGCTCGATGCTCATGGTCGTGGCCTCCGGCACGGCCGTGGTGATCTAAGTCGTCCGTTCAGTGCTGCTCGCTCACCACAATCAAATGGGACTGCTCGAGGCCGGTTGCGACGAAGCCGGTCGCGGTTGTTTGGCCGGTGCGGTCTATGCCGCAGCAGTCATTCTTCCTCCCGACTATCACAACGAACTGCTCAACGACTCAAAACAACTGACCGATGCCCGGCGGCGTGCCTTGCGCCCGATCATCGAGCAGGATGCCTTGGCGTGGGCAGTCGGTGTGGTCGACGCAGAAGAGATCGACCGGATCAACATCTTGAACGCCGCTATCCTGGCCATGCACCGCGCACTCGACGGTTTGCAGCTCTGTCCCGAATGCATTATCGTCGACGGCAACCGCTTCAAACCCTATGTGCGCGAGGTGCTCGAAATTCCGCACACCACCATCGTGAAGGGCGATGCGAAATATCTATCGATCGCCGCCGCTTCGGTGTTGGCCAAGACCTATCGCGACGATTATATGGCCGCGTTGCACCAAGAGTATCCAGAGTATGCGTGGAATCGCAACGCCGGTTACCCGACGGCGGCGCACCGTGCGGCGATTGCTGCGCACGGGCCGACGCCCTATCATCGTCAAAGTTTCAAACTGCTCAAAGACTAATCGCGGGCGGCAGCGCACAGACGTTGCCGCCCCTCATGTATTCTCTCCATGTTCGCAGACATTGTGCTCCCCCTCGCCGTTCCCGGTGCGTACACCTATCGATTGCCCACACAACTCGACGGGCGCGTCGTCGTCGGCTCGCGTGTGGTGGTGCCGTTGGGCAAAAACAAACGCTACACCGGCATTGTCATTCGTTTGCACGAGGAGTTGGCGAACTTCGACGAAGAGCGCATCAAGACGGTTGAGGAGTTGGTGGACGAACGACCGTTGTTGCTCGAGGAGCAAATCGCTCTTTGGCGCTGGATGGCGCAATATTATATGTGCTGTCCCGGCGAAGTGATGAAAGCCGCCTTGCCCGCCGGTTTGAAGTTGGAGAGCGAAACGCTCTTTGCCTTGGCCGAAGACGTGGATCCGCACGATGAGGCGCACGATGAGCAAGCGCGCGAAGTCTTGCGGGCGTTGATGGCCAAACCTTTGCGCGTGAGCGATTTGCGCAAGGCTGTTCCGCGACCGGGATTGTTGCGCACGCTCAAAAACTTGGTCGAAGCGCGTTGTATCACGGTCGAAGAAAAAGTGAGTCAAGGCTTCAAAGCGAAAAGCGAAGCGCGACTCACGCTCGCTCCCGACTACGCTTCGGCGGAGGCGCTCGAGCAGGCGCTGAAACAGCTGGGGCGGTCGCCGCGACAGTCCGAGGCGATGTTGGCTTTCCTCGATCGAGCCGGCATAGCGGCGGCCGAGCGACTCAATAATTTCGCTTTGCTCGCCGAAGTGCGCCGTTCCGAACTCGTTGAGGCCTTGCCCGAGGGAGGGGCAGCGGCCATTACGGCCTTGGTGCGCCGCGGACTGCTCATTTCCACCTTGGTCGAGGTGGGACGCCTCAAGACGCACAAAGCCGTGGAGGGCTTGCCGCCTCGTCCCCTGAGCGAAGCGCAGCAAGCAGCGCACGATGCGATTCTCGCGGCGTGGGAAGAAAAGGAAGTCGTGCTCTTGCACGGCGTGACGTCGAGCGGGAAGACGGAAGTCTACATCGAACTCATTCGACGCGTCATTGCAGAGGGAAAACAAGTCCTGTTTTTGTTGCCCGAAATCGCGTTGACGACGCAAATTACCGATCGTCTCGGCCGCGTGTTCGGCGAACAGCTCGGGGTCTACCATTCTAAGTTTCCGGACAACGAGCGTGTGGAGATTTGGCAGCGGCAGTTGAGCGAGAACGCCTATCCTTTGTTACTCGGCGTGCGCTCTTCTGTGTTTTTGCCCTTTCAAAATCTCGGATTGATCATCGTCGACGAAGAGCACGAGACGTCTTACAAACAGCAAGATCCGGCTCCGCGTTACAATGCGCGCGATGTGGCCATCCTCATGGCGCACCGCTGTGGCGCGAAGGTCTTGCTCGGCACCGCCACGCCCTCGTTGGAGAGTTATAAGAACGCCGACGAAGGAAAATACGGTTTGGTGCGTTTGGATCGGCGCTTCGGCGATGTGCAAATGCCCGAGATCATCGTCGAAGACCTGGCCGAATTGCGCCGAAAGAAACTATTGCCCACGCCTTTCTCTCCGCGTTTGCACGAAGAAGTGAACGCCGCTTTGGAAAATGGCCAACAAGCCATTCTCTTCCTCAATCGGCGCGGTTACAGTCCGTCGTTGCAGTGCAGAAGTTGTGGGTGGTCGCCGCGTTGCACCCAGTGCGATGTGCCCCTCACGCTGCATTTGAAGTTCAACAAACTCGTTTGCCACTATTGCGGCGCGCAGTATCAAGTGCCCACCCATTGTCCGCAGTGCGAACAAGCCGATTTGCGCGACATCGGCGCCGGCACGGAGAAAATCGAGGCCGCGGTCGAGGCTTGTTTTCCCACGGCGAAGGTGGCGCGCATGGATTTGGACACCACTCGCTCGCGAACGGCCTATGAACGCATCATCCGCGAGTTTCAAAACGGCCGTTCCAATTTGCTGGTCGGCACGCAGATGGTGACCAAAGGCTTAGATTTCGGCGGAGTCAGCGTGGTGGGTATCGTCAATGCCGACCAACTGCTGAATCGTTGCGACTTTCGCGCCCACGAACGCGCCTTTCAAATGCTTTCGCAGGTGGCGGGTCGCGCCGGTCGTCGCGGCAGTCGCGGACGCGTGGTATTGCAGACGCGACAACCCGATTTGCCCGTCGTGCGCCAAGTGGTGGCCGACGACTATCAAGCGATGTACAAAAGCGAAATGGCCGATCGGCGCATTTTTCGCTTTCCGCCCGAAGTGCGGCTCATCACCATCTATCTCAAACACCGCGAGGAGCGCACCGTCGCCGTCACTGCTCGCCTGCTCGGCGACTTGTTGCGGCCGCATTTCGGCGACGATTTGCTCGGTCCCGACAAACCGGCGGTGGGCTACGTCCAGTTGCAGCACATTCGCAAGTTGTTGTTGAAAGTTTCGCCCACGCTGAGCCCCGCTTCGGTGCGCGCCACGTTGTTGGCAGCGCGCGATCGCGTGTTGGCACACAGCGCTTGTCGCAATGTCACGATCTATTTTGACGTCGACCCCATGTAGTCGATGCTTTTGTGCATCGTTGGCTTGCCGAAGGCGACGAGTCGACATAAAAAGGGGCAACCTTTTCTCCTCCGCGATGGGAGAACGGCTGCCGAACATCCCCCTCGGGAGGCAAAACACGGGAAGTTTCCGCATTTTGCCTCCTTTTTCTTTTGCACTTCACAAAACGCGTCGTAAATTTGCCACAAATCATATTTCAAACTCTCGAATAGACGCTATCCCTTATGTTAGACGTAAAGCAATTGCTCGCCGCCTGCGAAGAGCGCATGGAAATGAGCGTGATGCACCTCGAAGAAA
>QWCT01000534.1_pt1 | contig 24338 bp, 33 predicted proteins | sample 1972681 | NCBI WGS metagenome assembly QWCT01 (sample SAMN09866701, study PRJNA288562) | Human oral metagenome isolate pre3_saliva, whole genome shotgun sequencing... | isolation source: mouth | host: Homo sapiens | place: USA: California | reverse complement strand
TGGAAAATCTCCAATATTATATAGCGTAGTAGGAACAACAGAAACAGTTCCAGCAGATATGAAACAAAATGTTTTAACAATAATGGTGATAATAGTGTTAGTAATAGCAATATTTATGGCATTATCATATATATATTTTGTAGGTATAAAAGGAATATATCAAACACTTGTCCTTATATCATATATTTTAGTTGTAACATTGTTTATAAGATTTACAGATATTGTAATAACAATACCAGCAATTATTGGGGTAATTATATTATACATATTAGAATATTTGGTATTATTAAAAACAGTAAAAGGTATTAGAGATAAAAAAGAATTTAATCCTATGTATGATTTAGTAGAATTAATTTCAAAAACATATATAATTGTTATATTATCAATAGTTTTAAGTTTTTCTACAAATATATTATTATCTTCACTTGGAATGACATTATTTACAGGAATAATATTATTATTTACACATAATTTCTTGTTTAACAAAAAGATAGGGAAAAATTAAGAAGGAAAAGAGGAAATGATGATTAAAGAAATATTAAAACAATTAGGAATATTAATATTAATAATAGCAAGTATTATAGTTATAACATATGTTGTAAGTGATAAAGATATATATAGGGATGTATATGTTATGGATATTACATTAAGTAAAGAAGCAGATACATCAAAATTAGAAGAAGAAACAAGAAAAGTACTAGAAGATAATTCTTTAGTTGTAAAGAAAAATGGAGTTTTTAATACATCTGTAAGAATTGTATCAACAAAAGAAATTACTAATGATGGATATAATAAGTTTAAGGAACAAGTTTTAAACTTTGTAGATAGAGATGGAGTTGCAAAAGAGCCTAAATTAATACCAAAAGAAAATGTATTTTTAAATATGGATATATATATGATGAATTTTCTTTCAGTAGTTATAGTTACAGTATTATGTACTGTAATGCTACAATTAATAACTAAAAGATTAGAAGAAAACGAATAATATTAAAAGGCTTAAAGTTAAGAAGGGGGATAAAACCTTAGAATAGACTTTTAGCCTTTTTTATGTGATTTTAATTATTAGGACTATACTTTTAATGAGGGAATAGAATAACTAAATACTATAATATCTAGATTATATGTATGTATCAAAAGATATATCTGGAAAGATATCATCTTTAAGTTCTAAGTTTGTAAGATAATGATTATGAATATTATTATTTTTAACCATATCATATAATGCATTAAACCTACCTGTATGTTCTTTAATACGTTTATGTGCATATTCGACCATTGTTCCATTTGTTATTATAAAAAGCCAGTCACTACTTTGTAAAAGAAGAAGTTCACGTGCCATTTGATTTAATGCACGAATTGTAATAGGATCTTCTGAATCCTTATAAAGGTTAGAAATTTCGACCATTTTATCACAAATTTTAAGTAGATGTCTATGTGCATAATCATTAGTATTATTAAGCCAAACTTCTGAATATCCGATTTGCTCCCCAAGATGATCTACAAGGTGTAGAAATTTGCATATTAGGAAAATGATGTATATATTCAGAAGGAGTGATACATTTAAAAATAGTTGTATCATAATATATTTTTTTAAAAAGTGAATAAATAAAATGTGGACCTTCATACCACCAATGACCATATAATTCAGAATCATAGGGACATAGGATGATAGGCTTGTTATTCATATGATTTTCAACACTAAGAATTTGTTTTTCTCTAGAATGCATAAAATGATCTGCTTGCATTTCAGAAATTTGTCTTGCAAGTGATATATTATATATTCTTTTATCAAATGTTTTTCCGAGTTATACTATGATATTTTATACCAGTATGTACTCTTACACCATTTTTAGATATATATGGTTTAATATATTCATATGGAGCATCATAACCAATATCCTTATAAAAATCTCTAAAATTTGGATCTCCAGGATATCCAGTAATACTACTCCAAACTTGTCTAGAACTTTCTAAGTCTCTACCAAATGCTATAATACCATTTGGTGAAACAATTGGTGCAAATGTTCCATAAATAGGAGTAGGATCTGCATAAAGTATTCCGGTGTGTTTCGGTTATAATATAGTCTATTCCGTATTTTTTTAAATATTTATCAGATTCTGGTATATATCCACATTCTGGAAGCCATATTCCTTTAGGATTTCTTCCTAAATATTTCTTGTATGTAGATACACCTACAGCTATTTGTGTTTCAACAGCCTTTTCATTTGAATATATTATTGGAAAATATCCGGTGTGTAGCACCACATGTAATTATTTCTAAATATCCTAAATCTTGCAAAAGTTTAAATAATGATATTAGATCTGATTTTGCAAAATTAAGGTAGAAATTAAGATCATTAGTATATTTTTCATAATAATGTATACTAAGCTTATTTATTTCTTTAATATCTTTTGTTCTATCTATTTCTAATGTACAAAGCTTAATTTTTTCTTTTAAATATGATATATATCTTTGTTTTAAAAGATTATTATCAAGCATACTTAAAATTGGTGGAGTAAGAGACATTGTTATTCTAAAATCAATATTTTCTTCAATTAATTTAAAAAAAGAAGAAAGAAGAGGAATATATGTTTCAGAAATTGCCTCAAAAAGCCATGATTCTTCTAGATATCCGATCATCTTCAGGGTGTGAAATATATGGAAGATGTGTATGTAGAACAAAAGAAACATATCCTTTTTCTATCCCTTTGTTATAATTAGTCATTATATTATAATTATAGTTATTATTTTTTTCATTTTGTTTAATTTTTTCTTTAGCTTTTTCTTTAAGATTTGTTAATATATTAAAATCAAAATATTTATTCATTTAAAAATCTCCCATAGTACTTGTTATATGTTCATTTTCAAGAAGCTCTTCTCTTATTCCTAATATATTATGATATATATTATTTTTTCCTTTTAATATATCTGACATAGGTATAAAATATACATCATTTGTTCTAACATTTTTAAATAATATTTCTTTTTGATTATTGTTAAGAATATGACCGATTTGGAGATATTATATTATTTGAAGTAGCAAAATGAATTATATTTCCAGAATATAATGTAGGTATATTATTATCATTATTAATATTTTTACATATTAAATTTGTTAAAACTTTTCTTACATATCTTATAACATATAAGCTTGAATTATCTTCGATGTCTATATACCAAGAATTTGCAAATGGATCTATATCAATTTCAAATATTTTACCAGTTTTAACATTTTCAACTATTAATATTGGTTTTGTTGAGTTAAAAAACTCTTCTCCATAGTTGTTAAGATATAAATAGATATCATCATCTGAAATATCCCAATATACAAATAATTTTTTAGGAGTCTGAGCCAAAACTTTTATAACAGTTTCATTATATCTTCTCGGTATTTCATAATATTCAGAAGTATATCCGAAAAGTATCTTTTTTAGGAGAAAATAATTCTTTAAAATCTTTTTCTAAGGTATTAAAAAATGATTTAGCTCTTTCTTTAAAACTATTTGTATTATCCAATATATTTCTTATATTATTTTGTATATTTTTATCTTTTATTTTTTTAAATTTCGCCTTATTCTTACAATTATCACCTATAGTTGTTTTAAGTATTTTAAAATTATATGTGTTTTTAAATGTATATAATTCCTTTCTAAAAATAATCCTCTTATATAATTTCCTATTTTTGTCTATAACTTTTACTTTTTTAATATATCTCTTCATTTGTACCTCACTTAAAATTAAACATATAATAACCTATAATATTAATTGTAATTTACAATACTTTAAAAAACAATATATAATGGAATATCGTTATATATATTTAACATTTGAGACTAATTTTAATAGTATAATAAAAATAAGGTTTAAAAAATGATAAAATTAATGTATTATTTAATTATACAGGAAAATATCAAATAAGGAGGAGTGGATATGGATATTAAGAATAATTATAATGAATGTATAACAAATTTAGCATGTTCAATACAAGAATATTTTGGAATAGAAAATAGGCATAATACATTAAGTTATGTTGATGATATTTTGAGAGAAAAAAATCCAGATAATGTAGTTTTAATATTATTTGATGGAATGGGTTCAAGAATTTTAAATAGGGTATTAGATGGAAATTCTTTTCTTATAAAAAATAGGTATAAAGAGATAACAACAGTATTTCCAGCAACTACTGTTGCAGCTACAACAGCAATAAGGACAGGGTTAAATCCAGTAGAATCTGGAATGCTTGGTTGGAATATGTATTATAATAAGTTAGATAAAACTATAACTACATTTTTTGGATATGAAAAAGGTGATAAAGAAGAAAAAATATTACAAGATGCGGTTAAATATAGAAAAGAAAATATGAGAGAAAAAACTATTGTAGATCAAATAAATGAGAAAAATATTTTTAAAGCTTATGAACTTATGCCTTTTGGTGAAAATCCATATAATGATATAGAAGATATGTTTTCTAAGATTGAGAATATATGTAAAAAAGAAGGAAGAAAATATATTTATGCATATGATGTAGAACCAGATTCATCAATGCATCAAACAGGATCAGATAGTAATATTGTTAAAGATTTAATAAGAAAAAGAAATGATATGGTAGAAAAATTATATTATAATTTAAAAGGGACAAATACAGTAATTTTTGTTATTGCAGACCATGGACATATGAATGTAGAAAATATATTTTTAAAAGATTATCCAGAAATAAAAGAAATGCTATTAAGAACAACTTCATTAGAACAAAGAGCAGTAAATATGTTTGTAAAAGAAGAATATAAGGAAAAGTTTAAACAAGTATTTAATAATGAATTTGAAGATGATTTTTATCTTTGTAGTAAGGAAGAATTATTATTAGATAAGCTTTTTGGAGATGGGATAGAAAATCCTATTTTTAGAAATGCGGTTCGGAGATTATATTGCAATTGCTAAAACAAATAAGGCAATATTAGATGATAATGATGATATACTAAAATCACAACATGGTGGGTATACTGATGATGAGATATATGTACCACTTATAATACTAAAATAGTATATAGTTTTAAGAAATATATTAAAAAATGATAATAATAAAGAGGGGGATATTAGAAAAAAATGTTTGATTTTAAACATTTTAAACCTATTATCCCCTATTATATATTAATTATAATCATATATTAAAAGATAATAATAGTATTTTTAATGTTACTAAAAGATAAAAAAAGAATAAAAAATATGGAAAAAAAGAATGGTATGTAATATACTTTGTTGTATGAATATATATGAAGAAACTAAGATGATAATGAAAAAATATGGATTAAACTTTAAGAAGAAGTTTGGACAAAATTTTTTAACATCTGAAGAAATTTTAGATAAAATAATAGAAGAAGCAGAAATATCAAAAGATGATATAGTACTTGAAATAGGCCCAGGAATAGGGACACTTACAGCTAAGCTTTTAGAAAAAGAAGCAGAGGTAATATCTGTAGAACTAGATCAGGAATTAATAATTCCACTTAAAGATAGATTTTTTATGTATGATAATTTCACAATTATATCATCAGATATTTTAAAAATAGATATATATAATGAGATATCTAATATAATGAAAAAAAAGGGTATTGATATAGAAAAGAAAAAGATAAAGGTTGTTGCAAATATACCATATTATATTACAACACCAATCATTTTTAAACTTTTAGAAAATAGGGATATAATATCATATATATATATAATGGTACAAAAAGAAGTAGCAGAAAGGTTATGTGCAAAAATAGGGACAAAAGATGCACGGAAGTATAACATATATGGTAAATTATTATACAGAACATATATGGGATATTGATGTAGATAAGTATAATTTTATTCCAAGTCCAAAGGTAGATTCAAAAGTTATCGGATTAAAATTTAGAGAAGAACCATATCCTAAAGTAATTGATGAAAAACTATATTTTGATATTATAAAAACAGCATTTACACACAGAAGAAAAACATTTCTAAATTCAATATCATCACTTAAAAATATTGATAAAGATAAGATAATTAGTATTATGAAAGAATTAGATATTGATTTAAGAATAAGAGCAGAAAAAATAACAGATGATATGTATGCAAAAATTGTAAATATGTATAAAAATTAGGAGAAGTTATGAAAAAAAGAAAAGGTATGACTCTTGTATCACTTATAGCATATGTTGTTGCATTTTCTATAATCGTACGGACTTATAACAGCTATAACATTTACAGCAACAGCAGATAGAAAAAGGATAAATACAGTATCTGAAGAAATGTATACAACAAATATTATAAGAGAATATATGACTAAAATGTTAAGTAAAAAAAATAAGACAGATGCTGTAATTATAAATATGACTAAATATGAATCATGGCAAACAAGGCCAGAAGATACTAGGATTATAGCAGTAGTAAAAAAAGATGAAATAAATATTCAAAATAGTTTAGAATATATAATGATAGATCCATATGATATGTTATGGTATGTAAAAAAAGAAACAAATAATACAATTTTAAAAAAAGTACCACTTGGAAAAGATTTAGAAATGATTATAAAAAATGTGCCAAATGGTGTAGATATATCACGGAAATTACAAAAAAATAGATGGTAAAAAAGATGGAGAAATAGAAGTAGATTTAGTATTTAAAGTAGGAAAAAAATTAGAAGAAAAATATTATGTGAAAGGTAATTAAAAAATGTCGATACATATAAATGCAAAAAAGGGTGAAATAGCAAAAATAGTATTAATGCCAGGAGACCCATATAGGGCAAGAAAAATTGCTTTAAAATATTTAGAAGATCCATTATTAGTAACAGATGTTAGAGGAATGCTTCGGATATACTGGAACATATAAGGGAGTAAAAGTTACTGTAATGGGTTCACGGAATGGGAATTCCAAGTATGGGAATTTATTCATATGAACTATATACAGAATATGATGTTGATATAATTATTAGAATTGGATCAATGGGTTCAAATGACAAAAGATTAGAACTTCGTGATATATTATTAGTAGATACAGCATATACAGAAAGTATGTTTGCACTTAATTTAACAGGAGAAAATAAAGGAGAAGAAAATTTTGTAGCATATCCAAGTAGAAGTGTTACAGGTGAAATATATCAAGTAGGAATAGGAATGAATGAAGAAAAATTTAAAGTTCGGAAATATTGCTACAAGTGAATGTTTTGACAAATACACCAAAAATCCAAAACTATATTATGAAAGAATGAATCCATCATGGAATATACTTCGGATGTGAAATGGAATGTTTTGCATTGTTTAAAACAGCAGAGTTTTTGAAAAAGAAAGCGGCATGTCTTTTAACAGTTGTTGATGCAAACTATACTAAAAAAGCATTAACATCTAAGGAAAGAGAACAAGATTTAGAAGAAATGATAGAAATAGCATTAGAATCTGTAGTAAGTATTGATAAAATAGCAGATGAGCTAGATGAGATTGAAGAAGAGATTTTAAGAAGAACAAAGGAAATGGAAGATAGTTTTAAACCTAAAAAATATAAGAGGATAGTAAATAAGGGAAGAAGTAGAACTATAAGACAAATAGCAAATCGGAGAAATTGTAGAAGAAAAAGAAGAAAAAACTGTAATTAATAATAAAGAAAATAATCGGAGATATAAATAGTGATATCTGGATAAAAAAAGATAGTAAGCCAGAAATAGATTTTAATAACTTTAGTTTTAATGATTTAAAAAAAGATAGTGAAAAAAATCTTGAAAATGATGACAATATATTTGACTAATGAAATATATAAATATATATATAGAAATGTAAATAAAAATAGAACTTTTAAATTAATAATTGATAATAAATATTATATATAAGGAGAAAATAAAATGTATTATAAAAAGAAAAGCTTTTTTAATAAATATGTTATTATGGGAATAACAGCAGTAGTACTTATAGCGGTTATATCATTAGTTTTAGTACTAATAAATTCTGCAAAAATATCACATGAAAAAGAACAACAAGTAGCTGTAGATGTAAAACCAGAACCAGTTCTTACACTTACATTAAGTACAGAAGAACCTAATCAAACAAGTGTAAAAATAACAGCAACAGCAACAGTAGCAGATAAAGAAGGAATAAATACAATAACAGATCCAGAAGGAAAAGAAATATCAGGGGCAACAGTTGAATATACTGCAACTAAAAATGGAGAATATACATTTAGTACATATGCTAAAAATGGTAAATTTGCAGAAAACAAGATAAAAGTAACAAATATAAAAGAAAGAACAGCAGATGAACCATATATCCCAGAAGGATTTAAACATACAGAAGGGACAGTAGTAGAAGGTTTTGTAATACAAGATCAAAATAAGAATGAATTTGTTTGGGTACCAGTACCATCAGGACAACTTATGTCTGATAATATACAAAATGCAAAATATAATGACAGATCAACAGTTGTAAATGAACTTCAAAATAGTGTTGCAAAATACAAAGGGTATTATATTGCAAGATATGAAGGAGCACAAGCTAAAACACAAGATGGTACAGAAGTTGTAATAACAATGAAAGGTTTAATGCCATGGACAAATGTAAATTATGAAACTGCACAAAGAGTTTCAAGTGAAATGTATAAAGAATTAAAATATAAGGATGTAAAAACATCGTTAATGTCAGGATTTGCATGGTATACAGCATTACAATGGATAGATCAAAGAGTTCCATTATTCTCATCTAGTACAGATAGAGGAAATTATTCAGGACAAATTTATCCAACAGGTACATTTAAAAGCGATTCTGTAAATAATATATTTGATTTAGCAGGAAATGTTCGTGAATGGACAACAGAACAATATCTTGAAACAGATTCATCAAGAGAAGAACAAAGAGTTTTAAGAGGTGGAAGTGCATCTGTTCCAAATACACCTATAAAAGGTACAGTACAACCAGTATCATCAAAAGATGTTACATGGGGATTTAGACCTGTATTATACAAGGAGAATTAAAATGAGTATGCAAGATAAAGAAGAAAAAGAAGAATTACAAAAAAAAGAGGTAATTGAAGAAAAAAGGCAAAGCGGACTTGGAATTTCAAGTATGGTACTTAGTATAATAGCAATTGTTATATCTTTTGCACCGTTTATAAACATTATAATATTACCACTTGCAATAATATCTATAGTATTTGCATTATTAACAATTATAAGAAGAAGTGTAAAAAAATCATTTGCAATAGCAGGACTTATACTTTCTATAATTGCTATAATAGTTGCATTTTCAATGACACTTTTTGCAATAAGAATGATGGAAAAATCAGGAAGAGAACTAGAAAGAATTGCAAAAGAATCAGAATAAAGAACAAAATATGATGTAACAGATATAGAATTAAAAGTAGATGATAAATCTACAAAAGTAACAGGTAAGATTAAAAATAAGTCTGGAGAAAAGAAAGAATATTTAACAATGACAGTCCCTATAATAGACAAAGAAACAGGTAAAAAAATAATAGATCTTTATCGGAGTAAGCAGAAACTTAGATAATAATGGTATATGGGAATTTGAGGTTGTTTCAAATCAAAAAATAGAAAATGGTAAAGTAGATGAAAAGGGTATAAGAATATTTGCTATGTAGCATATAGAAAAAATCACTGGATTATATATAGATTCAGTGATTTTTTTAATAAAAGAAAATAATACAACAAAAAGTTAACATAAACATTTACAATAAGATAAAAATGTGTTATTCTAATATTAGAATATGAAAAACTGCAAATTTAATTAATTTTGGAGGTAGAGAAAATGGGAATATTAAGATTTATGAGTGAATTGCTTGTATTGAATGTAAAAGTAATAGCCCTGATGGGGTCTATAATGGTGTTATTTCGGTACCATAACATCTTAAGAGATGACATGCAAATTGCAGGAGATAAATTATCAGTGTATATAGCTATAATATGTATATTGAATAAAATATTGATAGTTATATATTTACTTATAACCAAAGGTAAAATTATTCCTGAGGTTATATATTTAACTGTATTGTTGTATATTGAATTTAATTTCAAGGTACAACATAACGAGTGGTATAATCGTATGAAAGGTATTTTAATTTTAACAATAATTACTTTAATTTTTGTTAAAGGAATAAATATAGATTTATCTGTAAAACTCCCTAAATTTTAAAAGTACTTGAAGTAGAAAAAACATTTAAATACTTAAAAAGATTAATGTATTTAGATGTTTTTTTAATATTTTTAACTTTTTTGGATCAATGTCAAGAAGGGGGAGTAAAAAACCTGCAATTATATTTTAAATTTACTTTTTTTAATTAAATTTAAAAAAGTGTTTAAAAATATTTTAAAATAGATTATAATATTATAGGTTAAAAGGGCAGGTCTTGTTCTTTTTTAGTCTAAGTATAAAATATGTATTATTATTGTGGAAAAGTAATAGTAGATATTATATAATAGAATATGTAAATATTCTGAATTTAGAAAGAAGAATATAAAGATAGAAGTAGAATTTTAGATTTAAGGGAAAAATTAAAGAAATGGCAAGAGAAAAAATATTTAAAGATATACTACGGTGATGTTGAAATCTCTAATATAAGAGGGAATTTAGACATTAAAGTTACAGGTATAACATCAGATTCGAGAAATGTTTATGAAAATATGATATTTGTAGCAATAAAAGGGTATAAAGATAATGGAATAAAATATGTTAAAAATGCTATAGAAAATGGGGCAGTAGCAATAGTAATAGATGATGATGAAGATATAGATAGTATAGAAGAAGATATAGCTATAATAACAGTTAAAAATTCAAGAAGAGAATTAAGTAGAATTTCTAGAAATTTTTACGATAATCCTAGTGAAAAATTAACAGTTATAGGTATAACAGGTACAAAAGGTAAATCAACAACAACATTTATGATAAAAAGTATTTTACAAGCATCAGGTAAAAAAGTGGGACTTCTTCGGAAGTATTGGTGGATATATTGGAGAAGAAAAAAAACTTAACAATACAAGAACAACACCAGAAAGCTACGAAATACAAAAGTTTATGGCAGATTTAGTAGAAGAAGGATGTACACATATTGTACTTGAAGTATCATCACAAGCGATGATAACAAATAGGGTTGATGATATTAAATTTGATATTGCAGGGTTTACAAATTTTAGTGAGGATCATATATCAAAATATGAGCATCATAGCTTAGAAGAATATTTTGAAGCAAAAATAGAGCTTTTAAAAAGAGCACCAAAAGTTGTTATAAACTGGGATGATGAAAAAGTTAAAGAATGTTATAACTTACTTAATGGTAAAGAAATACATGATACAGGAATTATAAGAGAATCAGAAAATATAAATGAAACACATTTACCATATGTTTATGTAAGAGAAGAAGAAATAATTCTTACAGAGAAAAAAACAAGATATATGGCAAATATAGATAAGGAAAAACAAGAAATAACATTAAAACTTCCAGGTAAGTTTAATATATATAATTCATTAATGGCAATTGCAGTAACAAATATTTTAGGAATTGATAAAGAATATATTGTAAAAGGTCTTTCAGATACAAAAGTACTTCGGAAGATTAGAACCGGTTCCTAATAAGCTTGATTTAAATATATTATTAGATTATGCACATACACCATCATCACTTAAAAATGTTTTAGAAACAGTAACAGCATATGCAAAAGGTAGAGTTATATGTGCTTGGGGAGTAGGTGGAGATAGAGATACAGCAAAAAGACCTATAATGGGAGAAATCTCAGGTAAATTTGCAGACTACACAATACTTATGTCAGACCAAGTAAGAGGAGAAGATCCAGAAAAAATATTAAGAGAAATTGAATCAGGACTTAAAACTATAACTAAAAACTATGAAATAGTAATAGATAGGAAAGAAGGAATAGAAAAAGCTATAAGGATGGCTAAAAAAGAAGATACAATATTAATACCTGGATTTCGGACATGATATGTACCAAGAAATAAAAGGGGTTAAATATTACTTTAATGAAAGAGAAGTAATAGCAGATGTTGTAGAAAAAATATTAAAAGAACAAGAAACAAAAACTATAGTGTAAAAAGCTATAGTTTTTTCTTTACTTTAAAATCAAAGGTGATATAATTAAAGCTAGATTGGAGAGAAAAAAAGATTTAAACAGATAAATTAAAATAATATATCTGGCAGAAAATTGGAGGCAAAATCATGAAGAAATATAAAAAAAGTTTAAAAGTTGAACTTACTACAGACCAACGGACTGTAACAGGTTCAGCTAATCTTTTGAAAATAAGAAACTCTGGAGAAGAAGAATACTTAATATTAGTTGATTATGGAATAAATTCTTCTCAGAGTTTATTTGATGAAATAAACTCAAAAGTAAATTTTGATGTAACAAAATTAAAATCAGTATTTTTGACACATGTTCACTTAGACCATCTTGGAAAAATCCCCATTTTGTACAAAAATGGGTATAGAGGGAAAATGTATTTGACTAAAGAATCAAATATATTTATAGAAGATATCTTGAGAGATAATTTAAAGATAATGCTTGAAGAAGCAAAAAAGAAAGGAATATCTCCAAAATATACAGAAGAAGATATAGAAAAAGTATTGAAAAATACTGAAGCGATTGAATACAAGAAAAAAAATATTCTGAAAATAAGTGAAGACTTAGTTATAGAATATATATTCAATCGTAATAATCATATATTGGGAAGTAGTTCAATATATGTAAGAATTAAAAAAGGGATAGAAAATCTATCTTTTCTGTTTAGTGGAGATTGGAATAATAAGTGTAATATTCTAAAGAAAAAAAATCATTTAATGAAAGAGGTTCTAAGATCAAAGAATATAAATTTAATATTAGAATCAACATATGGTTCTAATATAAATAAGATTGAAAAACCAAATTTTGAAACTATTTTATTGGATGAAATGAAAAAAGGGAAAAAAATTTTTGTAGCGGTAAATTCGTTGCACAAAAGTTCGGAAGTTCTTTCAAGAATTAAAGATCTTCAAGAACAAAATGAAAATTTGTTTAAAGATTATTTAATTTATTTGGATGGTAAGCTTACAAATAAATTAAATAATTTATATATTGGCATTTTAAAGAGAAATTTTATGCCCATAGGAATAAAAGCAATTGTAGATAAGAACGAAAGGATGAAAGCAATACAAGAATCAAAAACAATAATTTTGTCATCAGCAGGGATGATGACAAATGGTCCGATAAAAAAATATTTGTCGGAATTTATAGAAGATAAAAATGCAACTTTTGTAATATGTTCTTACTGTGCAGAAGGAACAGTAGGGAGATATTTGTTAGAAAATTTTAAGAAAAGAGAAACAAAGGTAGAATTATTCGGGAAAAAATTTGAGTTAAGAGCAACTATTTTACAAGCGAAAAATCTTTCTTCCCATGGAACAGGTGGAGAAATGATAGAAGAAATAATCAAAAAAATCCCAGAAAAACATGTTTCAGCTGTTTTACTTAATCATGGAGAGGATCAAGTAAGACAGATATTCTCCAAAATGATAATTCATGAAACAGGACTATCAGAAGAGAAAATATTTCTTTATGATAGTAGAAAAAAGTTCATTTTTAATAAAAATGGACTGAAAAAAGTGATTGAATTAAGTAATAATGGTGTAAAAAAAGAAAATAAAGATAAAAAAGAAAAATGTGAAACTCATAGAAGAGTTTCACATAGAAGAAAATGATTTTTAATTTCAAAAGAGATATCAAAATAGGTATCTCTTTTTTGAGGATTATAATTATTTATAAAAATTATGTAAATACTTGAAATACAAAGCTTTACATAACTTTAATGATTAATAGTTATATTAAAATTGTGTAACATTAATGCTTTAAAAGTTTTACAAATATATTGAAATTTGTAAAAAACCTTAAAATGTGCTATACTAAAATAGTAAATTATATATAAAATAAGTTATAAAGAAAGAAAAGGGAAAGTGGTTATGAATAGTAAGAGAAATATAGTTAAATATATAAAAATATTTAGTGTAATGTTATTTGTATTAGTAGTAGCAATGGTTATAAATACAATATCTATAGCAACAACAAATCCTACAGCACCAGCAGTAGGAACTACAGTACAATTATCAAGAGTAGCATATAAGGGAGGAGAAGAAGCAACAGGATTTTTTGATAGGGGTAATGCAGAAAGAAAATTAACTCAACAAAGATATGATACAAGAGGAAAACATGCATATAGAACAGGGGATAATCTAACAATAAGAAGAATTTCTAAAGGTGGAAGTGGACAAGATATACTTTACTGTTTAGATGAAAGTTTAGAATTCCCAAATGACTCAGGTATAAATTATAGGGTTGCAGGTGAACTTAAAGATATTAATCTAATACCTATAAGAAATGGACAAAGACAAATAAGTCAAGAACAAAAAAATATGATGTATTGGTATGCAGAAAACCTATTATATGATAGAGATGATAAAGATCAAGCATACAAAACAGCTATTAAAGATAAAATAGCTAAAGAAACATATTTTAATATAAATCCAGGAACAACAGATCCAACACATATTGAAAGTGGACTAAGAAAATATTTTATAAATGTAACAGATGATGACTTTAGTCTAATAAATCAATGGGTTATCTGGTATATAATGACAGGTAATGACAAGTTTAATTTAGAAACAACATATGATATCTTCCAGTCAGGTGGACAAGCATCAGATAGACAACCAGATGCAAAACAAGCAAGAAAAGAAATATATCAATATTTAAAGAAAAAAATTAATGAACATAGAAATGATGCAGTACAAGAAAGACCAGAAATTAATGAAAAGTTTGTAACAACAACAGGTGAAGGAACACTTAAAAAACTTTCAACAGGATATTCTATAGAATATTTAAAATTTGATATACCAGAATCTATAAAAGATAAGATTGGTGAAATTAAAATATATAGAACAAAAACAGGTGGAGCAGATAAACAAAGAATTTCATTAAGTGAATTAAAAGCAACATCAAAAGAAGGAAATAATATTCGTTTTACAAAATTAAATGATTTAATAGGTAAAGGAGAATTTAAACTTAAGATAGAAGAAGATTTTCCAGCAGGATATAATGAAATAATGTTTGAAGTTGAAGATACAATAGTATCTAATAATTTAACAGTATATCTTCCAACAGATGGAGCTTACCAACCGGTTGTAGGTATTGAAAGACAAATTAAAAGATATGTAAGAAATAATAGAATACCTGTAGGTGAAAAACCACAAGAAGAAAAGAAATATGACTTAGCATTAAGAAAATTCATAATGTCAGTAGATGGACAAGCACCAACTGTTAGCAGAATACCAAGAATAGACAATACAAAACTTGCAAACTTTAAATATTCAAGTACAGCAACAGGTACAGAAACAACAAGAACATATTTACATCCAAAAAATCCATTAGATGTTCAAATAGGAAGTACAATATTATATGGTATAAGTGTATATAATGAATATGAAACAGATGGTAAAGTGCAAAAAGTAGTTGATGTATTACCACCACACTTAGAATTAAAAGAAAATAGTAGTATAAATACACAATATGGATGGAGAAAATCAGCAACAAATCCAAGAGCAATAGAAACAGATATTGCTAAAGATAAGATATTAAAAGGTGTTAAAGCAACAAATACAGAAAGTGGATTAAAATTAGAATTTGATAAATATACTTTCCAAGTAGAATTAGTTGTAACAGATGAAGCAACAAATGATGAAATATTAACAAATATTGCATATATAAATAATCAAGAACCATTACCAGACAGAGATTCAACACCTGGAAATACAAGTATACCAGGAACAATGGATAGTTATAAAGGTAATAATTCAAATAAGACAGATTTATCTGATGCAAATTATTTCTACAAGGGACAAGAAGATGATGATGACTTTGAAAAAGTAAGAGTAAAAGTTAAACCAAAACCTGTACAAAAAGAATTTGACTTAGCATTAAGAAAATTCATAACAGATATATCAGGACAAGCACCAAATCCTTCAAGAGAGCCAGTAGTTGATGTGACACCACTTAAGAATGGTACAAAAACAACAGCAGATTACAAACATCCAAAAAATGAACTATTAGTACAAAAAGGTGATGTTGTAACATATAAGCTTAGAATATATAATGAAGCAGATATACATGGTATAGTAAGTAGAATAGATGATTATTTACCAGCAGGAATGGGATTCTTACCAGAACATAAAGTAAATAAACAATATGGATGGAAAGTAAGTTCTCAAACTGCAGGAGATATAAAAAAAGCATCACAAATATCAGGACTTACAGTAAATTCAGATAAAGATAAATTTGAAGGTATAAATAATGTTGATGATACAACAATAGTAATGACAAATGGATCACAAGTAAGACTTGAAACAGATGCATTAAAAGCAAATTTAACAGATCAAGAAATGAAAGATTTAATTGAAAATGGTACTGTTAAACAATCAGAAGAAAGTAAGATATGGAAACCATTTGATAAAAATACTAATTCACTTGACTATAAAGATGTAGAAATAGCATTAATAGTACTTGCAGATACAAAACAACAAAATAATCTTAAAAATATAGCTGAAATAGGTGTAGATTATCCAGCAAGTATAACAATAAAAGATAGAGATTCAGTGCCAGGAAATGTAAGAGTACAAGGATATGGAGAACGAAGTCAAGAAGATGATGATGATTTTGAACCATTATATACAAGAAAAGTGCAATTTGACTTAGCATTAAGAAAGTTTATAACAGAAATATCAGGTAAAAATCCAGATCCTTCAAGAGAACCAAAAGTAGATATATCACCACTTAGAAATGGTCAAACAACAGCAACATATACACATCCAAAAAATCCATTAATAGTACAAAAAGGTGATATAGTTAAATATAAGATTAGAGTATATAATGAAGCAGAAATACCAGGAATTATAAGCAATATAGCAGATTATTTACCAACAGGAATGGGATATTTACCAGAACACAAATTAAATAAAGAAAATGGATGGACTGTTTCTACAGACTCTTCAAATAAAGTAAATGAAGTAAATGCTTCAGGTATAACAGGATTTAATATTAAAGCAAACTTATCAGAATTTGATGGAGTAACAGATGCAAATAATATTAAGATTATAAGAGCAGGAGAAGGAAATACAAAAGGTACACTTTTAACAACAGATAAGTATAAAGTTCAAATGGAAAAATCTGAAATATTAAAAATGGTAACAACAGGAATTATACCAGATGCATATAAGGATAAGATTTTAAAACCATTTACATCAACATCTACAGAACTTGACTATAAGGAAGTAGAAATAGCAGCAGTAGTGCTTGCAGACGTTAAAGATGGAAATAATCTTAAAAATATATCTGAAATAGAAAAAGATTTCCCAGGTGAAAATGGATCTATAGTAAAAGATAGAGATTCAGTACCAGGAAATGTAAGAATACCAGGATATGGAGAACAAAGCCAAGAAGATGATGACGATTTTGAACCATTAGATACAGAAAAGAAAGAATTTGACCTTGCATTAAGAAAATTCATAACAAAAATAACATCAGAAGATGGAAAAGATTCAAAAGATTATGATAGAGCACCAAAAGTGGATACAACACCACTTAAGAATGGTCAAACAACAGCAACATATACACATCCAAAAGATCCATTATTAGTATTACCAAAAAATATTGTTGATTATACATTAAGAATATTTAATGAAGGTGATGTTGACCGGATATGCTAAAGAAGTAAAAGATAATATTCCAGCAGGATTAGAATTTTTACCAAATAATGAAACAAATAAAGAATATGGTTGGAGAATGCTTGATGAAAATGGAAAAGAAACTGGAGATCCTTCAAAAGCTAAAGAAATAGTAACAGATTACTTATCAAAGGCTAAAGAAAAAACTGCAGGTTCAAACCTTATAAAAGCATTTGACAAAACAACAGGTAAATTAGATTATAGGGATCTAAAAATAGTATTTAAAGTTTCACAAGACTTTAAACCAAGTGATGGAATTATAAAAAATATAGCTGAAATAAAAGAACATGAAGATGAAAATGGAAATGCAATAAAAGATAGAGATTCAACTCCAAATAATAATAAAGAAGGAGAAGATGATATTGACTTTGAACCACTTAAAACAGTAGAATTTGACTTAGCACTTAAGAAGATTGTAGCAAAAGTATTTGTAATGTTTGATGGAAAAACAGTAACTATTGATACAAAACATAAATATGAAGACAATCCAGAAGCAGTAGCAAAAGTTGAATTAGATAGCAAGAAATGGGATAAAACAGAAGTTAGATATGAATTTGGTATAAGAGTAACAAATGAAGGACAAATCCCGGGATATGCTAAAGAAGTTTCAGACTATATACCAGATGGATTAGAATTCCACCAAGAAGATAATCCATTATGGAAATTAAAAGATGAAAAGACAGCAGTAACAGAACAGTTATCAGATAGATTATTACAACCAGGAGAATCTGTAGAAATTAAGATAATCTTAAGATGGAAAAAAGCAGCAAACAATATGGGAGTAAAGACTAACTGGGCAGAAATTTCAAAAGACCAAAATGAATATGGGGTAAGAGATAAAGACTCAGTACCAGGAAATAAAAAACCAAAAGAAGATGATATAGATGATGCACCAGTTGCACTTACAATAGCAACAGGTAAAGAAGCAACATTCTTTGCAGTAACATTATTATCATTAAGTATAATGGGTACAGGATTGTTTATTATAAAAAGAATTGGTCTTAGATAATATGAAATTTTAATAATTAAAATATAATTTAAAGTAGAGTAACTTGTAGTTTAAAGTTGCTCTATTTTTGCATTAAATAATAGCTTATAATATTAAATATATTATAATTTAAAAGAAAGGTGGAAAAGATAAATATGATAAGAAGATACAATAAAAATGAAATAACTGAACTTTCTGAAATTCTAAAAAATGATGGAGTAATTAGTGTACCTACTGATACTGTGTATGGATTATGTTGTAAAATTAATTCTAAAAAAGCATATGAGAAATTATTGGATATAAAAGAAAGACCTATAAATAAGGCATTCCCTATAATGTGTTTAAATGAAGAGCAGATAAGAGAAATAGGAATTGTAGATAAAAAGATAGAAAGAATAATTTCTACATTTATACCAGGACCAATAACCTTAATATTAAATAAGAGGAAGGGTATAGATGATTATATAACTAATGGTAAAAATACAATAGCAGTTAGAATGGCAACATCAAGGGTTTTAGAAGAATTAATTAAAAAGGTTGGGAGTCCATTATTTATGACTAGTGCTAATAAGAGTGGAGAGCCTGAGTGTAAGAAAATAGAAGAAATAGAAAAGATATCACCATTGTTAGATGGGATATTATGTGGAGAATGTAATTTTGGTATGGCAAGTACAATAGTTGATTGTAGTTCTGAAAAAATAGAGATTATAAGGAGAGGACCAATTTTAGAGGACCAAATTAAAGAAGTATTAAATGATTAAATAAATTTATAATCTTAAAAGACCAAAGAGTTGGATTTATTTGATAAATACTTTAAAATTAAACTTTTTTTATCATTTTAATACATAGAATTATGTAACTTGAAAAAAATATGAAATAATTATAAAATAAGCATAGAATAGATTGTAATTAATTATATATGTAAGAAAAAATCGGAAAAAATTATGTATACATATATTATAATAGAAAGAAGGTAATAATGGAATTCCTAGAATGGTTCAAGGATAGTACAAAATTTAAAAGATGGATGGTTTTAATAGTAATAGGACTTAGTATTATGTGTTATACAGCAGCTAAAATAATAAGTTTAAATGTTATAGAACCAATGACAGTTATAATATCTGTAATAGAATTTGTAGTAGGACTTGGTATTGTAATTTGGGGGATACTTGGTATTCAAAAAAGAACATTAGAAATATTTATAGAAGCAAATCGGAGTTAGTAGTCAAAAATTAAAAGAAAAAAATATTAAATTAAATTCATTAATATTTGATAAAACTATATATGAAAATGGACCTAAAATTGTTGTTATAGGTGCAGGTAGCCGGTGTTGATACTTTAGTTAAAGGACTTAAAACATATACAAGTAATATAACAGTTGTAGCTACACTTTCAGACTCTAAAAAAGTAGATGTTGATTTAACTAATAATCAAAGAAAATTACAAATATTACCATATAGTAATATAAAATCAAGTATTGCATCACTTTCTAATGATGAGGAAATAATGACAAAGGTAATGGAACATACATTTACATCAGAAGTTTTAGAAGGACTTAATTTTGGTGATATTTATTTGCTTGCAATGCAAGAAATATTTGGGAATGTTTCAACATCTATAAAAAAATCTACAGAAGTATTGAATATTTCGGGAGAAGTTGTTCCAGTATCTTTAGATACAATAAGTATATGTGCAGAACTTACAGATGGTACTATTGTTAAAACAAAAGAAGAAATTCCAAAGGTTGTTAGAGAAAAAAGAGAACCTATACAAAGAGTGTATATAGAACCTAGTAATGCCCGTCCAACACCACGTGTATTAGAAGCAATTGAAGAAGCAGATGTTATTGTTATAGCTCCAGGAAATCTTTATACAGAAATAATACCAAATATGATTGTTAAAAATATTGCACATAAGATTAAAATATCTAATGCTAAAAAAATATATGTTGCAAATATAATGACAGATGCAGGACAAACAGATGAATATAATTTATCAGATCATATTAAAGCTATGACAGAACATTTAGGAGAAAATATATTTGATTATTGTTTAGCAGATAATCGGAAACATTGTACCAGAATATATTAGAATGTATCATAAACAAGGAACAGATCTTGTAAATGTAGATAAAGAACTTGTTAGAAAACAAGGAACAAGGGTTATACAAAGAGATTTTTCTAAGATAGTAGATGGAAAAATAAGACATGATTCTGATGCAATATCACTTGCAATAATGCAAATTGTTTTATCAGATATTCGCTATTCTTTAAAAGATAAAAAAGTTATGACACTTGCACTTGAAGCAGTTTTAAGAAAACATAAGAAAACACAAAATATTAAAGATAAAAAACTTAAAAAAGCTGAAAAAAATGCAAGAAAGAAAAATGAAAAAATTGTTAAAAAACTTAGAAAAGAAGGAAAGACAGAAAAAGAAATAGAAGATATTGTATTTAAGGAAATTACAACAAAAGAAGAACTTATAAACAATATTGAGAAAAAGGAAAAGGAGAAAAAGAAAGGAAAAGGAGATTCTTATACTAGTAAGTTTATAGAAAAATACAATGATAGAATAAGTGCTATTAAAAATCTAGATCCAAAAGAAAGTGAAGAAGAAAAAAAATTATTTGAGAATTTCTTTAAGAAAACAAGGAAAATAGATAATACTGGAAAAATTAAAGCACAAGAACAGATAAAAACTAGAAATAGTAATAGGGGAAATATTAAAAATAGTAGTAGTTTAAACGATGGAAAAAGAGAAAATGAAGAAGAAACTAAGTTTAATACAATAAGTATACATGCATTATTAGATAGAAAAACAAAAATGGAAACAGAGCCTGTAAAAACAATTTCATCTAAAGAAGAACAAGAGTCTATTTTAAAACATAAAGAGAAAGAAGAAATACAGAAAGAAGTTGAAAGATTAGAAAATAAGATTGTAGAAAAAGATGCAAATATATTAAGAAATTTAAATAATATAGTACAAAATAATAGTAATAATATATATGAAAAAGATACATTAAAAAAAGAATCTCTAAAAGATAGTAAAAAAGAAGGAGTAAAGACATCTTTTAATTTTAAAGAAATGATAGAAGAAAAAGATGTTAATATAGACGATTATTTTAAAAAAAATAATGATGTTGATACAGAATTAGAGAAAAAACGTAGTTTAGAAAAATTAAGGCAAGAATTTAATAATGAAAGTAAAGCAGAAGAAATAGAAAATGCACCAAGTTTAAAAGATTTAGTAAAAAATATTACTTCAGGTATAGATTCAGATAAATCTTCTACAATTTTCAAAGATAAATTATATAATGATGATACAAAAATAGAAGAAAGAAATTTTGATATAAGTGTTGGTAATGTAGAAGGTAATACAAGAAGACAAGAATCAGTATTAAGTAGAGATACTAAAGTAAGTCAAAGAACAATGGAATTTAATATAAGTGAGTTAGAAAATAAAATTGTTGAAAGTGTTGAAGATATATATAAGGATACAGATGATAGTACGATTGGTTTTAAAGAAAAGTTTGAAATTGAAGAGGTAAAAGTAGAACAACCAAAAGTTAAGAAAAAGACAAGGAGACAAAAACAAAAGCAAAAAGAAAAAGAAAAAGCAGAACAACTTATGAGTGAAGTATCAAAACTTGAAAGTTTAAGAGAAAACAAAAGAAGAGGAAAGTAATTATACAAAAAGGAACAAAAGATGAAAATATATAAGTTAAATTTAAGTTTAAAAGAATGTTTAGATAAAGAATGGATTGTAACAAATGGTATAGGAGGATATTCTTCCTCTACTATTTGTTTTGCAAATACAAGAAGATATCATGGATTATTAGTAGCACCAACAAAAAAAAATGGAATAAGAAGAGTGTTTTTATCAAAAATTGATGAAGCATTAATAATAGGTGAAGATAAAGAAGAACATATATTATATACAAATATATCAAATGAATATATATCAAATGGATATAGGGATATAGAAAGAGTAGAAAAAGATATATTTCCAAAGGTATGTTATAAGATAGATAATAAGAATAAAGAAAATAATAATAATTATAGTCAAAATGACAGTTCTTTTAAAAAACAAGAATTTGAAGATACAGTATATTTAGAAAAGGAAGTATTTATGGAAAACCGGGAAAAATACTGTATGTATAATATATACTGTTACAACATCAAATGAAAAAGCAAAATTAAAACTTACACCTATAGTAAATAATAGGAATTTTCATCGGGCTTAATAATTCAGGAGAAAATACATATATATTTAATAATTTTAATCAAACAGAAATTGCTAAAAATACTCTCTTAAATAGGTTTGGTAAAAAGATAAGATATACATATTTAGGTGATGATACAGATAAAAAAGATATGTATATTTTTGTATCTGATGCAAAATATACTGAGTTTTCAAATAATCAGTTTAAAAATATGGAATATATAAGAGAAAAAGAAAGGGGATTTGATTATATAGAAAATATATATGTACCAGGGACATTTGAGGTGGAAATACCAGAAAATGTTACAAAGAAAATATATGTATATGCAACATTAGATTTAGAAGATAAAGATGTAAAGAATATATATGAAAAAGAAAAACAGAGAATAAGAAATTTAGAAAAAGAAAATGAATTTGAATATATGTTTGAAAAAGAAGAATATTTAAAAGGTAAAGATAGTGTTATAAGACTTGAAACATTTAAAAAAAATATGACAATATCTTCAGACCAGTTTATAATAACAGATGGAAAATTCAAAAATATAATTGCAGGATATCCATGGTTTTTAGATTGGATGAGAGATACTATGATTTCTTTTGAAGGATTACTTTTAAAAACTAAGAGATATGATGATGCATTATATGTTATAATGTCAGTTATAGAAAAGACGGAAATGTCAAAAAGATATATAAAAGAAATGGGAATAGTAGATGATATTACAATGATACCAAATACATTTGATGAATACACATTAAAGCCATTGTTTAATTCTGTAGATAGTAGCTTATTGTTTTTTGAAGTAGTATATAAGTATATTATGTATAGATTAAAAGAACAAAAAGTTAAACAGTTAGAACGGAAATATAATTAAAGAATATTTTAAAAATAAAAATATTTCTAAAGGTGAAAAACAATATTTTAAAATTACAGTATATAGTTTTTTGAAAAATATATATGAAAGTTATAAGAACGGCATAGATATTGAAAATAGTAATATATATTTAGATAAGGATTTACTTATTTGTGCTGGAAATGCTGATATTCAACTTACTTGGATGGATGCAAAAGTAGAAGGTATTCCTGTAACACCAAGAAATGGAAAAGCAGTTGAAATAAATGCAATGTGGTATAATAGTATAAAAATATTATCAGAATTTGCAGAAGTATTTCGGAGATATTGATTATTCAACTAAATTAAATTATATGTGTAATGAAATAAGAGTAAATTTTAAAAAAGTTTTTGATAATGGAGAAGAAGGACTTAAAGATACAGAAAATTCAAAAGCTATAAGACCAAATCAATTATTTGCAATATCCCTTACATATCCTGTAATAAATGATAGT
>QWCT01000646.1_pt1 | contig 24364 bp, 22 predicted proteins | sample 1972681 | NCBI WGS metagenome assembly QWCT01 (sample SAMN09866701, study PRJNA288562) | Human oral metagenome isolate pre3_saliva, whole genome shotgun sequencing... | isolation source: mouth | host: Homo sapiens | place: USA: California | reverse complement strand
AAGATGTTCCCCCGAGTGTTGGAGGGGAATTACGACAACCGAGCACCGAAATCATCAAGTTTGACAACCTATGGCACAACCGCAAAATCTGTCGACGATAATAGGGAACGGCAACGCCAACGTGGCGAATATTTCGACGACGTGCTCTCCCGCCTTACCTACGGCAACGGCTAAAGCGCGCGAATACATCACGGAGAAATACTGCTCCGGTATTCAGCCGCTATTCGCTGCACAGCCATTGCGCTGCTACCTGGGAAACGCACCGACATTAGCGCGAGTAGGCCGCGAATGTGAAGACGAGTTTGCCGTGGCGTGGCTCTGCAAACAGATTCACGAGTATGTAAAGACGCTTTCGACGGCCGACCAACTAAGAGCGGCCGACATTCAAAACCTCGCACTCGTGATTTATTCGGCTTATCCTTCGCTGAACCTCGACGAAGTGATGCTCTTCTTCTCGCGTCTTGCCGCAGGCATCTACGGCATAGTAGGATACAACAGCGTGCGCGGCGAGAACATTACGGCAAGGATTCGCCAATTCCTCGAAGACCGCCGCCGAGAGATAGAGCGATACGAAAGGGAGCGCGAACGAATGGAACGCGCTGCGGAAGACGAGCGTCGCCGCAAATACGCCGTCAGCTACCAAGAGTACAAACGAATGCTTGCCGCGTTCGCCGCCGAGCGCTTCGGGGGCGATGAGGACAAAGCGCAGGAGTATCTCGCCACACACCCCGAAGAGTTTCAACTTAAAACAGAAACCAATGAAAGAAGAAATGACTTTCGAAGACGTGATGAATTTATATCACCGTAGTGTATCAGAAGTGTTTTACCTGATCGAGAAGCAGGGGCTGCCTGTAGAACCACGATTGCCCGGCGAAGAGTTCCGATTTTCCAGAGAGAAGTTGAACAAATGGCATCTGTATTTGCCCTTTAATCTCGGAGAGATGTTCAGTGGCGCCAATGGGCGGCGTTTGACGTGGGACGAGGTTTTGGACGAGTATGCTATCTCAAAAGAAGAACTACACGACGTGATAAGGTTCAAGAGTATACCATACACGCACAGCCTCCCTTGCACGTTCTTGTTTGATAGGAAGGATATCGAGGAGCTCCTAAAAAAAACAACATGAGCAAACGAAACAACAGCAAACAAGAGATCACGGAGAATGAAGTACATGCGATGGCTGAAGAGTGGCAAAATAGTAAGGACGACGAGCGTGTTCTGGTTTTGTTTTCGTTGTCAGAATTTGGGCGACTTCGTTTCTATGTGAGAGGTCCCCGTTTGCAATTCCTTTCACTTCTCGACAAGGAGATTGCTCCGAGGCTTAATAGCCTCGCAAACGCGCCCCTCATTGATTACCCCAACGCCCCTTCGAACCAAGCGGAGGAGACGAAAGAACGAGCACCCCGCCCTTCATGGTGGAAGCGCGCCCTCGATTGGTTCTTCCCGTTCAACATCAAGAAGTAATCATGAGAAAGATAATGTTTAAAGACCGCTTTCTTCTCACGAAGGCGGTGATCGAAGGTAAAATAACGCAGACAAGGAGAATCATTTCTCCACAACCAGAATATAGTCCATGGGGCGGAATGGTGTGGAAGGGGTATATGTCCGGACTTTCTCCGGACGACAGACCAGGGCGTCCAGACTTAAAAGGAGCTTATCGAAACTTCGCAAAGTCATTGAAGCTTTCACCCCGTTTTCGTGGTTATCGCATAGGAGAAGTTGTAGCCGTGGCACAACCTTATAGCCACTTGTATGCTGAAAAAATCAAAGACTGGATAAAACATAATTACCACTACCCACGTGAAGACGCTGCTGAACGTTTTGCAGAAGAAGTAGCCCATAGTCACGGCTGGTCGAACAAGCTTTACGTCGAGGCAAAGTTGATGAAACATCGCATCGTAATTAGCGACCTCAAAGTGGAACGGCTGCGAGACATCAGCGACGAGGATATATTAAAAGAGGGCATAAAACAATTTGGTGAAAAGTTTGGGTTCTACGATAATAAACGAAACTGCACTCAATTATTCGACACCTCTCGCTCAGCTTACGCAGCCCTTGCCGATCTGCTCTTCGGAAAGGGCACGTGGGAAAGCAACCCGTATGTATTCGTATATGATTTTGAACTCGTGAAATAATCCCCCTATGCAAGTAATCAAATTCCGCGGCCGCTCCATTGCCGACGGCTCAATCGTTTACGGCGGCGTGTTGCAGTACGCCACCGCGTCCTACATCGTTCAACCCGACACACGCCACGCCGACGCATCACCGCGCTGCATTGAGGTGCACCCCGACTCGGTCGCGCAATACATCGGCGTGAAAACGATGGACGGCGAAGAGATCTACACCGGCGACGAGGTGCGCATATTAACTGGCTACTCCAAAACGCCCGGCGGCATTGTTCAATACAACAATGAAACGGCGTCTTTCTGCATAGACGGCGCGTATATTGGTCTCCTGTTCTTTGCTCCAGATTTCGAATACGAACTTATCCATCAAACTCCCAAACAATGACAGCAACAGAATACGAACAACAAGCCCACCGCACCATTGCCGGCCACGCGGCAGAGAACATTACCTATCTTAGTTTTGGTTTGATAGCTGAGGCGGGCGAAGTGGCGGACAAGATAGCAAAGGCCGTGCGCCGCGGCGAAATCGAAATCAACAACAACGAGATTTTCTTTGTCTGCGGGAACTGTTTCCAATTCAGGGACAACATCGCCGACGAACTTGGAGACGCGCTTTGGTTCGTTGCAATGATGGCACGCTCGGCTTCAGCCTTGAAGAAGTGATGCGCCGCAATCTCGACAAACTCGCCGACCGACAAAACCGCGGCGTGATCATCGGTGACGGAGATAAAAGATAAACAGCAAGCAGGTGTTCAAGAGCAACAACCAACTAATGAACATGGCGACAAGTAGTCTTTCTAGCAAGTTAAAAGAATAATCGAAAAAATAAGTAGATGGGAATGAGAGGAAAAAGAAAAGGTTTTAATGAATCTGTTGTTATCAGCAATTCTAAGACTAAGCGACAAAAAAACAATAATGCGCATAGAGATTTATGTATCAAGGCGGGTCGGTGGCTTACGCGACCTCACCCCCCGGCGCCAACGTGCCCTTATGTAGCTGTGGAGATAGTGACTGCTACGCCTGAAACTCCTGATGTGTTTGGGTGGAACTATTGGACAAGCGTACTTATCGAGGTAAAGATGTCTCGCTCTGACTTCTTGGCAGATAAAAAGAAGCCATTTAGGATTTTACCTGATGATGGAATAGGAGAACATCGATATTATTGTTGTCCTGATGGACTAATCAAGAGTGACGAATTACCCGAAAAATGGGGACTAATATACGAAGTAGATGGGAGGTTAGAAGTGATAAAAAACGCAGAACGGCAAGTAGTAAATCATAGGGCTGAGATTACCATCTGCACCTCAATCATGAGAAGAGAAGGTCTTAAACCTAAATTATTTGATTATCGGTATAATCGATCTATCACATAGTAGTTACATAGAAACGCCCCGCGAATGCGGAGAAGTCGCGCACTCGTGGGCTCTCACAGTTACATCACGGTTACATTCCGAAAGTATCAGTTTAGCAAGCGTTTGCCCCTCATTTCGGGGGCAACGCTTTGCGCGTTTGTACACCAAATTGACACTGAGTGTCACAGATGAAAGTTTTTTTGTACCTTTGTCGTAACACAACACAGAACTATGGAACTAACAGAAATGCCGTCGAAGACGACGACTGAGCCCAATAAATAACACAGAACCATAAACACGAAACTATGAGCTTACCCCAAGACCGCCGAAGACGGCAACTTAAAACCGCACGGCTCGACATCATTGCAGAACTATACAAACGAGGATACAGCCTGCGAAAAATAACAGAAGAGGTGAAACGACGGCTCAACATTCCGAAGCTCGCCGTATCGACCACATACAACGACGTGCAGACGCTGCTCAAAGAGTGGAGAGAAAGCCGTATTGAAAACATCGACCAAGCACTGCAACTCGAACTCGAACGCATCGACGACACCACGGCCGAACTTTGGGAGCAGTGGGACAAGTCGAAAGAAGAAGCACAAAAGACCACCACACGAAGCGGACGAATCAAAGGGAAGGGAGGTTCGGGCATCGAAACCGACGCCGTTTCAGGAAGCCGAACCAACGTCGGAGGACTCGGAAACCCTGCCTACATCACCGAAATTCGACAGCAACTCATCGAACGCCGAAAACTCCTCGGCTTGTACGCCCCCGAAGCGCGACAAGTCAAAGGAGAAGTCACCGTGCATCGTCCGCCGTGCGAGATGAGCACCGAGGAACTCGAAGCCGAACTCAAGGCCTTAAAACTAAAGTGATGAATGGGGTACGAAAGCTCCTACAAAGTTGAAAGTTCCTACAACGTAGTTAGGAACTACAAAGTCGATCAAGCCGAACATGCGGTAAGAGCCTATTATCTCGCACGGGAACTTAATCGGCGAAAGGCTGTGGTGTCTTTCCCCCATTTCCTCGACTACACCGACCCGAACTACTCGCGACAATGGTTTCATACGCTCATTGCCGAGAAATGTCAAGATCTCCTGCTCGGAAGACTCCCGACCGGCCGCCTTATGGTGTTTGTCGGCCCTCAGCACGGAAAATCAGAGATCGTATCGCGCAAGTTCCCAGCGTGGGCTTTGGGCTACAATCCGAGACTAAAAATCGTCGGCACGTCTTATGCGGCAAGCCTTGCACAAGGTTTTTCGCGTTCCATACAACGAACGATTGACAGCCTCGAATACAAAGAGGTGTTCCCCGCCACGTTTCTCAATTCGCAGAACGTATCGACCGACGCAAAGCGCGGCTATCTGCGCAATATCGACATCTTCGAGACCGTTGGTTACGGGGGCTTTTATCGCGCCGTCGGTGTGGGCGGCGGTTTGACGGGTACGCCCGCCGATCTCGGCATCATCGACGACCCCGTGAAAGACGCGGTCGAAGCCGCGTCGCAGACATATCGCGACCGCGTGTGGGAGTGGTACACTGACGTTTTCCTCACGCGTCTGCACAACAACTCGAAGCAGTGTCTGATTATGACGCGCTGGCACGAAGACGACCTCGCGGGGCGTTTGCTCCGCACCGAGCCCGAGAAGTGGACGGTGATTCGCATTCCCACCATTCGCGAAGATATGGACGACTCAGACGACCCTCGCGCCATCGGCGAGGCCTTGTGGGAGGAGAGACACAGCGCCGTGCGTCTGCTCGAAGCTGAAAAACGCTCTCCACGCACTTTCGCCGCGCTCTATCAGCAGCGCCCCTCGGTCGAAGGCGGCAACATCATCAAGCGCGAATGGTTCGGCACGATCTCGCAAGCCGATTTTGCGCGCATCGCGAAGAAAACCGCCCCGGTGTTCTTCATCGACACGGCCTACACGGACAAGACGACGAACGACCCGACGGGTATTATCGCCACCTGCAAAGTGGGCAACGACCTCTACATCACCCACGGCCAAAAGGTACACATGAAGTTTCCCGACCTCCTGCGCTTTATCCCCTCCTATGTGGAGACGCACGGCTACACGTCGCGAAGCACAATTCGCATCGAGCCGAAGGCAAACGGACTTTCGGTCATCGATCAGTTGAAAGAGTCTACAGGTTTGAACGTGACGAAGACCCCGACCCCGAAGGAGAGCAAGGAAACGCGCTTAAACGCCGTTTCACCGATTGTGGAGTGCGGCCGCGTTATTCTCGTCGACGGCGTGTGGACGGAGGGCTTCATCGAGGAAGTTTGCGGTTTTCCCTCGAAGCCGCACGACGAATATGTGGACGTGTTGTGCTACGCCATCGGGCATCACCTCGGCCACTCAAGCCGCGCAATGGACTGCGAGAGCATTGCACGCATGGTATACTAAAAAACAGCATAGTTTTATATTGTGAAGCCCTCTTTCGTCGGGAGACGCGAGTGGGCAAAAGGCCGCGGAAAGCCGTGCACCGGCATTCGCTCGGAAGGGGCGACGCATCCCGAAGCGGTTCGATTCCGCTCGCGGCCGCGCATTTTGATCAAAAACAAGGGACGTTTCGCTCAAAAGTTGGGGCGTTTCGTCCGAAAGTCCCCAAGATTTCAAACACAGAAACTATGGATATTCGCGAAATCCTCGAATCTTCGATGACAGAAGACGAAAAAATCGCCGCTCTGAGTGAAAAGCAACTCAACATTCCGCCCTGGAGCGGCCCTCTCGGGCTGGTCAGTGCCTACGACCCGAACCTTCATCCCGTGGCCGACAAAAGGCTTTATCCCGACATCATGACGGAACACGGCGTGCAGCCCGTTACGCGCATTACACTCGACTTCCAACGGCTTGCCGTTCGCCGTATGGCCGAATTGGTGTGCGGCATTCCGGTGAAACGCGTGTACAAGCCGACGAACGACAAGGAGAAGGAGGTGGCGACGTTCATCGAATCGGTATACGAGCGCAACCGCATCGACTCTTTGAACATCGAACGCTGCAATCTCCTCTTCTCCTGCTGCGAGGTGCTCACGCTGTGGTATGCCATCGAAGATCCCAACACGGCCTATGGGGTAAGAAGCCCGATCAAACTGCGGGCAAAGAATTTCGCCCCCTCGCTGGGCGATCGGCTCTTTCCTTACTTTGACGAATACGGCGACATGGCGGCAATGAGCGTTTCTTTCACCCGAAGGAAGGGGCGCGAGAATGTGCAGTATTTCGAGACGTTCACGGCCGACCGACACATTCGTTGGAGCAACTCGTCGGGTGAATGGGCGGTGGAGAGCGACGAGCGCATCACCCTCGGCAAGATACCGGCCATCTATATGCACCGCCCCTCGCCGATATGGGAGGACACGTCAAACACAATCTACGAAATCGAGTGGGCGCTGTCGCGCAACGGCAACTATCTGCGCAAGAACTCAAAACCGCTCTTCGGGGTGTTCTCCGACGAGATGATCGACTACGGGAAAGACGCGGACGGCCGTCGGGGGGCAAGCAGTGACGCGCTCGGCGTGCTGCAATTCCCGAAGGACAGCACGGCGCAATACATCACCTGGACGCAGCCGGTCGAAAATCTCAAGTTCTACATCGAGCAACTCCGCTCGCTCTTCTTCACCCAGTTGCAGCTCCCCGATTGGAGCTATGAGAAGATCAGCCAACAAGCCCTCTCGGGCGAGAGCCGCAAACAGATGTTCATCGACGCACATTTGAAGGTGAAAGACGAGAGCGGCCGTTTGCAAGAGTTCTTCGACCGCGAAATGAACGTGATTAAGGCCTTTGCCCGTGTGATCCTCGGTTCGGGCTACGCGTCGGCCGTCGATGCTTTGGCCGTCGAACATCTCATCACGCCCTTTGCCATCACGGACGAAGCCGACACGATTAAGAACCTCGTGGCCGCCAACGGGGGCAAGGCGATCATCTCACAGCGCGAGAGCGTGGAGCTCTACGGACACAGCAAGGACGTAGACCAGACGATGAAGGAAATTGCCGACGAGAACGCCGTCGACGTGTTCCACCCCGAATCGGGATTCTAACAACGAGAAACCATGCCGAAGAAACTAACGTACGAGCAAAAGCACCTCCGCAATCTCCTGCGGTTGGAAAAGCGTATCGACAAACTCTTTCAAGAAGCCGCCGCGCGTGTGGCGCACTTGTCGGAGAGCGTCGAGGGCTTTTCGGCCGACGACGTTTTCACGTTCGACAAATACCCTTATCTCCGCAACCGTGCTAACAAGCTGGTGGCGGAACTCAACAATGCCGTGGAGACTACGATCTTCGACGGCGTACGCTTGGAGTGGGATTTGGCGAACGAGAAAAACGATGCGCTCGCACGTTCTGTTCTCGGCTCGGCGGTGGAGCATCTCGACGGTACGACGCGCCGCCGATACTTCGCCACGAATGCCGGTGCGTGCGAAGCCTTTCTCGCGCGCCGCGAACGCGGAATGAATCTCTCGGAGCGTGTGTGGAACTTGTCGAAGCAGTTCAAGGAGGAAATGGAAATGGGGCTGGATCTCGGTTTGCGCGACGGCATTTCGGCCGTTGAGATGAGCCGCACGCTCCGCCGCTATCTCCAGAACCCGACGGCATTGTTTCGACGTGTGCGCGACGAGCACGGCATTCTGCACCTTTCGCAACGCGCGGCGGCCTATCATCCGGGGCGCGGTGTCTATCGCTCGGCCTACAAGAACGCGCGGCGTTTGACGGCGACGGAGGTAAACATCGCCTATCGAACGGCCGACCACCTGCGAATGCAAGATCTTGATTTCGTCGTCGGGGTGGAGATTCAACTTTCGGAGAACCACACGTGTCTCGGAGCGGACGGCAAGCCGCATCGCTTTCACGACATTTGCGACGATCTGAAGGGGAAGTATCCGAAGACGTTTAAGTTCACGGGCTGGCATCCGCATTGCCGTTGTTACGCCACGCCGATATTGAAGACGGAGGAGGAGTTCGACGCGGACACGCACCGCATTCTTCAAGGCGAAGAGCCCACGGAGGGGAGCGAGAACGCGGTGGACGATTTGCCCGACGAGTTCAAAGCGTGGGCGAAGGAGAACGAACCTCGGCTCGAAGCGGCGAAAGCTCGCGGCACGCTCCCGTATTTCGTTCGCGACAACGATGCGCTCATCGGCGGTGCGTTTGCGCCGAAGAAAAAGACGCTCCTCGAAATTGCCGAGGAGCGCCATGCGAAGCGTACGAAAGAGGAAGAGGACGCGATCCGCCAACGCTGGGCGGCGCGTGCGAAGGAACACGCGGAGGTGAAGAGCGCGGCGGCCGAAACGATCAAGACGGCGGCCGACTTCGGGGAAATCGACGCGGCGGGCTTGGCGCAAGCCGTCGAATCGGGACAAATCGCGAAGATCAAAGCGGAGACGACGAAGTTGCAAAGCGCGATCGAGGAAATGAAGAAGGCCGAAGACGAACTCTCCGACCTGATTCCCGATGCGCATAAGTGGCACAAGGAGTTCACTCTCGAGGAGCTGAAAAACACCCACGCGGCGGTGCAAAAGAAGCTCGCGACCTTTGAGGGCTTGTCGCTGGAGGAGCAGGCCGACGTGTTGAAGTTTGAAGCGAAATGGGTTGCTGACAAGAAGAAATATTCTACATGGAAGGTGGCCGAAAGTGCATACAAGAACCAATACGAGGGTGTGCTCGAAAAGGTGGAATGGCAGAAGGTGAGCGTACATCTCGATGATCTTTCGTCATTCAAAACGAAGTCCCCGATCTTCAAGCAGGCCATCGCAGACGCAAAGGCGGCGCAAGAGAAGGGGGACATCGCAAAGGCGAAAGAAGCTATCGAAATTGCGGAAAAGAAGCGCGCGGAACTCGAGAAGAAGAAGGAACAAACCTCTAAATCTTCGTCGGAAACGTGGACGGTAAACAACACACCGCAGAAGGGGCATGCCGAGACGGATTCGTCTACAGTAGAATCTAAGAAAGAGAAGATAAGAGAACTAACTGGAGTTTCCGACGAGCGGAAGATAGACGACTACTACAACGCTGCTTATGGTTTCTCGTATCAATGGGATTATGAGATTAGAAGATACCAAAGCGGATTATTAGACCACACTTTTGTTTCAAGACATGGGCATTCTTACGAAGAGATCAAGAAACGAGCCGAAGATCTTGAAGAGTGGATCGATAGAAGCCCGAAATGGGATGGCGGAACCACCTATCGCGGAATGTGTCTCAGTAAGAAACAGCTGGGTGACCTCATTGACAAACTAATAAGTGAAGAAGGGGCAGGCATGTTAGGCGCATCGTCTTGGAGTACAAGAGAGCAAACGTCGAGGGACTTTTCCGAAGTTGGGTATCACGACGAGATAACACCGTATGAGCTTAAAACCCAAAAGGTTGTTTTGGTTGCGAAGACACAAAAAAATGCGACAAGTCTGCGTTACTTGTCGCGCTTTAAGAGTGAGTACGAAGTGCTTTCCTCGCAGCGGAATAGGTATCGTTTCCTTCGTATGCGAGAACGTGATGGGTATGTTTATATAGAAGTCGAACCGAAATAAAGGGGAAGGGTTCTCTTGATAAATCCTTCAATGACATACTTGTCGCCGCAATCTCGGGATTTCGTAAGGTAACAGAATAGATGTGCGATAAGCTCATCTGAAGCCTTATTTTCCCATGCTGATTTGAAGTTCATCAGCCCGACATTTTCAATCAGACGCAGGAGCTCTTCCGTATCTTGTCCGTAATTCTCGACGAAATCTTTTTCGCCAATCCAAAACAATATCCCAAGCTCGACGCTTTCAATCGAGTCTGGGCACTCTTCCTCTCCCTTATAATACCTACATTGCTTGATTAGCTCTTCTTTTTTCATCATAATACGAAAAATGTTAGCACGCAAAGTTACCCGTTTTTGACCGCATTTTATCATCTAACAGCGTTAAAAATGCTCTAAAACGAGGGAAACGTACCGAAAGCGTACAAATACGTGCAATTACGTTACATTTGGCGTGTTTTACCGAAGTATATGCCAATCAAAAAGAAAATACTACCTTTGTCGAAACACAAAAACTATAAATAGCATGCACAAAATAGCTTTGGACGCGCTGAAGACCCGATTTGAGGGGATCAGCGAATCCGTACTCGACAGAATGGCGAAGAAAATCGCCAAAACTGCCACCACCGCCGAAGAAGTAAAATCCACTGTGGAGGAGGTTACGATTCAGCAAATCATCGATGCCGAAGGCGACCGCCGCGCGACCGATGCTCAAAAGACCGCCGTGGCCAACTACGAGCGGAAACACGGATTGAAGGACGGAAAGACGATCGAGCCGTCCGACCCGAACGAGCCAAAGGATACGCCCGACGCGAAAGTCCCCGAGGACATGCCGCAATGGGCAAAAGCAATCGTCGAGACGAACGCGAAACTGCAACAGCAACTCTCGGCGATGAGTTCGGAGCGCATCACGAACGACCGAAAACAACAACTCTCGGCCGTCGTCGAACAGCTCCCCGAACATCTGCAAAAGCCCTACGCCCGTATGAAACTCGACGGCCTTTCGGACGAGGAGTTCAAAACGACGCTTGAAGACGTGAAGACCGAAGTCGGGGGGATCGTCGACAATCTCAAACAAAGCGGACTTGTATTTGCCCGTCCTTTGGGCGGAGAAAAGAAGGACGCTCAAGAACTCTCCAAGGCGCAGCTGGAAGCAATCACGCATCGGGACGGCACAGCGTCGAAAGACGATCAGCCGTTCTAACAAAAACACACCCTCACAGAACACAGAAAAAACTAAACCAAAATGGGTATGACAGTAAAACGGCGCAAAGACCAGGCGGTGCCTCGCGTCTTTGAGCACAAGGTAGCCGACATTTCGGGCGGCGTATCGGTCAAGACCTCGGAACTCGGCGGCGATTTCCTTTTTGAAGGCACGCCCCTCAGCGCTCCCGACGACGGCATTTGCCACGTCGTGAAGCAGGCCGTCGTATCGGCAAAGGTAGAAGCGTCGGGCACGGAGGTGAAAGTGAAGAAAGGGCACCACTTCAAAGTCGACGACGTGCTGCTCCTCAAGGTGGGCGGCAAAGCGTCGAAGATTACGGAAATCGACACCTCGACGAAAGACACCGACACGTTGACGCTTTCGGCCGCTATCGGAGAAATCCCCGTGTTGTCTGTTGTCGCCGAAGCGAAGGCCGAAACGACAGGAGACGACGCGGAATTGAAACACATCCCCCTTTCCCTTTCGGGCAGAGGTCGCCCCGTCGTGCAAGGTGACAACCTCGACACGGATGCGTGGATGATCGGCACGACACACGGCGCAACGCTTCACCCCGACGTGGAAAAACTCCTCAAGGGCATTGTCAACTATTAAATCTAAAATCCGATGATTACAGATACTTTGATTCAAGGCCTCACACAGCAGATGGTGCAGGCGCGTGTCAACAGCGTCGACGTTCGTCCATTTCAGTTCGCTACGCTCTTTCCCGTTCGCCGTGTCAACGGCTTTACGTGGAGTACGATCAGCAACCAACTCGGGCGCAAGAACGTGGCCGCCGACATTCACTCTGACAACAGTACAACCGTGCGCAAGCGTCGCCCGATGTTCGAGAGTGCGAAGGGTGACATCCCGTTTATCTCGATCAGTCGTGAACTCACACGCTCGGAGCTGAAGGAGTACCAAGTGGCGCACGCTCTCGCCAAATCTCCCGACGCTGCGCAACTCGTGCAGTATTGGGGTGCTGATGTGGACTTCTGCTTCAACGGCGTGCAAAGCGAGTTGGAGTACATTGCGTTGAAACTCGTATCCAACGCCGGCAAGCTCGCGTTCAACACCACGACGAACGCCACGATGGCGAATGAGTTCAACCTCGACTACGATGTGGACGAGGATCTCAAAATGAAGACTTCCACGAATTGGGGCAACGCGGCGAACGCCGACGTTATCGGCGATTTGAGGGAAGCCGTAAAAGCCGCCCGCAAGAAGAATTTGCGTCCTCGTTACGCGCTCGTGAACATGGAGACGTTCTACAAGATCTGCTCTTCGGAACAGGTCATCAAGGCTTGCGCGTCGTTCGTGGCCAATGCCGTGGGTGTGGCTCAAACGCCGTCGCTCGAGCAGGTGAACAATATGCTCTCTTCGCGGGCGTTTCTCTACGGTTTGCAGCTGCGCGTAATCGACCAAGACATCACCCGAGAGTTCTCCGACGGCACGTTCACGTCGGGCAATCCGTTCGAGAACGACCGCGTCGTGCTTTGCGAAACGCCGATTCTCGGTTCTACACAGTACGACGTGCTTGCAGAGCCGCATTTCGGTGGTATCCGCACGGAGCGTGCTCATACGGTGATCAAGAAGTACGGTGTGGATGAGCCCTATTCGGAAGTAACGCTCGGACAAACCGACGCGATTCCCGTATTCGACACGGCGTATCGCAACGTTTATCTCCGCACCGACGGCAAAAACTGGTAACACAACGAAAGCCCGAAACGATGTACACTGTAGAACAAGCCCTCCGGGGCATATCTATGTATCCTCTGCCGAGTGCCACGCTTGACGGCGTGTGCATTCGACGCGGGCTTTCGCGTGATGCCGAAGCGACGACCGACGTTTTCCGAAGCGCAGCCTATCGTCTCGCAGAAGCCGACGTGCTAACGTGGCTCGCCGCCGCTCCGAATATCTCGCAAGGCGGACAAAACTACACGTTCAGCGACGAACAGCGCAAGGCGTATCGAGCACGAGCGGCCGCCATCTTTGAAGAACTCGGAGATCTCGCCGCGCCGTCGTCTAAATACGGATATAAAGGCAACAGTCTATGATTATTCCGAACGGACATTTGGCCGTGAAACGAAAGACGGCATCGGGCATTGACCCCGAGACGGGACACCCCGTGCGGTCGTCGGGCGAATACGTCGGAGCAATCCCGTGTCAATACACCGCGGTGCACTACAATGCCCTCGGAACAACACACGGCGAACACTTCACCCCCTCGGCCTACACGGTGCTCATCGACGAGCAGCCCTTTGACGGGGAACAAGTCCGACTGACAGACCGCAACGGCCGACGCATAGGGGACTTCTCCGTTCAACGCATCGAACCCCTCGAGGCCGTTTGCCAAATCCGCCTTTGGATCTAAACCAATACGAAGAAATGCCGGTAGTAGACCGAACAGACTACAACGCCATCGAGCGTTATTTCGAATCGTTCCGCCAGAAGTACGAGCAGGCGTTCATTCGCACGCTGAAATACGTAGCACTTCGCGTCGTGACGACCGCCCGACGAAAGGGAAGCTATCTTGACCAAACGGGGAATCTCCGCAGCTCTGTCGGGGCGGTGATCGTGATCGACGGAAAGATTCTCTGGAGTACGAACTTCGAGCCCGCGAAATCGAAAAGCCGAAGCAGCCCGAACGGCGCACCCCCGAAGACCGCAACGAAAAACGGCGGCTACGACGGCCGACGCTTTGCTTCGGAACTCGCGAAGAAATACAGCCGCGGCGTTGCGCTTATCGTCGTCGCAGGTATGGACTACGCCGTACACGTTGCCAACCGCGGACGCGACGTGCTCGACAGCGCCACACTCGAAGCAGCGGAACTCGTGCCGAAGATGCTCGCTAAACTATCATCGAACAAAAGAACCTAACCATGGCGAAGACCTCCCGACAAGTACAAGGGGACGTTTACCGCAAACTTCGTAAAAGCCCGATCGCCGAAGTGATTACCGGCGGCGTGTATCGCGAAGGACAGCGCCCGAGAGACAGTCCCAAAGAAGACGCCGTGGTGATCTTCACCGCAGGAACGACGGGCGACATCCAACGGGGCGTTGTGACGATAAACATTTTCGTCCCCGATATTGACCCGTACGACAACGGCGTGCTGACCGAAGACAGCGCCCGAACAGAAGAGATAGAACGCGCCGCACAACGATGGGTGGATTCACTCTCAACGCGCGACTCGAACTATCGATTCCGATTACAACAGACGATCGCCACCGACGAAGCACCCGAGCTACACGAACATTTCATCGTAGTACGGCTCGAATACGACTTCTTCGGAGACGATGATACAGACTAAAAACACACATTAACCACACAAAAACACAGAATCATGGCAGTATTGACATGGGGCATCGGAAGCCTCGAGCACAAAGATTCAGTAAACGGAGAACCGAAAGCCGAAGGCGCGTGGGAAAAGATTGACATCCCCACACAAGACTCCCTCAAGGTTGAGACCAAAGAAGGGGAAACCATCGAAGCGAAGGACGAGGCCGGGAACATCGTCGACAGCAGAACCTCGCCTTCGTCTTATGAAATCACCTTTGATTTGTTTGTAAAGAAGGGCGTCGATCTTCCATTCGACGACAAAGACGGTGTCATCGGAGGAGAACATGCGTTCCGCTACATCCCCGAAGACCCGACGTGTGAAGGATGGCAGGCAGATCGAACCACCGTATCCTCGTCGATCTTGTTCTCCACGAAGGAGGGCGCAAAGTACAGATACAAGGTAAAGGTTCTCAAGCCGAAGACCGGCAACGCTTTCAAAATGCAGGTCATCTCCTAAACCCTAAGCACGAGAAATGCACAGGCGCGCAAGGAAGGGCACTCGGGTATGTGAGGGCTACGAGTGCAGGTGGTTCGATTCCACCTCGCGCCCCTAAACAACTGATAAAAAACACAAATGTCTAAAACGCAAGAACAAAAGGTTGCGGCCGCAGTATTGCAGACCCCGACGAAGATAAAGGTGGGCGGCACGACGTACGAAGTCGAACCGCCCACTCTCGCAACATTGATCACCGTTTCCGAGATCGTGTCCGCGTTACCCACTCCGCCCGATGAAGGGGGCTCGGATTTCATCACCGCGAGTTTGGCTTATGCCGCATCGTGTAAGCCCCTCGGGTTGCTTGCCGCCACGTTGATACTCGGCGCACGTGTGGCGAAGGAGAAAGCCGATGTTTCGCCCTTTGCACGCATCAAGCGTTGGTTCGGGGTGAAGGGCACGGAGGAACGCACACGCGGCGAAGTCCTCGGTGAAGAAATCCTCGAACACTGCACGGCAAAGGACGTGCAAGCGATTGTGGCCGACACGCTGAAGCAGATGGAGATCGCAAGTTTTTTCGCGCTTACCACTTTCCTCAAAGGGGTAAATCTTCTCAGACCGACGAAAGTGGAGAGCGAAACGACAGCGTCTGGGCAATCATCGGAGGAGTAATCAAGGGCTTTAACCTCTCGCTTGATTACGTGCTCTACGAATTGAGCTACACGAACCTAATAATGCTCGGGGCGGCTCTCCCGTCCTACGACACGGACAAGGACGAGAAGGGCAAAGACGACGATGTAATCGACGCGAGCGACCCCGCAAATCAAGCACGAGTGCGAGAGCTACTCGGCATAACATAACGAACCATGGATCAAGAAACCGGAAGACTTTATTTTGACGTTCTGCTGAACGACGAATCACTACAACAAGGGCTGCAACGCTCTCGGGAATCGTTCCGCAGCTTAGGCGAAACGGCCAACGCCGAGCTGCAAAGCATGGACGGCTTTATGGCAAAGGCAGCGCAAACGGCCGCGGGTTTGTTCGCCGTCGACAAGTTGAAAGACTTTGCGTCGGCCATCGCCACGGTACGCGGCGAATACCAGCAGCTCGAGATCGCGTTTGAAACGATGCTCGGCAGCAAATCGCAAGCCGACGCGCTGATGGCACAACTCATCGACACGGCCGCCACTACGCCGTTCGAGATGAAGGAAATTGCCGAGTCGTCGAAAATGCTCCTCGCATACGGCATGGCGGCCGACGAAGTGAACGGCACGCTGATTCGTCTCGGTGACATCGCCGCTGGTTTGTCAATCCCGATTAAAGACCTCGCATTCCTTTATGGCACAACCATGGTGCAGGGGCGCTTGTACACACAAGACCTCAATCAGTTCCTCGGTCGCGGTATTCCCCTCGCCGACGAACTCGCCAAGCAGTTCGGGAAGAACAAGAGCGAGGTGAAGAAACTTGTCGAAGAGGGCAAGATCGGTTTCCCCGAAGTACAGAAGGCCATCGAAGCATTGACGAACGAGGGCAGCAAGTTCGGCGGCTTGATGGAAGCGCAATCGAAGACAATCTCGGGACAGCTATCTAACATCGAGGACGCGTGGGAGCAGATGATGAACGAGATCGGGCGCAGCCAAGAGGAGAATATCTCGGGGGCGCTCGACATCACGGGCAAACTCATCGAGAACTGGCGGACGGTCGGGAAGGTCGTGCTCACCGCTGCTGCTGCAATCGGATCCTATAAGGCCGCGGTTATGACATTGGCCGCCATTCGCAAGGTTTCGGATACGGCAAAGGTTTTGAACACGGGGCAGCAGCTTAGAAGCGTCTTGACGTTGGAGCAGCAGGCCAGGCTCTCAAAGATGAAGCTCTCCACCTCATCATTGGCCTACGCGAAGGCCGTTCAAACGGAAGTTCACGCAGAGCTGCAAAAGCAAAAAGCCCTCGTTCAGACAACAAAGATCGAAGTGCAGGCGGCTGAAAAAGAAATCGCCGTTGCTACGATGTGGGAAAAGAAAGCGGCGGAAGCCGTGGCGGTAAAGCGTTCGCAAGTAGGCGCGGCCTTGATGAGCGGCAATGCGAAGAGATTAGAAGCGGCGACAACCGCAGTGTCCACGGCGCAGGAGCGATTGAACACCGCCGAAAAGGCGAAGAACACCGCGATTCAGAACCTAAGCAGCAAGCAAGCGACGCTAAACACCGCGGCAAAGCGCGTAAACACACTCGAGACCGCGGCGAACACGGCCGCACAGACCGCGAGTGCGGGAGCGACGAATCTGCTGTCTATGGCACTTCACGGACTCGGGAAGGCGATTATGAGCAATCCCATCGGCTTGCTCGTCGGGGCGATCACGGCCGCAGCGACGGCCATGTCCTTTTTCATTAAGGAAACAGACGAAACGACCGAAATGTCCGAGCGTTTCGGCGAGAGCGCGGCGAAGTCTATTCAGCAGGTCGACATGCTCGGCACGGCGTTAATGGGGCTGGACGAAGGTACGGGCGTGTACAAGAAGACGATGGACGAACTCAACACCATTCTCGAAGAGTACGGCATTACGCAGATCAAGGAGGGCGACAACATCGACTCTATCAACGAGAAGCGCCAGCTCGCAATTGAATTGATCAAGAACGAAGGTGTCGAGCGGCAGAGATTGAACGCAATTCAGACGGCAAACGATGAATACGGCCAAAAACTGCAGGAAAGTCAACAAGACCTCGCGAGCAAGTTCCGAAACGCGAAATACGACACGGGGCGGCGCAACGCTAACGGCACGACGGTTTGGGGTGATATAAAGGGGGTGCAGGAACATGCGAACGAAATTTCGCAAATCTATCACAACATCGCCGTCGAGAATGCTGGAAAAGCGGGGGAAGAAATCATCCGCATCTTCAAAGAGCGCCTGCGGATGATGAAGAAGGAGGGAAAACTCGCGATCTCAGATGCGGAAATCAACGCAACGTGGTTCGATGGTGTGATCTTCAAAACGGAGACGCTCAATACGTATAACGAAAAGGTAAAAGGATTAACCAAGTCCTACAAGGAAAGCACAGCCATCGCAGATGCGAATGCAGAAGCAGAAAAGCGGCAAGGCGACGCCCAAGCCGATGCCGCCGATCGTGTAGCCGCGGGGCAACGCAAGCTCCTCAGCGCGAGCAAGACAGCCGACGAACTCTACAAGAACGTATCGCGCATCGTCAAAGACTTTTCGGAGAATACGCTCAATTTCCACTTCAACTTCGACGGAGAGCCCCCCGAGTGGATGCTTAAAATGGACTTCGAGGAAACGCGAAGACTTGCCGCGTGGTTTACATCGAAGGCCGAGGATATGAGGCGAAATAACCAAAAAGTCGCGGTATTCTCAAACGGCAAGACGATGTCCGCCGAGGAAATGGCGCAAGAAGGGCTCAACTATTCAAAAGCTAATCAAGCGCAAGCCGCCCGTCAAGAAGCCGCCCGAAAGAAGGCAGAGGAAGACCGCAAGCAAGCAGCCAAAGACGCAAAGGCCGAAGCCAAGCGACGAGCGAAAGCAGCCGCCGATGCCCGAAAGAAGGCCGAAGAGGAGCGCAGGCGCATCGCACTCGAAAAGCACGACCTCGAGAAGGAAATCGAGAAGTACAAGGACTCGGTCATCGAGAAGGAATACGAAAGCAGTCTCGAAATTCGCCAAAACACAATCAATCTCCTCGAAGACGGGTACGAGAAGGAGAGCCAACAGATAGAGCTCAACTACGAACGACTGCTCTACGAGAACAAGAAGCGTTCGGACGAAATGGTCGAAGCCATCAAGGAGAACAAGATGCGCGAATGGAAAATCGCGAACCCGAAGGCGACGAAAGAGAAAGAGAACGCATATCGCGACAAGCTCAAAGTGACGAAGGAAGAATTAGATCCGTCACAAAAAGCGATGCTCGCGCAATACGAGAGCGTAGCCGAAAAAACGAAACTGAAGGCCATGCAGGATCTCTACACACGCTCGCTCGAAGGCCTTCAAGACTACGACACACGACGCGAAAAGATCGCGGAAGAGGGCGCAAAGAAGCGCGAAGAAATCGAACGCACGCACGCCGACTACATCAAGGCGCTAAACGAAGAGGTGACGAAGGCGAAGGCCGAAAAGCAAGCCGCCCTCGACAAGTTCGACGCAGAAGCCCACACCGCGGCCGAACAACGCGAAAAGGAAGCCCTCGCCAAGCTCGAACAAATCGGCGATTCGAAAGACCGCGCCCTCGCCGAATCGAAGCAAAAGCAGGAGAAGGACATCAAGGCCGTGAACGACGAGGAGATCGAAAGTTTGCAGAAGACCTCCGCACTCTTCGTGAAGCTCTTCGGCGACACATCGGAGAAGAGCCGAAAGGAACTGCGCGGCGTGATCACCGAAACCGAGAACCTCTTGAGCTATCTGCGAAGCACCGACGACAAAGACCTCGTCGCATCGTTCGGCTTTTCGGAGAAACAGCTGCACAATCTCAAACAATCGCCCGAGAAGCTGAAGGACATCACCGAGCAACTCAAGCGATTGAAGGACGCGGCGAAGGACGGAAACCCGTTCGGCGAACTAGCAGACGCGATTAACGACGTATTCAAGAAGGCCGAGAAGGGCGAAAACCTTAAGCCCCTCGAGGTACGTTTGAAGCGATTAGGCACGTCCACCGCCGAAGCGGCCGACGAGATCGGGAAAATCGCGGCGAAACTCTCCGCACTCTTCGAAGCAGCGGGCAGTCAGAACATGGCCGAACAAGCCGAAGGGCTGATGAACGCGATGAGCACCGTGTCGAACATCGGAAAAGGCTTTGCACAAGGAGGCATTGTCGGGGCGATTGAAGCCGGCGCAATGGAGGTACTCGGCTACGTGACGAAAGCCTTTCAAGCGGCCGCCGTACACAAGAAGGCGCTGCTCGACATTCAGAAGCAAATCAACGACCAGCAGCTGCAATACAACGAACTCCTCCGCGTCGAACAGCGCGAAGCCCGAGACCTCGAAACGATCTTCGGTTCGGACAAGTTGACGAAGGCGCGCCGATCTCTCCTCCTCGCAAAGGACTGGGAGGACGATATCAAGCGAAGCATCAAGGGCGACATTAAGACGCTCGCCGACTATCGCTTTGAACTCGAAAAGAAAGAGCAATGGCAGGGCGGACGCCTACTCGTCGACACGAAGACCGAGGGCGACAACTATGGGCTGGGGATGTTCAGCATCAAGACCGGCCACGCCAAATCGGGGTTCTTCGGCTTGGGAAAGGGGCGCGACTTGTATAGCGGCTTGACGCAGATCGCCGAATACAAAGACCTCGTCAAAGCCAACGGCCACCTCAACCTCGAACTCGCCAAGAGCATCGCGGCGACCCGAGAGTTTGAGGGCGACGGCAAGAAGGCGTTCGAAGCGCTCATCAAGAAGGAGGAAGACTTCGAAGCGGCTCTCAAACAGATGGACGACTATCTCGGCGGTATCTTCGGCAACTATGCGTCGGACATTATGGACGCGGTGATCGACGCTTTCGAACGCGGCACAGACGCGGCCGAAGCTTTCGGCGACGTGACAAAGAAGGTGATGCGCAACGTGGCAAAGGACATGGTGCAAGCAGCCGTTCTTCAGCCCGTCATTCAAAAACAATCCGAGTTGGTGAAACAAGCCTTTGCAAGTGGAAACCGCGAAGAGTACATCAAAGCATTAGGCGAAGCGTCCAGAGCATTTGCCGACGTGCAGAAGGTTGCACAGGAGGAATACAAGAACATGGCCGATATTTTCAAGAAGAACGGCAACGACCTCACCGCCGACAGCACCGCAAGCCGCGAAGCATCGCAAAAGGGCATCGCCACCGCATCGCAGGACTCCGTCGACGAACTCAACGGACGAATGACCGCCGTGCAAGGCCACACGTTCGACATCGCCGAGAACACCCGAATGCTCCTCGCCACGACAAACGAAATCTTGAAGGGCGTGGTCGGCATCGAACGCAACACGGGCAACGTTCACACGCGCCTTTCGGTCGTCGAGCAGCATTTGAAATCCGTCAAAGACACCGTCGGCGACATCGCCCTCAAAGGAATTAAAATCAAGCAATGAACACATTAGACTATTCAGATCGGCTCTATATCGGCGTGGCGGACGTTCTGGAATACTCCTACGTCTGCACGGCATTCGGGGGCTTTGACGAACTGATCGCCTTTCCGCCGTTGAAGACCCCGCCCGCGAACGATTGGCACGAAGAGCGCGGTTTCGACCCCGATCTCTCCGACCCCGTGCTCGACACGCGCGAGGTAACGCTGAGACTCTCCGCCACCGGTCAATGGGACTACGAAGGCGCCATCGGAATGCTCGAAGTGTCTCCCGTTATTGACGTGCGCGCCCCGAGCATCGGACGTTCCTGGTCGCTGCGTTTCATCGCGCCTACCGGCGGCGTCAACGCATCGACCTTCGGGCTCAAATTCGCCGACGACACCCCGATGCAGGGCTACACGTACCAGCCCCCCAATGCCGAGAAGGAGCGCGAGTGGATATTGAGCACCTCGCGGCGCGATGATTTCGTGATCACCGAAAGCCCGAAACGCTCCTTTGCCGACTACGGGGCACGCGTACTCGGCGACGTGGTCGACGAAATGGAACGGCGCAACGAGGTGAAGACGGGATTACTCCGCAAGTTTTCGACAAAACCCGGGGCGTTTTACGACAAATCCGCCATGTTTTTCGAAAAAGGCGGCGACCGTCAAGTGCAACTCCTGATGCGCGCCGACACCCTCGCCGAACTTTGGCGAAATTACGACGCGCTGCTCTTCGACCTCATCCGCCCCGGTGCGCGACGATACAAGGAAGCGCCGTTTTATTACAGCTCGTGCCGCGTCGACAAGTTCATTCCCGACGAGCCGCGGCCGTGGCTGCAATTCACCCTCACTCTCACATTCTACGAAGGTAGTTCCGAAAAATCTTACTACGAATTATGATCATCTATTCCCCCACCGGCGCAACACTTCTCGATGTGATGCCCGACGATAACTCCTATCGCCATCGCGCGATTATGGGCGACAATGCGCTCACGCTCTATTTCTCCCTCGCACAACACGTCGAAATTCCCGTCGGCGCGTATTGCGAACACGGCGGCGAGCACTACACGTTGATGCGCCCCGAAGCCCTCAAAATGCAGCACACGCGGCATTTCGACTACACCATCGAACTCGAAGGCGAGCAGGGCAAGATGTCGATTTGGAAAATCCGCAACCCAATCGACGGCCGTCTGCGTTTTTCGCTGACCGCGCGCCCGAAGGAACACCTGCAAATGCTCGTCGACAACCTCAATCGCCGCGACTCGGGGTGGACGGTGGGCGAATGTATCGAGAGCGCCGAGCGTGTGGTGAACTACGAACACGCCTTTTGCCGCGATGCCCTCGCGCTGATGGCGAAAGCATTCGACACGGAATACGAGATCGTGGGGAAACGTATCTCGCTCGGTGCCGTGGAACACGACCGCGCAAACGCCCTGCCGCTTTCCTACGGCAAGGGCAACGGCTTTGTGTCGGGGGTGGCGCGAACGAACAGCGAAGACAGTGTGCCGACCGAGATTCTCTATGTGCAAGGGGGCGAACGCAACATCGACCGCTCGAAGTACGGCGCGAGCACACTGCATTTGCCCCTCAATGTCACCATAGGCTTTGACGGCGCGCGTTTTGAGGGCGAAACGGGCTACGATGCCCGAAAGGCACGCCGCTATCGCACAGACGAAAAAGGCTTTGCCGTGCAACGTGCCGACCGCCCCCTTTCGTCGAAGGCCGAGGACAGCGTGGATTTGACCGATATTTACCCGAGTCGCGTCGGAACGGTGGCCGAGGTCATCACGGCGAACGAGCAAAAACACTTCTACGACTTCACCGACCCGACGATTCCCGAGACGCTCGACTTCGAGAAATGCTTGATCGCAGGCGAGAAGATGACCGTTATCTTCCAAAGCGGTATGCTCTCGGGACGCGAGTTTGAGGTGAAATACGCCCACGCGGCATCGGGAAAGAAGGCGCGCCGCTTTGAAATTGTGCCGCAGGAGATCGACGGACAGACGATGCCGGGGGGCGCGTTCGTTCCCCGCGTTCGCGACAAGTACGCCGTCTTTCATTGTATGCTCCCCCAGGCCTACATCAACGACACGGCCACGCGTTCGGGGGCGGAGTGGGACTTGCTGCGCAAAGCGGTGAAACATCTGTACAGCCACGAAGACCCGAAGTTTTCATTCACCGGCACACTTGACGGCATTTGGGCAAAGCGCAACTGGGCGAACGTGGGCGGCCGCTTGAAGATCGGGGCGTTCATTCTCTTCTCCGACAAGCAGTTTCAACCCGAGGGCGTGGCCGTGCGCATTGTCGGCATCAAGGACTACATCAACACGCCGCACTCGCCCGAAATCGAACTCTCGAACGCGCCCGTGTCGTCTTCGTTCGGCACGACGTTGAAGGCGCTGGAGAGTGCGGCCGTGGCCGTCGAAGAGAAACACCGAGAAGCGTTGCAATACAGCAAGCGCCGATTCCGCGACGCGCAGGAGACGGCCGAAATGATCGGCGCGGCGCTCTCCGATCGGTTCACTAATGCCGTCAGCCCCGCGGCCGTGCAAACGATGTCGCTCCTCGTCGGCGACGAAAGTCTGCAATTCCGTTTTGTGGGCAGCCGTACGAACCCGACGGCCGTTCCCCACGTCGTGACCTACAACGCGAAGACAAAGACAGTGAACGCGGCGAGCGGCATCTTGCAGCACCTCACTCTCGGCATTCGCACCGTGAGCGCCAATCATAGCCCCTCGGAGTATCGCTTTTGGGACGTGGCGGCATTCACGAGCGGACGACTTGACGACGCGGCGAAGAAGTATTATCTCTATGTTCGCGCCCCCCGAAACGGCAACCGCGCGGAGTTTATGCTGAAGGAATCGCCCGTCGGTTTTGAGAGCGACGCGGCGAACTATCACCTTCTGGTCGGGGTGCTCAACAGCGAGTACGACGGCGACCGCAGTTTTGCGCCTTTGTACGGATTTTCAGAGGTACTCCCGGGACGTATCACCACGGATCGTGTGGCCACGTCGGACGGCCGTTCATTCTTTGACCTCGCCGCGGGTGAAATGCGGCTCGGCGATTCGTTGGTTTATCAGAACGGCCGCTTATCACTTCGCGGTACGTTGGTTCAGAACGAGGGCGGCGTTACTTCGCCGTTGGCTTGTTATCGCGGTGAATGGAACGCAACGACGACGTACTACAACGGCGACGAGGTGCGCAACACGGATGCGGAGGGCGTGGTTTCGACCTATCGTTACATCGGCGAGCGTTCCTCCTCGGGTGCTCCGCTGACGGACAAAACGAAGTGGACGATTTCGGCATCGGGGGTGAAGGGTCGAGACGGCGACGCGGGTAAGAGCGCACCGCCGAC